>Ga0208162_1001603_pt1 | contig 11654 bp, 16 predicted proteins | sample CB_VirMetaG_4_FD_184539 | JGI IMG/M metagenome (GOLD analysis project Ga0208162, IMG submission 184539) | Freshwater to marine saline gradient viral communities from Chesapeake Bay - CB_1508_1M Viral MetaG (SPAdes) (version 4) | ecosystem: Environmental > Aquatic > Marine > Coastal | place: USA... | reverse complement strand
CATCACCAAAAACAACGTTAGCTGCTTGTGTCATTACGACTGAACCTACGTTTGCTACGTCTGTTCCTACAGTAGAACCTGTAGTATCTTTAATTGTTCCAGCTTTAACTGGCCCTGAAAAAGTAGTGTTTGCCATTTTATTTCCTTTTGCAGAAGGTCTCTCTTTACTATCTCTGCAACGTCTGCTAGGTCAGTTAGTAAAGATTATTTATCCTAGAACTTTTCCCTCCAACAAATGCAGGGGCTAGGTTAATAGCCCCAGACGAAAACTCCATGAAAAACACAAAAGCGGACTTGTAAAAACATAAAGCCTTCAGTAAGTATTAAAACATAAAATTTTCTAAAATACAAATAAAAACCCCCGCAAAAGCGGGGGAAAACCTAGGAGGGGGAGGTTTATTCTTTTTGCTATTATGCTCCTTGTGAACCCCACATACCTAATGGGTCAGACCAGCCGAAGCTGTATCTTTCACGAGCTTTGTATCTAGCATTACCTGTGTCAAAGTCTCCGTCCATGCTTGTTTGCATTGGAGTTCTAACAAAATGCTTCATACCGTTAGGAACATCAGTCTTCAAGAACCATGCATCAGTATCTGTTAAGAAGTGATTCACAGTGTAACCTTGAGGAATAGCGCCCATTGATCTAATTGCGTTGATGTCATTGTCTGCTGTAGCAGTTCTAAGCTCAGTCTCTAAGAGTCTTGTAGCAACAAACTGTAGAGCAGGTGGAACAACCATCTTAAGTGGTCTAGATGCGATTAATAAACCTCTCTCATCTGTCCAACCAGCAATCTGAATAATAGCAGCTTCTAGTGAAGTCTCATTCAAGTCAACGTTAGTTGAAGGCTCGTTTGAGTTTGTACCACCAGAAACAAGTGGGTGAGCTGTAGAGAATAACTCAACGCCATCACCACCAGCGTAGCTACTATTGAAGCCATTGTTAAGAACTGCAGCAGCTTTAACTTGCTTTGTATACGCCATTGCTCTAGCAAGAGCTTTAGTGTATCTGCTTGATAAGCTGTCATACAGATTGTCTTCCATAGCTTCTTCTGTAATTGAAAATCCAAGAGCAATTGTCTCATGGTTGTATCTAGCAGACCATGCTTCTTGAGCATTGTCATAAGATATTGCTGCACCTTCGTCTTTAACTGGCGCTGCACTAAAACCTGAGAGCTTTACTTCTTCCTCAAAACTTCTTTCTGAAGATTCTTGGTCAAAGATTTCTTTATGCTCTTCACCATATTTTTGATACTCCAAACCAAATAAGGCATTTAACCCTGGTAGGAGTTCCTTTAATAATTGTGCACGTGATATAGCCATTATTTATACTCCTTATTATAAACCAGTAGCAAGTTTGTAAGCATGACCACCCTTAGTGATATTACTATCCTCATAAGGTGCATTAAACTTAACAATTACTTCTGTGTAGTTACCAGAGGTATCAGTAGTTTCTTCAACTACATCAACAATTCTCATTGGTAAAGTTTTTGTTACAGCAACACTAGAGCTAAGAACAGCTACTTTAGAGTTACCATTTTGTGTATTACCTGCATTTTGTACTAACGCTGCATTACTTCCGATAGAACCGTAAGCGATACCTGCAACTACAGTAGTTCCAGATACAACAGCTACTTTAAATAAAGCATCTGGATCATCAACTACATAAGCCTGAATGTCAGAAGCGACAGTATCAGCAGGGTAGTATTGTTTGAATATTTTTTGGTTTGTAGCTGGGTCAGTGTAAGTACAACCTACAAAAACACCAATTACACCCGTAACAGCAGTTGTAGTAGTGCCTGCTTCTTTAGCTATAGTACCATCGGCTAATCGAGTTACGATATCACCGTTAAATATATTGGTATTATAACCTGAAGCAATCTTCATCTGCCTTGTAGAGCCAGCATATACTTGGCCACCAATTAAATTAACTGGGACTAAGCCATATGGAGCTGCAACAGTTGGATAAGCCATAATAAACTCCTAAAATCAAAATTTAACCGTTACCACGAGAAACAGTCGAACGTTTGTCACTAAAGAGCGGCATACGAGGATTGTTTTCTCGCAAGAAATTATTATCTACCGCCTGCATTTGCTGTTTGTTTTGATTAGCATAATACTCATTTCTACTCTCAGCAGTTTCAGTTGGTATTTTACAAAGCATCAATCCGCCAGATTCGATGTTTCCATCTTTATTACCAGTAAATCCATACTGAGTAACAATCTCTGGATGATCTTCCGCTTTGACAGGTATCCATCCTTCACGCAGTTTAATAGATGCATTTCTGTCATCTCTCTGCCCCAATAAAGAAGTCCTTATCCAACGGAACCTAAATCCGTCTTCAGGGTTTGGGTCAGGTAACTGTTGTGGAGGTACCCAGTTTTTCGCTCTTTGTGTTTTCTCTCGTGTTTTTAAGTTCCTGTTAGTGCGACTTTTATCTTGTGTCATTTGCATCTCCTTTATCTATTAAGTTGTGCTACTTGTTTTGCATACTCCTCGAGTGGTACACCCAATCGCTTAGCCATACTTACCTGAGTAGCTGTTAACGTAATCTTCTTAGAAGATGGATTTCGCTTAACAGGAGCAACCACGTTGCTCGGCGCAATTTTGGTTTTAGGCTTTTCTTCCACTGTCTCTTGAGTATCTGTATCAGAATCCTCAAATTTGTCAGGAAAGACTTCCCGCAACCTTTTGTCTATCTTTTCATAGTATTCATCACTATCTACTGGTACACCGTCAGAAATCAACTTTCTATGATTTACTACAGCAAAAGCAGACATTTCTTCGTCATTTCCAAACCATGTGTTCCGCTTAAACCATGCTTTAGCCTTCTCAGAAGGCTCCGGAATTGACTGAGAATTACTTTGATTATATACATTTTCAGACTTTTGTAAAGTATCTTGTTGTTTTTCTTCATACTTATACTGAGGTTTGTAGCTGGACCACTGCCTTTTTGACAACGTAGCATCAGCAATTTCTTGCTGTGCTTTAGCCATCGCTGAAGCGTCACCATCCTCGTAAGCCTTAACATACTTAGCATGCGCAGCTTCTAATGCTCTATCTGCGTTGCTAGTTCCCTCTTTAATAAGACTATCCTCACCGGTAGAAAGACTCTTTTTTAACCTTTCGTTTTCTTTGCGTACAGCTTCAGCATAACGAACAGCTTCTTGCATCTCTCTATCTTTAGTCTCTTTAGCCCTCCTTTCATCATGATATTCACGTTTTAATTTATTAATACGTTTTTGAACATCTTCACTATATTTATCTAACTCTTCATCATTGTCAGACTTTTTAGCTTTTGCAGGCTTTTCTTTTTTATCTTTATCTTTTTCAAGAACCGCCCTATCTTCAGCCGGCATATCATCTTCTATTTCAAACTCTACCTCTTGAGATTCAACCTGCTCTTCTTGCTTAGCTTCAATTTTTTCCTCTGTAGCCATACCGCCTCCTATACTCTACCGAATCCACGAGGGTCTGCTACTACTCCCTCTACGGAATCATCATTAATCATACGAAACTCCTCACCATCTATTGACATACGAGTCCCAGAATAGGATCGCATAACAACAAAATCACCTTTATTACACCAGGCACCGGTAGGAAACTTCTCCTTGTCTGTATATGCATCAGGGCCAAGTTCTAGAACAAACCCAACATTAGCTGCTGTGGCTTCTCTATCTACGGTACTTTGGGCTTTAATAATTCCTCCAGAAGTTTTTTCTTCTATCTTTGGTAGTGCTACTAACACTTTATATCCTGAAGGTTTCGGTAGGCGAAGGGATTTATCCTTCAACTCTTCCACACGGGCAAGAGTCTTCTCAACACTTATATCTGTCATTCAAATGTCCTCTGTTTTATTTGCAGCATCAACTAAATCAAGAAAGGCCCTTTCCGCTATTGCTAGCCCCTCTATCACTCCCACAAGATGCCGATATTGTGGAAAATCCTGTGCGCCGCCTGTCGAAACAGTGTCAGCGTAGTCATTCATTATTTTTCTTAAATCTGTTTTATATTGATCTTCTATTGTTGCCATCATCCCTCCTATTTAAATTATTGTCCTGGCATACCACCGTCTGCGTCTTTAGCTAACTCCATACCTATCTTAACACCCTCGACCTTTTGTTTGGCAGTAAGCTCCTTATCAGAAGTGGCTAGTTGAGCGCCAATTTTAGCACCTTCAATACTCTTCTTAGCCTCTATTTCTTCGTTTCTTAATGCAGAATCAACGAAGTCTTTTTGTGCTTTTTGTTGCATCTCAGCTTGTTTGATCATAACGTCTTGCTGTAGTTTCATTTGTTTTAGCTGTAGCTCAGCCTGCTTAATTGCAAGCTCTTGTTGTTGCATTTGAATAAGTGGATCTTGTGCTTGTTGCTGAGCAACTTCACCAGCAGATTGTTGCTGGACCTGAGCAGAGGCTTTTGCCATTAACTGAGATAATTGTACTTCCATATCTTCTGGCATCTTCGCATCTGGTGCAGGTAAGTCTGCTCCCATTTGTTTTTCTATCTCAACTCTATACTGCATAGCCACGTGTTCACCAATATGGGCCATTGCAGCCGCTTGTATGGTTCTAGCCATAGGATTTTGACCTATTAGTTGTGCTATTTGTGGGTTTTGTAGAGCTGTCATATGCGCCTCAATATGCGCTTTATGATCCTGATAAAGGAATGCTTTAACAGGTTTACTTGTCATTATTGCCATATTCTCAGAGATTGGGTCTCTTGGTTCCATATCATCTGATGTAGGCACAAGTTTTTGTGCGTCTTTAATACCTAATGTTTGTAACATCTGCTGATGTAACTTAGGTAAGTCATATAATTGTGGAGCTTGTTGTGCTAACTGTAGCGCAGCTTGATATTGAACCACACGCATTGACATAGTTGAAGCATTGGGGTCACTAACTGGAATAACCTCAATTTCACTATAGTCTTGTCGTTTGATTGCTTCATCATCTGCGTCATATTCATACTCCTCTGATGTGTGATCTGCGATTATATTTTTTAAGAGTTTAAACTCCATCTTCATGGTGTTATGCATACGAGCTTGCACAGCACTCATAACTTTTAACATTCTCTCTAGTATTGCAAGAGTCGTTCCTACAGGTGCCTCACTATTTATATCTACTGATTTAAAATCAGAAATAGCCGCCATACTTCTTCCTTGGTCGACTATATTTTGGAACAATGCCAAAAGAGTTTGTGATGGCTCCTTGTACGGGAGAAAGGTGATATTATCAAGGATTTTTCCACCTGGCACGTCTACGTCCCTAAACTCTCCTGGCATTATTGGGGTATCGTCACCTTTAATGCGAAGACCTCTAGTCTTTAAACCACCTGGCAGATTATTTAAAGTTCCTGCATCAACTAACTGTCGAAGTAAAGAAGTGCTAGACTTAGCATGCCCGCCAAGTAAATGAATAAGTCCAAATCCATAAAATCCAAATCCTGGTATATAAGTATAATGTACGAAGTGATTACGTTTGCGTTTTAACTCATCGTCCTCTTTCCAATTACGGTAAATAGATAGAATCTGCATAGAGCTACGCTCAATAGTAATAACATATGGTAGAGCAATCTGATTAGGATCTTCGCCTAAATCATACTCCACATGCATTTCTAATAACTCGTATCTATCATCCTCAGATATATCTACACCCTCAACTTCGTCTTTCTTCTTCTGTATAGATGTACGAGAAAATCCTGGATCACCTAAATCAATAGATGAATAAAATCCGTTAACTTGTAAGAACCTAACTTCATTCTCAGTCTTTCTCATAACGTGAGTTACACGTGAGGCTGTTGTTATATCTGAAGAGCCATAAGAAACAATTAAATCTTCTGCCGGAATAAACTGCGCAGTTTGTCGACCCATCGCTGGATCAAAATAAACTTTCTTAAATGCAGAACCTGCAATCGCTAAGTTCCAAAGCATTCTCTCATGCTCTGGTCTATATTCTGTCATCTGTTCTGTAAGACGATAATTCATATCATCTCTCACTCTCGTTGATGCTTTTTCTTTATCTTTTGTAGACTTACCAATAATAGTCGTTTTAACTGGGCCAGCAGCAGGAAATGTTTCTGTAATAGCTTCAGATTGAAAACGCACAACTGCTTCGGACAATAATGGATGAAATACACCACATGCACCGTCCCAAGGCTCAGTTCTTTCTTCTATATTTAAACCTAATAACTCTAGACCATCTTGATAAGTTTGTTTCCACTCACTTAATGATTCATCATCTGCCTCAAACATCCCAACTAAATCATCAGCAACTTGATTAAGTTGATCTACGTCCATATCATCAGCTAAATTTTTCCCATGCTCTCCTTCAAAAGATGGGTCGACAACCTTATCAACGGTAACTTCAACGCTACCATCATCATTCATTTCAATTTCAATACCTTTGTTTTCCTGCTCTTCTTCTACTTCGACTTCTTCAACAGGAGTTGCTTTAGTAATCTGAATGCCGATTGCCTTTTCAATAGCCATAATTTATCCTTCGTCTAAGGTAAGAGGTGCAGATAGTTTAGCCTTTTTTTCTTCAACACCTTCTAATGCTTCAATTTTCTTTGTCAGCCTCTGTATCACTTCATCTCTTTGCGCTAACTTTTTAATTAACGATTGATGCAGTTGAAAATCTAACTCCATCACATCAATCATTCTTTTTGCTACTTTTTTATTGTACTCAAAAAACTCGTTTAAATCACTCATTTCTTCCCCCTAATAATATGCCGCTTTGCGTTTTCTGTACCAAGGAATCTCCTCATCTTCCTCATCTGATTGTAATCTCACAAACCCACCTTGTCTAAAACGAAGTAGTGCTTGTGTGGATGAATCTACATAGTCATCATGGTCACCTGCAGGAAAAGCCGCAATCTCTTCAATCACTTCTTCTGCCCATCTACTTGGTGGCGCCCAAACAATGCCTGATGCAAAAATATCTGTTACTGCATTTACTCTCGCAATCTTATCATTTCCTCGCGTCGGTGTAAACTCAGATACAGGCACTCCCATCGATCTTAACTCAAATACAAGCGGCGCACCAGCAGCTTTTGCCTCCACAATAAGTGCATCAGGTTTCCATTCTTGATACATCTCAAAAGTTACTTCTTTTAATTCTGGAAACTCCATTCTCTTTCTATACGCATCAAGTAAAATTATATTGGATGTTTGTTTCCCTGTATCTTCATCTGTGTGGTAAAAAACTCCCCATGTAGTACAAGCAGAATAGTCTGCTCGATTTGATTTTAAAAACGCAGTATCCCAAGACTGAATAATAAATTCACAAGGTGGAGGATTGTCTTCTTCCCACATATTCCACCAATCACGTTTAATTAACGCTCCCTCTTCAGAAGTTGGTGCTTGTTGATATTGAGCTTGCCATTTGGGTAGTGGTAGTTGCGTCTTTAGCGCGGTGAGTTCTTCTTTACTCCAAAACTCAGGCCACAGTGGGTTACCAGAGGCAAAAAGTGCTGGAAACTCTATCACCTCCCACTCATCTCCACCGCGTTGCGCGCTGGCCTTAATAACTTGTCCAGTCAAATCTCGTTTTGCCCATCTTGTCATTACGATGACAATAGAACCCCCTGGCTGAAGTCTCTGCCGTGGGCCAGACGTATACCAGTCATATACCTTATCATAAACTTCAGGACTTGTCTCAGCAATCACTGCCTCTTGTTCCGAGTGTGGGTCGTCAATAATTAATAAATCAGCACCTTTACCAGTTACAGCACCGCCTACACCAATCGCAAAGTACTCTCCACCATGGTTGGTACTCCATCTACCTGCTGCTTTCGAGTCTGCCTGCAATTGTACTTCATCAAATACGTCCGCAAACGCCTCGCTGCCGACCAAATTTCTTACTTTTCTACCGAAACCTACCGCTAATTCAGCAGTGTGCGAGGTTTGAATCACTTTTTTACGTGGAAATCGCCCTAAAAACCATGCTGGAAGTAAATAGGAGGCAAATTCTGACTTCGTATGCCTTGGTGGCATGTTAATTATGAGTCTTTTTGTCTTTCCTTCTGCTACTCGCTCGAATGCTTTAGCTATTTTGGCATGATGCCGCCCGGATATGAATTCTGGCCACATTTGTTTTACAAAAGATAAGAAATCTGTCTTTGATTTGACTTTACTGCGGTTATTAAAGAGGTCAAGAAGCGCTATTTTCTCTTTTAGTGGTAGAGATTTTATATTATCTAGGTCTAGCCCCTCAATATCCGGCATTATTCCTCAACATACTGGGCATCTTCAACATCGTTTGCCTCATTTTCTAAAGTAAGTACTTCTGCTTCGATGGTTTTCTCATGCATCAACTCTTTTATCTTCTGCTCAAGTAGTCGATCTACCTCTTCTTCTTTATAATTCTTGTGAACAACTTCTTTTTTCTCGACAAACAGACCAACTTCTCCAACTTTACCTAATAATTCTAAAGCACGCATACGATTTTTACTATCTCCCGCATCTGCTTCGAGTAGTAATTTATTTACAACAAAGGTTCGTATTTCTTCTGGGTCATCTAGTGGGCTGGCTTGTTTGCCATCCACAACATCCACAATCTCTCTTCCAGAAAGAGATTCAATTTGAGCTTCTGTACAGGCGCGCTCAAACTCACTTACTAAATATTCACCTGCCGCTAAGACATCATCATATTCTTTATCGGTCAGATTATCTGGCAAAGGTATTTCTACCTGGCCTTCAGTACATATTATCGGCATGGGTTATTCCCAAGTTATAGTCCACTTATTAAGCGAAGTATAAAATATAATGTTAAAAAAGGCAATGATAAAAAAAGAATGATAGAGGACATTCCACAAAGAAAAATATGAAAAAGAAAACCAAACTCCAAAAGCCGCTCTAATCTGTTTTTCACTCGTAGATACCTGCGTCTATTAAACATTCGTCATATATTTGTAAACCAATAGCATTGGGGTTTTGTAGCATCCCTTCATACTTTTCTGGTTTACTTTGTTTTAGATGCATTAATTCTACCACTCTTCTATCGACTTCGTGAAGTACGTCTTGCTCAAATGGAGTGAGCATTCTATTTGTTTTTACCGAGGGTATTAAATCGTGGTTTCGTATATCTGCAAAGGTTACAGCCAAGTGATATATCTCTTCACATCGTTTATAAGGGTCTAAATCATCTAGTTTCCATGCGTGAGTATAGGTGAAATAGAAGGCTGCGTAGATAAGAGCAGGTACAAAAAATAATGGGGCGTAGGTCTTCATAATTAGATTACCACACTTGCAAGGCTACCCTTGTGCCCATACTCCCCTCTAAAAATTATATTAAAACTAATAGTTTTTCTTATATCGGGTGTTTTATTGACTGCTACATAATGTGATAGCCAACTATTAAAAATTACCATCTGGTTGGGTATAGCTTGTAAAACAATTTTAGCAGCATTGTTAGCATTATAAGGTGTATTTAATCGTAGTACACTAGTAGCGGGTCTAGGGTCGCAAAATATAGTAGGGTTTCCTTCAGTTAAATAGAAAATTCCACTAAACATATGGTTAGGATGACTGTGATATTCATGGTCTTCTCCTGTTTGTAAAACATTACCCCACATTTCTGTAAGCTCGATAGTGTAGTTAGGGTCTATACCTAAAGCTAGCATTAACTCAGGCATTGCTGTATTTACTATAAAACGTTTAAGTAAAGGTATATCAACATTAGCTTTATCAAACTGTACAATATTTTTAACGGACTCAAATTCTCGTGGTGTAAGTATATCTTTCCACTGAAAAATGTCAGTAGGGAATATTTGTGAATGTTTCATTTTTACAGAATACCATATATGGGGTGAGCATGGTACCAAAAAAACAGGTGGGGGGGTTTTCTGCGAAAGGGTAGTGGGGTGTCTGGAATTTGAAAAAGTTTTGGATTATTTGTGCAGAATAATATGTATATATAGCGTAGTGTGCTGCCGGGCCAAATAGGGGGGTGGGGGTACGGTGGGGTCTGGAAATGGTAAAAAGCGACCTGCCAAAAGTGTATAACAAGTGTATAGGTATTAATAAAAATAAATAAAAATAATTGTTGACTTATTCTAAAAGTGTAGTATACTTTAGTTATCGATTAACAAAACTTAGGAGAAAAAAATGAGCAAGATACTTGTTCAACATAAACCAAGAGTAAAACTCTTAGAAAAGAGATTCATCAATACTGAATGCCAAGAGGTAATGGAACAAATAGCGGAAGAGTTAGTAGATAGATTCCACTATGGTCCTAGAGAGCTACAAGAGTTGATGGACGAGAGAAACGTCGCGGACATCTGGGACGAATAACTTTAACCAACGGGGGCGCAAGCCCCCATAACTTAGGAGAAAAAATGGAATCAGCAATCATAACTTACGGAATAGTAATCGTAGTAACAGTATTAGCGCTAGCATGGGAGGTTCTAGCGCTAAGAATCGACAAGCATAATTCTAAATACAAGCAATACGATTTAGATGCGGCAGGTAACTTAATAAACAAGGAGGATAAATAATCATGGATGAAAAAATAATGGTAACCATTGTGTGGGGTTCAGAATCAGAAATAGTAAAAACATATATCTTCGAGAACGAAACACAAAAATCTTTTTTCATGAAGGGAGTGAATGAAGCCAACGGTTGGCTGAAATATGAAGAGGTCGAGCAAGGGCATGAAACAATTTCATATGAAGGCTAGATCGTATGAAGAGGGAGCTTCGGCTCCCTTCTTCTTTCTTACTGGCTTCGTTCTGCGTACGAACGAAGCCTAGGGGGCGCGCCCTGAAAGGGCGTAGCCATGCGGGTTCCAGGCTGCCTCGAATCGCCCTATCCATGCGGGTTTCCAGGGACCGATACTTTTCAAAGTGTATAACAAGTGTATAAGGCAGAACACAAAAAAATACTTGCTAAAAGTGTAGCGATTTGATATTATTTATACATGGCCAACGAGGTCAGATTTTAAAAACTTAGGAGAACGAAAAATGAATCATGAAGAATATTTATTTAAATTTAATATAAAAGAACTAGAGCGAGTTGAAAACATGCTGTTTAAAAGAGATAAAATAGATCAAGCTAAAATAGTTAGCGATCTATGGAGAATTAGCGCGTCACTTAACTCGCAGGGTAAAATTATAGACCGTATCAGAGACCGCTTATATTTCGGCGTTGATAATTATAACTTTTTCAGCGGATTTAACCAAAAACATATAGAAGATTTTCCGCAATATTGCGGGTCAGCCTATAAAGTATACATGGTGCTATGCACTCCCGTTTACGATTCACGTGTAGACAGGGACGAAAAAATGATGGCAGAAATGCACAGTGCATTATCAAAATATGTAGACCCAGACATCTGGGGTAAATCGGTAGGTATAACCGGTATTAACACCGCCCTTAATATCTACGGAATCCTAGCAGGTGGGCTGAGACAGAACTTCGGAACCTCCTAAGGGTAAGGGGAGCGAAAGCTCCCCGCTTTTATCAACAACACAATGGAGGCAAAAAATGGACTTAGAAGAAGCTAAAGAAAAAGAAACAGATCCAAACTGGCCATTTTCATAACAAGCCAGGGGAGCGAAAGCTCCCCGCTTTTACTGGCTTCGTTTATCGTACGAACGAAGCCCAACCGGGCGGACGCCAGGAAAGTGTAACAAGAATCGTGCCAATTAATTTAAAA
>Ga0208162_1001602_pt1 | contig 11668 bp, 8 predicted proteins | sample CB_VirMetaG_4_FD_184539 | JGI IMG/M metagenome (GOLD analysis project Ga0208162, IMG submission 184539) | Freshwater to marine saline gradient viral communities from Chesapeake Bay - CB_1508_1M Viral MetaG (SPAdes) (version 4) | ecosystem: Environmental > Aquatic > Marine > Coastal | place: USA... | reverse complement strand
CTGGATTTGGTTGTGATGGAACGACAGGATCACGGGTAATGTTCTTGATCACAATGAAGGCATCTTTGTTGTACTTACGAACACCGTAAGGAGTTGCCCACTTTTCATTGTAGTTTTCACCTTGGTGGATACCAGAGACGGCAGTTCCACCAATCTCAATACGAATGTCATCAGTGGGTTCCCACCCAAGGGTTTCGATTTGAGCTTGAACTTGATCCATGATGCCACCATCTTCCCAAGCAAAGAAACCATCTTCATTCTTCATCCAGTCGGTCATCACTTTCTCTTCTGGGTCTAGTTTTCCAATCATCTTTCTTCAAATAATAAAGGTTTGGCCAAGTGTCTTGAATAATCTCCCTAAGTTTATCGGGAGTGTGAGAACTAATCAAGGGTTGTGGTTTTTATTTTCTTTGATTTTTTGATATCCCCAGACAGCTAGGGTGCCGATACCAAGACCAGCTAAACAACAAAGTAACATGTGAATTGCGTGTTCAAACGTAGTGTGGTCAGCGTGATTCATTATGATACATGAACAATTCCAATCATACCTGCGCCCTTGTGAGGGTCACACCAGAAAGTATAGTCTCCTTCATCGGGGAAGGCAATATCAAACTCCTCACCAGGAGCAAATGCTAAAGCTGTGTGAGAAAGTTCTGGGTGATCCTCTACCACGACGTTGTGGGGAGGGAGCATGTTGTTGACGAAGTGGATTGATTCCCCTGCAGCAATGTTGATCTCTGATGGTTCGAAAATGAGATTACCGTTAGCGCCCATTTGAACATCTACAGCCCATGCTGGTAGTGCAAAGAACAGTGTAGCGAGAAGTGATAAAAGAAACTTCATTAAGTATTTGCAACTACTATATCTAGACAAAAAAAGACCCCCTTTCGGGGGTCTCGTCAGGATTATCTAACTTATATCAACCGATGGTTGGAGCGGTGAGAGCAACAGGAGTTGACTCAGCAGCAGCCAGGTCCAGAGGGAAGTTGTGAGCGTTGCGCTCGTGCATCACTTCCATGCCCAGACCAGCACGATTGAGAACATCAGCCCAGGTGTTGATCACATGACCTTGGTTGTCAACGATCGACTGGTTGAAGTTGAAACCGTTGAGGTTGAAGGCCATCGTGGAAACACCAAGAGCGGTGAACCAGATACCGACAACGGGCCAGGCAGCCAGGAAGAAGTGAAGTGAACGGGAGTTGTTGAACGAAGCGTATTGGAAGATCAGGCGACCAAAGTAACCATGTGCAGCAACAATGTTGTAGGTCTCTTCTTCTTGACCAAACTTGTAACCATAGTTCTGTGACTCGTTCTCAGTGGTTTCACGAACCAGAGAAGAGGTAACCAGAGAACCGTGCATAGCACTGAACAGGGAACCACCGAAGACACCAGCCACACCAAGCATGTGGAAGGGGTGCATCAGGATGTTGTGTTCGGCTTGGAAGACCAACATGTAGTTGAAGGTGCCACTGATACCCAAAGGCATAGCGTCACTGAAAGAACCTTGACCGAAAGGATAGACGAGGAATACAGCAGAAGCAGCAGCAACAGGTGCAGAGTATGCAACGCAGATCCAAGGACGCATCCCCAGACGGTAAGACAGTTCCCATTCGCGTCCCATGTAGGCATAGATGCCGATGAGGAAGTGGAAGACAACCAGTTGGAAAGGACCACCGTTGTAGAGCCATTCATCAAGGGATGCGGCTTCCCAGATGGGATAGAAGTGAAGTCCAATTGCATTAGACGAAGGAATAACAGCACCAGAGATGATGTTGTTTCCGTACATGAGCGAACCAGCAACTGGCTCACGGATCCCATCGATATCGACAGGAGGTGCCGCGATGAATGCGACGATGAAACAGATGGTAGCAGCAAGCAGGCAAGGAATCATCAGGACTCCAAACCAACCAACATAAAGACGGTTGTCGGTGGAAGTAACCCACTCGCAGAACTGTTCCCAAGTATTCGATTGTTTTTGACGTGAAAGTGTAGCAGTCATTGTTTTAGACAAGTAAGTAGATCCATCAGGGAAATGGTGGAGGTACTTATTTCCTTACCACCCTCAGGTAAGGATATGAGAGACGGATTGGTAACTCAGCCTAGTCTCGGTCAAACGGCTGGGGTTCGAACAATGTTAAGAAAACTTTGATTTCTGTAACATTTGTTTACCTATTTATAATAGTACGAAAAAACCCCCTTGTCAAGGGGGTTGTGACAGTTCAAGAACTGGAAATCAAAGGGGGTCGTTATTATGCAAGTTGAGTGATTGCAATAGTGCTGTTTGTTCCCTGCAAGCTCACAGTTCCTGATGCGGCTAACTGTGCCGCATAAATGCTAATCGCATCACTAGCAGTTAAACTTAAAGTTGTTGACATATTAACAGAAGCTTCATTATGACCACTAGTGTTTCTAATGTAGTTGTGTGCTGCGATTTCATCTTCTTGAACATCATTCACCGCAAATTTAATACCAATATTCGATCTTGTAACAGATGCAGTCAAATACCAGTTTACCTGAACCAAATATAATCCAGTATTAGGAACGGTGATTGCAGTTCCTGTTGCCGACCAAGTTCCACTGGAAAATTGTGGTGTAGTATTAATCCACGAAATTTCAGTATATGTAGCACTACCATTCACATTAGGTGTGCCAGTTCCTGTATATTTGGCATAGTTAGAAATCCCTCCTCCTCCACCTCCACCAGAATCAACCCAGTTTGTTCCTGTGCCAGTAGAGCTTAAAACCTGACCAGAAGTTCCTGCATCACCACTACTATCTAATAAAGTCCCATCTACTCGAAGACTTCCATATACTCTACTTCCACTTTTTAATTTTGCCATATCTACCAGAGTTTTTTAGATATTTATTGTAACAGACGATAAAGGATACTACGATAAATGATTTTGATTTCTAAGTCAGATAATTCACGATTATAAATTAATATTTTTGCAAATTGACCATCTACAAAACCATTAGGAGTGCTTGGCAAAATAGCAGCAGCAATAGAAACATATCCTGTAGCATCAGTCGTATCTGTATTCACAGTTTGAGTAGTGCCACCCAAATCTGTTTGTTCAATACCATTCACCCAGATTCTAATATTAGTTGTATTACCAGTTCCTCCAGGATATGTTGTAGCAATCATAGTCCACTGAGAAAAGTCATAAGTCGTATTAGTTTGTCTACTGCCACCCGATACTCCTATATTAATTTGATTGGAAGTATTGAGTTCTAATGCCCATTTACCACCAGTAGTGCCAGGGACTCCCCAGGCGAGTAGTCTATTTTGATCAGTTATAGTATTACTATCTAATTTGAAAAACACAATAGATGTTCTTGCTCCAGTCCCATCTATTCCAAGATAAGATGAAGAACCAGTTCCTGTCCCATCGGTAGCTGCATAATCATCAGTTCCATCAAAGTTAATGAAGTTTCCTACTACTGTTGGGTTCCCAATAAAAGTTGCATCTCTATTATTACCACTTATATCATCCCAAATATATGTAAGTGAACTTGAGGTTTGATCAGTTGTGAGTGTTGAAGGATAAGACCTACTAGATGAAGTACTCCAGAGAATTCTGACGTAACCATTGCCACCATCGCCACCATCATTCTCTGATCCTTGAGCACCGCCGCCACCACCTCCGTAGTTACCACCATTTCCACCATCACCACTACCACTTGATCCATTGGTTCCGCCAGAACCAAGGCCGCCTGGATTTGAGGTTCCACCACCAGATCCACTACTTCCTTCACCCAGAACTCCTACTCCACCCCCACCATCGTTTCGACCACCGCCGCCACCAGCACCGCCAGATCCAGAGGCACCTGATGGAGATCCATCTTGGTCACAACCTCTACCACCAGCACCAGAGTAACCACCAGCACCGCCTCCACCGCCAGCGTTACTGCCGTTACGGTTAGCTCCTTGTCCACCCTGTCCGCCAGAACCACCAGTTCCAGTTGATACAGTTCCACCACTTCCGCCACTTCCACGGTGTTGACCGCCGCCACCACCATTTGCCTGAACAAGTGTAGTTCCTCCACGAGCAAGGCTTGAAGACCCACCACTGCTGCCGTTACCACCACCACCGCCGCCATTACCACCAGAGCCGACAGTGACGGTTAAACTTTCTCCCGCAGTGACAGATAAGTTATTGACATAAGCCAAAGCTCCACCGCCGCCACCACCACCTGTCTCGTCGGAGTCTTCGGAACCACCACCGCCACCTCCGCCGCCAATGCAGAGAACTGCAATAGAAGTGACACCAGCAGGAACGGTAAATGTTCCACTGGAAGTAAAGTTTTGTTGTCCTTGTGCAGTTCCCTGACCATTGATAGGAGAATCAACACTATCCAAATGAAGTTGTAGTCCATCTGTAGAAATCTCTCCAAATGGATCAATCTCATTAATGGAATCATAAACAATCACATTACCAGTTGGACTACTGGTAACTCTCATTCTTTGAGTACTAGTTAATGTTGTTGATGTGTTCTCATCAAATTCACTTGCATATGCAGTGGATAATCCCGTAATACTAAAATTAGTTCCATTTTCGTCATCAAATTCCCAAGCATATAGTGTTCCAATTCCACTCAAACTTCCTGCAGATGCTGCAGCCATATCTCAGTACCTCTCAATAATTATGATGAATAGATGAAATCAAGTGAATCAGTTGTCTCATTATACTCTATAGAGAACTTCTGTGTAGCACTATCATCAGCACCAATTTCAACGGCACCATCTACAAATAAAGTCCCTGTGCTTGGATTAAATTGAAGTTTGGTTGATGCAACATATCCCGTTGATAATGTACCAGAAGTTTGATTCGCAAACGCAATATATCTAGTAGCGTTTGTACTATTGTCATTTGAAATAGTAACTGAGGTTCCTGATGGACCAGTGGCTCCTTGAGCACCCTTTTGACCCTTGGTTCCTTGAGGACCAGTACCACCCTGAGGACCTGTTGGACCAGCAGGACCAGTAGCACCCTGAGGACCAGTACCACCTTGAGCTCCAGTTGCACCCTTTTGGCCCTTGGTTCCCTGAGGACCTGTTCCACCTTGAGGACCCGTTGGACCAGTACCACCTTGAGCACCTTGAGGACCTTGAGCTCCAGTTGCACCCTTCTGTCCTTTAGTTCCCTGAGGTCCAGTACCACCCTGAGGACCTGTTGGACCAGTTGGACCAGTGCCACCTTGAGGACCTGTGCCACCTTGAGCCCCAGTTGCACCCTTTTGACCTTTAGTTCCTTGAGGACCTGTGCCACCTTGAGGACCCGTTGGACCTGTTGGACCAGTAGCTCCTTGAGGACCTGTGCCACCTTGAGCTCCAGTTGCACCCTTCTGTCCTTTAGTTCCCTGAGGTCCAGTACCACCCTGAGGACCTGTTGGACCAGTAGCTCCTTGAGGACCTGTGCCACCTTGAGCCCCAGTTGCACCCTTTTGACCCTTGGTTCCCTGAGGACCAGTACCACCTTGAGCTCCAGTTGCACCCTTTTGACCCTTAGTTCCTTGAGGACCTGTGCCACCTTGAGGACCTTGTGGACCTGTTGGACCAGTAGCTCCTTGAGGACCCTGAGCACCAGTTACACCTTTTTGACCTTTAGTTCCTTGAGCACCTTGAGCACCTTGAGCACCCTTCTGTCCTTTAGTTCCCTGAGGACCTGTTGGACCAGTTGGACCAGTGCCACCTTGAGCACCTTGAGCTCCAGTTGCACCCTTTTGACCCTTAGTTCCTTGAGGACCTGTGCCACCTTGAGGACCTGTTGGACCAGTAGCACCCTGAGGACCAGTACCACCTTGAGCTCCAGTTGCACCCTTTTGACCCTTAGTTCCTTGAGGACCTGTACCACCTTGAGGACCTGTTGGACCAGTAGCTCCTTGAGGACCTTGAGCACCTTGAGCACCCTTTTGACCTTTAGTTCCTTGAGCACCTTGAGCACCCTTCTGTCCTTTAGTTCCCTGAGGTCCAGTAGCACCCTGAGGACCTGTTGGACCAGTTGGACCAGTGCCACCTTGAGGACCCTGAGCACCAGTTACACCCTTCTGTCCCTTGGTTCCTTGAGCACCTTGAGCTCCAGTTGCACCCTTTTGACCCTTAGTTCCTTGAGGACCTGTGCCACCTTGAGGACCTGTTGGACCAGTTGGACCAGTGCCACCCTGAGGACCTTGAGCACCTTGAGCACCCTTTTGACCCTTGGTTCCTTGAACACCTTGAGCACCTTGAGGACCCTGGGCTCCAGTGACACCCTTCTGTCCTTTATCACCTTGAGGACCCTGAGCACCAGTTACACCCTTCTGTCCCTTGGTTCCTTGAGCACCTTGAGCACCTTGGGGCCCCTGGGCTCCAGTGACACCTTTTTGACCCTTGTCGCCTTGAGCACCTTGAGGTCCAGTGACACCCTTCTGTCCCTTGGTTCCTTGAGCACCTTGAGGTCCAGTAGCACCCTGAGCACCTTGAGGTCCAGTAGCACCCTGAGGACCCTGAGCACCAGTTACACCTTTCTGTCCCTTGTCACCAACATTACCAGTTCTGGCGAAAGTTACAATTACATCTTCACCATTTGAGAATGATGTTGCACCAGATAGTCTAGTAACAGGAATTTTAAAGTATCCCGCAGCTTCTGTGCTGGATCCATCAATACTGAAAATAGCAAAATCATCCGCATTCAAACGATTGGAAACTCTCACATGACCCTTGATTGTTGATGTTGAATCATCAATCGTTCTCAAGAAGTCTTGAATATCTGTTGAGTTATCATCTTGATCATCAATGAACATTTGAGTTGCAGAACCCAAAGCTGCATTATTAAACTTTATACCACCTGTTCCAGGATCACTATCAGTGGTATTTGTAGAAAATGTGTAATCAAAAGTAGCACCACCAAAGTTACCATCAGCACCCTGAGGACCTTGGGCACCAGTTACACCTTTTTGACCTTTGTCACCTTGAGGACCAGTGGCTCCTTGAGGACCTTGAGCTCCAGTTACACCTTTTTGTCCCTTGTCACCTTGAGGACCTTGAGCTCCAGTGACACCTTTTTGACCCTTGGTTCCTTGTGGACCCTGAGCACCTTGAGGACCTTGAGCTCCAGTGACACCTTTTTGACCCTTATCTCCCTGAGCGCCTTGAGGTCCAGTGACACCTTTTTGACCCTTGGTTCCTTGTGGACCCTGAGCACCTTGAGGACCTTGAGCTCCAGTGACACCTTTTTGACCCTTATCTCCCTGAGGACCTTGAGCTCCAGTTACACCTTTTTGTCCTTTATCGCCTTGAGGACCTTGAGCTCCAGTGACACCTTTTTGACCCTTATCTCCCTGAGCGCCTTGAGGTCCAGTGACACCCTTCTGTCCCTTGGTTCCTTGTGGACCTTGAGCACCTTGAGGACCAGTTACACCTTTTTGACCTTTGTCACCTTGAGGACCTGTTGGACCTGTTGGACCAGTGGCTCCTTGAGGACCTTGTGGACCAGTGGCTCCTTGAGGACCTTGAGCTCCAGTGACACCCTTCTGTCCCTTGGTTCCTTGTGGACCTTGAGGTCCAGTGACACCTTTCTGTCCTTTATCACCTTGAGCACCAGGATTGTCAGTAAAACTTATATTACCATCACCATCAGTTGTGAGAGCTTGACCAGCACTACCATCTATGGTTGGGAATGTGAACCCATCTCCATCTGGATTTACAGTAATAGCTCCAGCAGCACCAATCGTAACTACTGCGAAACTATTGTATGCCAGTGCCAAAGGTGTAGCATTTACGGATCCAAATGCTGAACGAGTAGCCTGACCCTCAATAAAACAAGCTGCACCATCTGTTCTATCTAACACCAATAGTGCGTTTGCACCAGTGTTTTCTATTTCTACTTGGTATGCTGGATTATCAGTTCCAATACCAATTCTGTTATTTGTAGCATTAACAAAAAGTGTTTTTGCATCAACTGCAAGATTTCCTGTTACATTTGTATCTCCAGTAACAGTTAGTGCGGAACCATCAAAAGTTAAGTTTGCCTCACCATTAATAGTTCCTGATGTTCCAGTGGCAGTTAGAACTCTATTGTCTGCTTCGTTGGTGATAGAAGTAGAATTAGCAACTTCTACAATAGATGCATCATTTCTAATATATATCTTCTTATCTGCAATATTAACAGCAACTTCTCCATCCGCAAGATTTCCTGTAGTGGGAACTGAGGAAGCTGTTACGGATCTTTTTGGTTTAAAGACATTAGCCATGATGTTTCAATTATTAGTTATAATCTACTACAGTGTCAGTTGTTGACTTTTTTGAACGACTAGAAGTCTTCTGGAGTTTTTGATTTTCTAATTCAAGTTGTCCTATTTTTTCTTTTAAAGATAAAATAAGAGCCGCAGAGGCATTTAATTTTGCCTCTGCGGTAATAAGTTGAGTTAGAAGTTCTCCAGATTTTGATTGATATGCCTTTAAAACGTCACCATATTCAAGACCAATTTCACTTGACATAATCAATAACTTCCTCCATCAAAAATAAGGTTTACTGCTTCTTGTGAACTATTTATGACCTGATTTCCAGAAGCAATACCACCAACATAAAGACCACCAGCAGCGACAGGTGCATATGCAGTCGCAGTGATTTGTGGGTCTGCATTTCCAGTGTCAGCACTTTCTGAAAGTTCAGAAAGCATTGCCATAAACTGGTTATCCAACCAAGCAACACCAGACTTTTTGGCAGATGATTGGTAATAGTTAAATGCAACCGCACTATCCCATGTTGTTGTTGCAGTTGGTGCAGCACCATTTACAAGACCAAGTTCTAAAACTCTATCTTCTACTCTGGTTGTTTCTACACTGAAAGTAACAGCAGTGCCAATAACATTCAAGTTTTGGGTAACCGTTAAGCTTCCAGCAATTGTAACATCATCAGGAAGACCAACGGTAATTGTTCCAGAAGATTCTGAAACCGTTACTTCATTAGAAGTTCCTGCAAATGTAATGGTTCCACCAAGAGCAGTTGCGGTGCTGGTTGAACCATCAGTAACAGTGATTGTGCTGTTTGCAAGTTGATTATTTGCAACAGTACCACTCAAGCTACTTGCAGGATAGTTTGTGGCATCAGAAAGATTAAATGCAGGAGTTGCATCAGAACCACCAAGACTTAACTGAACTCCACCATAGGAAACAGTGCTGTTAGCAAGATTTCCATTAGGAAGAGAACCAGTTACATCAGTAGCAAGATCAATCTGACCCAGTGTAATTTCTTGGCCAGAGATGGTCAAATAGTCATATGAACCAGCAAGGGTTACATCTGTTGAGTTGTCTGTACCAGCAGCATCAACACCAAGAGATGTTCTAGCAGTTGCAGCAGATTCTACAACAAAGTTAGTACCATCACCAACAATGAATCCACCATCAGTAGGAGTTAACCCAGCAATGTCATCCAGCTGTGCATCATGTGCCTGAACATCAGTTCCAATGACCAGCCCAAGATTTGTTCTGGCACCAGCAGCGGTAGTAGAATTTGTACCACCATTAGCAAGTGGAAGAGTACCACTTACATCTGTGGTAAGGTCGATAAGACCAAGAGTAATTGCTTGTCCAGAAATGCTTAGATAATCAGCAGTGCTGGTAACAAGAGTTACATCTGTTGAGTTGTCTGTACCAGCAGCATCAACACCAAGACTTGTGCGGGCAGTTGCAGCAGATTCTACAACAAAGTTAGTACCATCACCAACAATGAATCCACCATCAGTAGGAGTTAATCCAGCAATGTCAACAAGTTGTGCATCAAGACCATATGAAATCTGGTTATTAGAAACTGTCGCTTCAATACCAGTTCCACCAGTAAATGTTAAAATCTCACCAGTGTTAAAGGTATCGTCTGAACCATTGTCAGCAGCGAGAGTAAATGAAGATGCCGAAGGTGCAGCGAATGAGAGGTTACCAGAACCATCGGTAACTAAGACATTACCATTACTTCCATCATCGCCTGGAAGAACAAAGGTTACATCAGAAGTAACTGCTGCTGGGGCTGATAACTGAACATAATTGTTTCCATTATCAGTATCCTCATAGAACTTTACACTACCACCAGCACTTGAAGAAGCAGCAGTTAAAAGTTGTGTAACAGCAGAATATGCTGATGCACTAGCAACGGCACTTCCTGCTCCACTTCCAGACCCACCATTATCACCCACATAAAGAATCTTACCACTCTTATCATAAATTGGCTCACCTTCATAGAAAATAGACCCAGGAGTCGTAGTGCCCCTTTTAAGTTGAAGTCTGTTTGCCATTTTATACTTTTTATTAGATTAGCATGCTTTATTTAGTTTTAATAAGACCCAAAGTCGTCAATTGTTGGATCTGGATTTGCATCATTATTAATACCAAAGTAGGTCTTAGGATCCACAAATTTAAATCCAGGAATTGATGGGTCATAAACCAAAAGATAATCAGTAGTAATCCCAGAAAGATTTGATGTGTCTACATCAGTTAATGATGTCATTGAAGTTGTAGCGGTAATTCCAGTTAGACCAGAACCATCACCGACAAATGCAGATGCAGTTACAATACCAGTATAATTTGCATTTCCAGCTGGACTTCCAATCGTAGAATCTTTAATTTGAACAGTACCAGTAGTCGAATCTAAAGTAATAGCAGTACCAATAGAAACGGTGTTCGATGATGGGTCAAGTGTAATCGTTCCATATCCAATAGAAAGAATGCCAGTAATTCTTGCGTCCCCTTCAACCCATAAAGCAGTAGAGCCAGTACTAACTCTATTAGTTCCAATTGCAACGTTACTATTTCTATAGATTCCATCACTCGTTTCAACCCAATTAGAACCACTAGAAGTAGTTCCAATAAATTTACCTACACCAGAATCATAACGAAGAAAATAACCATCTTTCTTAGCAGAAGTCCTATCAACATCATCAAGAAATTCAAGTCGAACTTCACCACCACCACCAAGAGAACTTAGTTGTTGTTGGACGCGAACAATAAAAGTTCTGTAATGCTCTGCTAAATCATCAAAGGTAACAAAATTCTGGTCTAATGGAATCAATGGGTCAGCATTTTCCTTGATCGTAACTGGTTGTTCTCTGAGTTTCTCAATCTCATGGAAAGCTTTCTCAATCTCAATCTGCAAACCAGTCGGATCAAATGCCTCAGGTATCTCACGGCCTTCTACAACCTCAACAGACTTCTCTACTGATTTGATTGCCAGTTTGATATCGGTGAGACTATTTCTTATCTTATCAATATCCTTAGAGAGAATCTCAACTTCCTCATCATAATATTTGATTTCAGGTATCTCTGGAACTTCTGGTATCTGTCCCCCTACATTCTTAATCTCTTCTCTGAGTGTCTCAATATCATCTTCATAATATCTGACCTCAGGAACAGTTGGTATTCTATCCTCTACACTCTTGATTGCTTCTTCCAGCTGAGAAATCTCACTCTCATAATATCTGACCTCAGGAACAGTTGGTATTCTATCCTCTACACTCTTGATTGATTCCTCTAACTGTGCAATCTCACTCTCATAATACTTAACCTCTGGAAGTTGAGATACATTCCCACGCACTTCCTCAATCAGACCTAAAAGGTTTTCTAGGTCATCATCATAGTATTTAATTTCTGGTATCTCAGGAATAGAGTCTCTGACTATCTCTATTTTTTCTTGAAGTT
>Ga0208162_1001601_pt1 | contig 11672 bp, 12 predicted proteins | sample CB_VirMetaG_4_FD_184539 | JGI IMG/M metagenome (GOLD analysis project Ga0208162, IMG submission 184539) | Freshwater to marine saline gradient viral communities from Chesapeake Bay - CB_1508_1M Viral MetaG (SPAdes) (version 4) | ecosystem: Environmental > Aquatic > Marine > Coastal | place: USA... | reverse complement strand
GTTAATGATGACTCAAATGGAGAATCGCATAAACACTGAGTTTCAATCAGCGTTTGGTGCACTCCAACAAGATAATGAACTGACTTTACGTCAAGACTATATAGAGCAACTGTTCTATAACGAGTACGAGATTGAGGAGAGCAACGGACAGTTTTATGCCGTCAAAGACGGTGTACCTGACCTAGACGCTCAAGGCAATAGAAAGTCAGTGGCTAACTCACTCGTTGAGTTTGCTAAACAATTTGCGAAGCCCAAGAAAGTGGGCGCTGGCGGAGCAACTGGTGGTACTCCAGCTAGTAGTGAAAGACCTAGCCGAGCAGAGTTTCAACAACTTGTACGCTCGTCTAATCCAGCAGACCGTGCTAAGGCTGAGGAGCTCTTCGGGGCGATGAAAGCAACAGGCGGTTGGGCTGAACAAGCGTAAATCCATCTTTTATGGTTAGGCAAAACCTTAATTGTCATGTTCTGGTCATAGCGACCCAAAAGCTAAAATATAACCTTATACCTATAATTTAACTTTTATAAAGACATGGCAATTAATAGCAATTTCAATATATACGAACCAGAGGCGTTTGTAGAGGTAGCTCTAGCTAACCAATATCCAGACCGACCAATGGTATCTAAAGCCGTTACTAACGTAGCTGGTGCATCTATCGAAGGACTCGTTGCAGCTCGTAACAAGTCTGTAAACATCACTCGTGCCGTAAAGCCTAGTGGTTCCCCTTCTTCTTACTCAGGTTCTTATAGTCTAGGAACTCCTGATGCTAGCGAAGAAACGCTAACTATCAACAAGCACTACTATGCTGGTTTCAGCATCGACAAAGCTGACCAAAAGTTTGCGCTTCCTGACTTAGTACAACAGCACTTTGTACCAAGACTACACCAGCTTATTGACCAAATCAATGCTGACGTAAAAGTAGAAGCTCGTAAGTCTTTTGAAGTAGCTTTCGCTGACAACAACACTGACTCTACTGTAATGGACGACAATGACCTTGCAGAAGCTCGTAGAATTATGGCTTCTCGTAAGTTCACTACGGATAACCTAATGATGGTTATTGACCCATTCGTAGAAAAAGACTTGACTACCCTAAACATCTTCCAACAAGCTAACACTCGTGGAGATGCTGGTATTCAGTTAGGTGGAGCTATGGCTCGTGCGTATGGTTTCGACTTCTTCGTAGACAATCAAGGTTCTAGCCACACTGCTGCTACAGTAACTGACGCTGTTATTGCAGCCGCAGAAGCTGTAGGACAAACCGCATTAACTATTGATAATGGTAGTGGTTCTGCTGCAACTGTATCTCTAGCTGAGGGTGACATCGTTACTTTCGGTTCTGCTAAAGGTACCGATGACTTCTACACTGTTGAGTCTCAAACTGGAACTGTATTGACTATTAAAGAGCCATTACGAAAAGCTCTTGCTAATAACGATACTATCAACCCAGTTGATATTGCTTCAGGTGACACTGGACGTGAGCAGTTCTTCTACGACCCATCTGCCCTTGCCTTAGTAACTGCTGTAATGCCTTCAGTGGATAGCGGTTCAGGTTCAGGCGTTCGTAGAGCTGCTGGTTTTGAGCCTTCTAACAACGTGAACTACACGTTGACTGTAGAAGAAACCAAGTCAGGTGCTGACATACTTATCGAAGTTCTTTACGGAACTAAAGTATTCAGACCAGATCTAGGTGGTCGTTACATTCGTGGTAACGTATCCAAAGCCTAATTTTGAGGGGAGCCGCTTCGTGCGGCTCTCTTTTTATTATGATTAACCTAGATAATATAATGGACTATAAAGCTATGATAGGTGTGTTTGGATTCGTATCCAGCATCACCCTGCAACAGGTATCTACTACGGTATCTATACTTGTCGGTCTAGTAACTCTAGGGTACATGACCATGAAGTGGTATTACGAATGGAAAAAAATTAAAAGCGAACAATAATGGCGTTCAGTGACCTAACCCTTACTAGAAATAATATTGATGCACTAGAAGAGCTAACGTTTAAGGGTGTAAACGTCACTACAGGCTCCACAACGCTCAATCTCTCTGAGAAGGATAATCTCATACTAGGTAAAGCAATTAAGCTCCTTAAAACGGATATTCTTGAGAATCTTAGAGAGTATATCAACGATGCTACATATAGCACAGAGGTAGCTCTACTAGATGCTATACACGCTGCTGATTCGGAGGAACTCCTCGTTGATTTATTAACATACAAATTTTTAGAGTTGTGGTTCGCTCAAGATGCGACTCACAAGGATAGTTACTCTTTTGCAAAAGCAGGTAAATACTATCAAATGTATAATCAATACTTAACAAGCAATCTTAGGAGATTAAGTGGTTTACTTGCTAAACCAAAGACAACTCCTAGAGTTAGATTTATGAGTTTGTACTAATGGATTTAGGTAAAATAATTATAAAAGACATTAACAAGGTTCTTAGCCATCAGAATATGAAGCACGTATTAGAGGGCACTAATAAGTTGTACAAAGAATCTATGGAGCAGTTGAACCTTGAGGCAAAAAATCCAGACGGAAAACCAAGAACTAGATTAAATCCTTCTTACGCTAAAAGAAAATCTAAAGAAAGACAAGGTGGTGTGGGTGGTGCGTCAACTGGTTTTGCTAACTTTGTTCTTACAGGTAGGGCAAAAAAATCATTGAAAGGAACCGTTGTTACGTCCGCTAACAGTTTGGATATATTTTATCATTTCACTGATGATCAAGCTAACGAATATATGTATATAAATGAGATTTCTGATCCTTATAAAAAAGAAAGAAGACAATTTCCTTTAGAAAGAGATACTAGATCTAGTAGACAAAAGGATAACATAAAATTTGTTGGTTTAATGATTCAGTCATTGTTAACAAAAGAAAGAAGAATAATAGTGCCTCAAGAATCAACTAACGAGCTGGTAAAAGTATAATGGATAGAAACGCTATACTTACGGCATATACTACTAATTTTAATTCATATTCTGGTACAGATAGTAGAGACACTATTGAAAAGGTATTGAAATTCAGTGGTGATAATTTCGATATTAGGAAGAGAGGTGACATTAAAAGAGAAGTAGCTATATTTAGGTTGTTGAACGGTACAGCTCAGGACAGGGTAGAAGACGAAAAACCTATTGAATTATTGCAGAGTTTTGATGTTACTGTGTATGTAGAGCAATCCGATTCACATAGTGGCAAGGATAGTGCTTATGACAGATTGTTAGAAATTACAGATCAGTTAATTGACTGGGCAGATACAACCAATGGTGACTCCATCAACTCTGATGTAGAAACCTTGACGATGACTGGTGTGGACACGATAGATGAAGATGATGGTTATCTATCGACGAGTGTAAACTTTGAAAGTATAATTAAAATAAGACAATAGAATAATGGCAAAACTAATATTTACTCATGCTGAAATCCTTACCTCTGGCGGTAGTGCTATTGGCGGAGGAACATTCATCAGAAACATAACTGTGGAGGGTTTAGAAATAAGTAATGAGCCAGCTACAGTAGCAGTAGAAAATAACAGAGAAATAAACGAGTCGTTTACGGGTCGTATTGTTATTAGAACTACTGACACAAACTTCAAACAAGTTGCAGCCGCAGGAGTTACTACAGCTATACTAGATAGTGATCATGTATCCCCAGATGGAGTTCTTCCAACTGAGGCTAAACTAAAACTTCATGGAGCTACAGGTTCTCATAGCATAACAACTCCTGTTGTATATATTATGGGTCACGAAGACTTTAGCAATGGCAGAAGAGAAACTGTTTTGACAGCTCAAGCTGCTGAAATATCAACGCTAAATTCTTTAGCTGTATCTTAATATATAGGAGTACCCATTATGTCTAGGTTATTATTTAAAAAAGCTCAAATATTTGATAGAACAGGGGATACTGAAACCCTTAAAGGAACCATTGATAACATAACTGTAGAAGGTTTAGAACTTAGTATGACTCCAGACACAGTTATGGTTGAAAATGAACGTGAATTATTTGAGTCATATACTGGTCGAGTAGTTATTAGAACTCTTCAAACTAAATTTGATGGTACAACTGACGATATATTAGCAGCAGGGACTAGTAATAGTACTGGCGCTGATTATATTGGTGTAGGTGGAGAACAGCCAAAAGAAGGGTTTATCAAACTTATAGGAAAAGGCGTAGACGTTACATTGGGTGGTAACGATGCAACATCTGGATTACCTCTTTTGACATTTATACAGGGATACCGATCATTTGAAAACGGAAGACTTGAAACTGTAATAGTAGCACAACTTCAAGATGTAGACAGTAGAAAGGTGTTGTTCTCTGAAGCTGGAACTGCTTAATAAATAGGAGTAAACAACAATGTCCACACAACTAAACAAGTTAGCTATAATAAACACATCTACGTTATCTGAAACGCAGACATTTTCTGTTGTGCAAGAGGGCGCTGCTGAGGCTTCGCGGCAAATTATAAGCATAGAGCCAAACACTCAAATAATAGAAAACAACAGAGAAGTAATTACAAGCAAAGTTTACAATATTACAGCTACAGGGTTGTATAGCGCAGCATCTAGGTCTCAGCTAAATACTTGGGCTACTAATCAAACTAGTCTCGTTTTTTCTGGTATAGGTTTAGACGGTAGTATACTTCAGGCGGAAGGTACACTGCAAGTTGTGACTCAATTTGAGGATAATGCCTCATTTAGATTTACTAGCTCAAGGGAAGCTGTAGGAGGATATAGTTCTTCTACAGGTAAGCATACAGCAGAGATGTCTTATTCTAAAAACGGATTATCCTTATTTAATTGGCAGGAAGGTTCCGTTAGTGGTGTAGCAGCAGGATGGACAAATGGATTTGGAGACCCTGCAAACCCATTTGAGACTGTTGCATTCAGTAACGGAATACAAAGAGTTGCGGAAGCAACGGCTGATGACAGGGCACTGTATCGTGACATACACTTTCCGTTTGCTGGTAAAACACTGACTTTTAGTATAGACGTTGTAGACACCGCAGACCCTGATGACAGCGATTATACAGGGGCATTGATAGGTATTCAATGTTATACTGTTTCTAATAGTGTTGTTAATTCTCAAGCAACACAGGTTATATCTGGAACAGGTACTGTACAAGTATCAAAAACGCTGCCAACTACCTGTAAATGGGTAAGAATTAGCGTTGAAGGAGATAGCGGATGTGACTTTGAGTTTCAGAACCCAACATTACAACTTTCTACTGATTATGAATTTGTAGAGTTTAACACATAACCCTAAAATAAAGCGAGCAATTTATGGGACGTATAACAAAGATAAACGGTGAATTTATGGGGGTTCGGTTTGAAGTAAAGCCAACCCCTATTCGTTTTGATAAGGTAATAGAAGATCGAAGGCAAATGCTTTTGAACTGGTACAAAGAGAATCATCCTAAGACTCATAAAAAAATAATTAGTGACACCGTTTCTTTTGAAGACTATAACGCTAGTGACCTTGAGGCTATAAACGGATGGCGTATGGATGAAGAGTTTCGTGCTAAATACTGCAAGTTTACCGCAGATAACTGCATAAAACTAGAGACCCCAATCAAAGATGATGTATGGAAGTCTGATGAGTTAGAATTAGGAACGCTTGAGGAAGCGTGGGATTTTTTTACGAACAGGCGACAAGTACCTTTAGATGGAGTCGGAGTACTTTAGAGTCATTAGACTTGCTCGCACCTAATGACTTAGTGGTTGAAGTTGGCGGAGCGTACACATATTACTGTTACGTTCTTGCTGACTTTGATCCACTGCGAGCAAAGGAACTTGAAGCCGAGTGTTCCGTAGATGATATAACTAAAGCAATGATGGCTCGTGAGGCTTACCACAGACCATCAGATACATAGGAGCTATGCCTGAGTTAATTTACGACATAAAATTTAAGATACACTCTCCTGAGACCACTGTTAATCCTAAAAGGTTAACTAAAGAAATAAAAGAACTTCAGGGAGAGTTTGATAATCTTGATGATTCAAATAAAAACCTTAGTAAAGGTTTAGCCACATCTAATCAAGCTCTTTTTTCTTTTAGTGATTTAGTTCAGGATTCGGCTCAGTTTAGTCAAGGATTTTCGCAGGGTATGCGAGCTATTGGTAACAACGTTGGTTTTACCGCTGAGCTTATAGGTAATTTAAATAGAAGGGTCACTGACCATAATGATGCGCTAACAGATGCTGAAAAAGCTCAAGGTAAAAGTAAAACTACCATAGGAGAGCTTGGTAGATCATTTAAGGGAACTGGTGGTATTATTCTTGGTTTAAATGTAGCTGTTTTAGCAACTCAATTTGCATTTGAGGCATTAGACAAAAAACTAAAAAAACTTACAGATACAGGTAGAGCGCAGGCGGATGCTTTTGCAGAAATAGCCAAAGCGTTTGCTGACTTTGATACTGGAGCGCCTGACCCATTTGGTTTAAGAGCTAGGGAAATAGAAATCAAATTACTAACGGAACAGTTAGGAGATTTTGAATCTGAAACTAAATTCTTTAAAGAATCACTCGATAAACTACCAGAGTCAGTGCTTTTAAATACTAGTGTTTTTAGGGAGTTTTCAAAACAATTCCCAATTACTAGTAGTAATCTACTTATTTTAGAAAAGGGATTAAAAAATTTATTGCCTAAAGCATTTACAAAATTATCTGCATCTTCAAATGAATCTGCTGCCAATTTAGTTATACTGGGTGAAAACCTATCAAAAACAAAGGAGAATTTAGACGCAGCAACATTTGCTCAAGATGCTTTTCAGAAAAAATTAGATAATAGTAAATCTGGCTTAAAAGGTTTTGTTGAGTTGACAGGCGAACTTGAAAAGGTTCTTCTTCAAGATGCTTTAGGAATACAGCTTACAGCAAGCAGTTTAGAAAGTTTATCTGAAGCTACACGAAAACAATTAGATTTAGTTATACAAAGAGGTATAGAAACTCCAGAAGAAATATTTACAGCAAATCAGCTTATATCTCTTCAAAAACAACTCAAAGAAGCTATTGATAAGACCAATGAAAGCAGAGTAAAAGAGATAGAGCAACTTGAAAAGTCATTTAAAAGTGCTAATGATCGTATTCGATTAACTAACGAAAATATTGCTTTATTAGAGCTTGAATTGCAGGCTTCTGAAGAAACAGACAAAAGAGCAAAAATACAAGCAGAGGCGGAGCTTGAAAGACAAGAAATAATCACTGAAGCATTAGGCAAAGCTTTTGATGCAAAACAAGAGTTTATAAATCAAGGCTTTAATGCAGACAAAGCAGCATCCTTAGCATCTGCTGAAATACAAGCAATTGATGAAGAAGCAAGGCTAAAGATACAAATAGCTAATGCCGAAGAAAGATTAAAATTAGACAAACTAACAAAAGAAGAACAAAAAGATAAAGAAGCAAAACACCAAAAAGATATTAATGCAATAAGATCTGATGCTCAAGCAGTGTTCAGGGCTAAAGAATCTCAATTTAGAGCTCAAATATTAGCTGTAAGAGGAGAGGAAAATGAAAAAGATAGACGTGACGAGATTGCCGCTTTAAGGTTTAACGCTAAAATTCAGGCTATATCTTTAGATCAGACTCTAACGGCTACCGAAAGAGAGTCTGCTATAATTGTTGCTGCATCAGAATTTGAGATTAATCTGCTTCAAAATGAGTTAGATGAAAAGCGTAGAATAAATGATGCAGAAGTAGAGGCGGAAAGAGATAAGCAACAAAAATTAGCGCAGATACGAGATGAGGCTAATGCAGAGTTTAGAGCCAAAGAAGCAATAAACAAGCTTCAGTTACTTCAGTTAGAGGATGTTTTTGGAAAAAAATTAATTGATACATTTGGAAATCGTGCTAATTTAGAGAAGCAAAATGAAATTGCCATGAATGAATTTCATGACAACCTAGCAAAAATAAGAGCTAATTCTTTATTAAGCACGCAAGAAAAAGATGCTGAAATAAGAAAATCTGCTATAGATTTGACTACAAATTTATTTAATAATGAAAAAGAAGCATCAGAAGAAGCTGCAAAAAATCTAGAAGATACAATAGATATAGCTGGTAAAGCTGCTAGTGCTTTTATTTCATTAAGCTCTCAAAAAATAGATGCAGATATACAAGAAGCAAAAGCAAGAGGTGCATCCTCTAAAGAAATAGAAAGGTTAGAGAGAAAAAAGTTTGAATTAAACAAGAAAGCACAATTAGGAAATGCCATTATAAATACTGCCGCAAACGTTATTGAGGCGAAACCTCCATCTCCTAAGGCTATAGCAGCAGGTGTTCTAGGGGCAATACAAATAGCCACTATTCTTAAAACTAAATTTGGTGGAGGATCAGGAGGCGGTCAACGTCCTAGTGCGTCAGCATCTTCCGCATCTAGCAGCTTTATAAGAACGTCTGGTGAAGAAAGATCATCAAGAATGGATAGACCTTTATTTGCTGGGGAAAGTAATTTTCTGCCATCAGCGTCAGGTACTGGTGGAGGTGGCATGAACGTAAACGTAATTAATACGTTTAATGATAGAACGGTAGCTAGTGTAACCAGAGCTGGTAATGAGCAAAGAAGACAGGGGGCTGTTTCAGGTATATAAATTATGGCTACCGAATTACCCACCGTAAATGTCGTTACAGTAACATCCTCAGCTACCTTAAGCGGTAATAAAGACGTTCAGATAGTCATGAAGTTCAGAGACAGGACATCATCTCAGTCTGCTCAAAGCCTTACTGGAAAATTGTCTGATGTAGGCAATGTTCGTATAGAGATAGATGAGCAAGAAGATACTGATGAGTTAACTGATTTTGTTTATAATGTCGCTGAGTTTAGTTTTTCTATGTTTTCTACCTTTGGGGATGGGAGTTCGTTTGGTGCGTTTTTAAATGCCCTTACTTTTAATGACTTAATACAAATTGAACTAAAGTATGATGACACAGGTAGCGGTTCGTTGCCGTCTAATCCAGATATATTTTTAGCAAAAAAACTAGATGTTTCTTATGATGAAATAAGGAGAGAGTTTAAAGTTAAGGCATTTAGCGCTATGAAGTTTGTTAATGCTATTACACCTTACAATCCTGATAGTGATGAAGTAACTCTTAATTTTGGTAGTGACACATACAAGGGTGTTACTGCAAAGGATTTAATAAAGAATTATATAAACACATTAAGCTCATCAACAACTGCAAAGATACAGTCTTCATTTACAAAAGTTAAATCAGATGCGGATGGTTTAGGGAATGGTGTCACTGGTGTTTTCCATATGTTTGTAACGGACGTAAATGGTACTCTTATATTAGCGGATTCCACTATTTCTGGTGGTCTAAATCAATTTGCAGCAACTACCTTAGAGCAGGCTAGGTCTGCGGCACTTAAGCTGGGCGTTATTGAAAGCGCAATAATAGGTTCCTTGTTTGGTGAAAACTTCTATGTAAGAAGAGATTACACAGGAAGCGCTAGTGGGTATAGTTCTACATTAACAGGATCAGATTTAGAAGAACTAAAAATAAAGTTTTTTGGTGCTAATATTCAAAAAATAACGTTATCAGGAAATAATATAGGCACTAGTGACACTACATCTTTACTATCAACCATTGATGGTACGGCAACTAAAACATTAGACTTGGCAGTAGGTGCCTTTGCCAATACTCAAACTCTTACAGGTAACGACAGTTTTCCAGTAAACGTAGATGTATCTAATCCCAGCGGAAGGTATAGAGAGACAACATCAGGTAGTCAATTAGGAGCTGGTCTTAACATTGGTAATGACGCAATGGCTATTTATAAAAAAGTTTTAGCAGCAGCCAATACGGTTAAGTTTGAGTTTGTTGTTTTGGGTACAGACAAATTAAAACCCTATCATTATGCTACATTAGATCATACGATGTCAGAGTTTATAGTACAAAATGGAAACGATAAAGTTAGACCCTCATCATTAGAGTACGATCTAAAAAATAACAAGATAAGGGTAGAAGCATATAGCATAAATTAAATTGGCTAAAGTTAGCAACATAGTAGTCATTACAGATGCAGGCGGTACACAAACGCTAACCATCCAAAATTACTCTGAGTCGGACGAACTAGAGTTTTTTAACGTACCATTCGATGAAGCCATAGATGGAACGTTACGTGGCAATTTCAGAGATTTCAGGAGAAAGATAGGACTCACCTACAATTTGTGTACGACTCCTGATACTTACCGATCCATTTGCAATAACATAGCCACAGACCTACTCAACGGTGCGGAGTTTATTTATATCGGTATTGATACTGATAACGTAATTAGAGTAGTTTTAGAAGATGGCTTCGCAAGTCGTGTTCAATACGCAAATCAGCATGGCTTGTTTGTCCCAAAGATTAACTTTACAGCTTTTGAACTTGGCATTGATATTACGTTGGAATTTGAGGATTTTCGTTTTATAAATGAAAGCGCAGCAGGTGACCAGCGTGATTATAGGTTTATATATGAAACTGTTATAACCAGATTAGATTATGGCTTTATCGAGTAAGTTAGAAACTATAAATATACGAGTGGATCATGCTACTCCAGCGAGTGGAGATTGGGAGTATAAATTCACGATAAATAGTATGGTGTCTGACATTGGTCAGGTAAACTTTAACTCACCATTTGATGAGGCTTTGGATGGCAGTCTAAGGCATAACCTCAGAGGATTTAGATTAAACTTAGAGTTGAATTGGGAGAAGTTATTGTCATCTACGGCTCAGAAGAGAACGTATACCTCTAGTTGGCCAGCTAGTTTCTCAGCTAGTACGGTCAGTGCGTTTCTTAATGATTTAGTAGATGCTTTAGTTACCAATGGTGACGGTCACGTAGAGGTATCATTTGATGGGACATTTGATACGATATATAACATATCCACACCTAACTTATCATCAGCCGATCACTTTCGTTTTGTGTTAGATAGCTCTACATTTAGAACGGTATACACCAACCAAATAGGCAGAAGTTCTGCTAACTTGAAGTTTGTAGGTAAACAAATATTAACTGGTATTCCAGCAGCATTGGAAGCCCCTAGCGTATAAGATTACATGGCAACAGAAGTAAAACGTAGAAGAGGTACAACCACTCAGCATTCATCGTTTACTGGAGCTGAGGGAGAGATAACAGTAGACCTAACAAAGGATACCCTTGTTGTTCATGATGGCTCTACTCAAGCTGGGTTTCCATTGCTAAGGGAAGACTTTAGTAATGCCCCTGCGGAGATAGACGTACAAAACTCTACGATTGAAGCCTCTGAGTTTATTGGTGATTTACGTGGAGCAGTACGATTTAAAGCGCGGGCTGATGTTTCTTTAGCTAAGGGTGATGCGGTATATATATCTGGAATCAGTGGTAACACACCGACTGTAGGTCTAGCCGATGCTAATGATGCAACTAAGATGCCAGCATTTGGTTTAGCCGCTGGGGCTATCAGTGCAAATGCCACAGGTGAAATAATAACGTTTGGTACGCTATCTGGGATAGATACCTCATCTTTTACGGCAGGTGACGTTCTATATATCAGCGATACTGGCACGAGTGGTAATACCATTACATCTACAGCGCCTGCTGGTGAGTCTGCTCAGATTCAGAACATAGGTAAAGTACAAAGGTCTCATGCGAGTGCTGGGTCTATCAAGGTAGGTGGTGCAGGCAGAAGTAATGCTACACCAAACCTAGACCAAAACAAGA
>Ga0208162_1001595_pt1 | contig 11696 bp, 17 predicted proteins | sample CB_VirMetaG_4_FD_184539 | JGI IMG/M metagenome (GOLD analysis project Ga0208162, IMG submission 184539) | Freshwater to marine saline gradient viral communities from Chesapeake Bay - CB_1508_1M Viral MetaG (SPAdes) (version 4) | ecosystem: Environmental > Aquatic > Marine > Coastal | place: USA... | reverse complement strand
TTTATGTAATTGAAATTGTTTAAAGAACTTTCTAAATGCTAGTCCTTTTTCGATATAATCTTTTTCAGAATCATCTACTTGTCCTGATACAGATAAAATACCATCTTTGTATTGAACTTTAACATTTTTTTTATTAAAGCCTGCAAGTCCTAATTCAAGACCGTATTCTCCTTTACCGTATTTAACTACATTATAGAAAGGAAACGATTGTACTTTTGACCAATTATCAAAAATTGAATCAAATGAATCACCAAACATTTTATCTGTTTGATTCCAAACGTCTTTATTAAATTTATTGATTAAATCTAGTGCTGTCATATTATCCTCCTTATGTTAAGCAAGTTTAATCGGCCACATTTCTGTGCACCTGTTATTATTATAGTTATGATTTTTTAAATTACAAGTGCTAGCACTTCCATCTTCTTCTAGCTTGTCTTAATCTTGAATTTGGATCCTTTGCAGCTTTTGGAAACATCTTCATTTGTCCTGCTGATCTAGCGCAAAAAGATTTTCTTCTTTTGGCATCTTTAGATCCTTTTTTAACTTTACCTGTTACTGCTGTCTTTAATTTAGAACCTGGATTCATTCTACGATAAGCTTTAACTCCAGCTTGAGTCATACCTGCACCAGATTTTGTAGGTCTAAAATTCTTTTTATTACGCGCAGGCATTCCACCTTTTGCGTAACCCTCGATCTCTATACCTAAATCAGCATAGTAATCCATAGACACCTACGCTGTTAAACCAGGACCTGAATATTTATCAGTTAACAATGTGTAAGCAGCGACGTTTGTTTTTGTTTTAACAAAAATTCCTTTTGGAAAAAGGATTCCGTCCTCTGGAAATGAAAAGTTAATTACATCACCTTGTGGTACATCACCTATGAAAAGTGTGTCACCTGTATTTGAAGTTGTAGTTAATTCTAAAACTCCTGCTCCAACACCGTCTGAAGCAATAATAATTCCTCTTAATCTGATTGGTTGTGCAATAACCGCAGTACCTGTGTTACCTGCTTGTGATCTTGTAGCCTGAATATCGCTTTTAAAACTCATAGTATCTCCATTATAAGGGTAAAGTATAGGGGCGTAAAGTACGCCCCTATAACTAAGTCTATTACGCTCCTGGAGAGCCGAAGATTCCTCTAGGGTCAGACCAACCGAAGCTGTATCTTTCTCTAGCTTTAAATCTTACGTTTCCAGTGTCGAAATCACCTTCAATCGCTGTTTTAATTGGCGATCTTACAAAGTGTTTCAAACCATTAGGCGCATCAGTCATGATGAAGAAAGCATCAGTGTCAGTCAAGAAATGATTGACTCTGTAACCTTCTGGGATCATTCCCATATTCATCATAGCGTTGATGTCGTTTTTAGCGAAGCCAGTTGAACTAGCAATGCCCGCTGTTGTAGACAATGGAGACTTCATGATTCTCTCAGCAGTAAATTGTAATTCTTTTGGAATAATCAATTTTCTACCTTGTAGAGCGATCTTTAATCCTCTTTCATCTACGAACGCAGCGATATCGATTAACGCTTGTTCTAATGATGTTTCTGACAAATCAGAAGCAGTTGAAAGTTCATTTCTGAACGTTCCGCCACTAGCTAATGGGTGGTCAGTAGTACAAAGTGCTTTACCGTCACCTCCATTGTAGCTTCCTCCTGTATCAAACGCATTGTTTAATACATTCGCTGCTGTGATTTGTTTAGATTGCGCCATTGATCTAGCAAGAGCTCTTGTATATCTGCCCGCTAATCTGTCGTATAAGTTATCTTCAATTGCCTCTTCTGTGATAGCAAATGCTAACGCCACAGTATTGTGAGTGTATCTTGAAGTGTATACTTCAGAAGCTTGGTCAAAAGTGACCATAGCACCTTCAGCTTTAGTTGCTGCTGTGCCAAAGCCAGATAACATAACTTCTTCTTCAAACGCTCTGTCTGAAGCTTCTGCCATGAAGATCTCTGCATGCTCATTGTCGTATCTGTTGTATTCCAGGCCAAATAGTGCATTTAAACCTGGCTCTAGTTCTTTAACTAGTTGTGATCGTGATATAGCCATATTTATTTACTCCTATTATATGCCTGTGCCTTGACTATAGAAGTGTTTGTTAATTCTAACTAACACATCCACATTCACGCTTCCAGCTGTTGAATTGTTTGTATCTTGCGATATATCAATTGCTTGAAGCACAGTACCACTTGTTGTTAAACCAGATACACTGTAGTCCAATTGAACTTGAGATATACCTGTTTGAGTGCTACCGCCGGCGTTTGTTATTGCAAAGTTTTTAAAGATGTCTGCTACTGCGAACGCACCATCAGAGTCTATTGAATAAACTACATTTGGATCATCAATAACGGTAGCGACAATGTCACTAGCGTTAACTGTTCCTGGATAATAGTTTTTCCAAGTAGGCTTCTGAGTAGTAGGATCTGTGTAGAACACTCCGTTAAAAACGCCCACAACCATTTCAGAAGTATTTGCAACTGCTCTTTGGATTCCACCACCTGTAACAGGTATTACCAAGTCACCTTGGTAAATTGGTGTTCCATAGTTCGCTGCAATTCTGTATCTGTTTTGCGCGTTAATAAATGGAGAGCCATCTAACTTTCTTACTGGTCTAAGACCATATTTTTCAGCTACATTAGCCATAGTTATTTTCTCCTTTTATTGTTTACTTTTTACTTTGGAGTGAATATTCCCAAATAATTAGGATTTATTTCCACCACCAAAAGTTACGCGAGATTGTCTACTAATATTAATAGGCATCTCCGGTCGTTGTTCCTTCATGACATCGTTGTCTACCGCGTCGACTCTGTCTTGAGTAATTCTTTTGAAATACTCAGCACGGCTTTTTGCGATCTCTTCAGGTATCCTTCCCAACACAAGGCCAGCAACCCCGATCAAACCTGCGTAAGTTCCCTGAGCTATGACTGGATAAGAGTGATCACCGAGTTGATTTTTAATCTCTTCAGCTCTCACAAATTCCCAACCTTCTCTCATTTTCTTAGATACATTTGCTGTATCCTGAAAACCCATACTTTCGGTTCTGATCCATCTATGGACATAACCGTCTGGCGCAGGTGGTGCATCCAGAGATGATGGTGGCGTCCAAGGTTTATTTCTTAAATTTTTAAGTTCCTCAGATGCGCGTGAAGTTCTATTTTTATTATCGCTCATACTACTGTACCTCCTTCACGTATTTAGCGTATTCTTCTAGTGGCACCCCTAATTTTTTGGCAATAGCCACCTGTGATTTGGTGAGTCTCACAGATCTACGTCCCTGCTGAGTTCTTCCAGCAGAAGCAACTTTTTGGACGGGTCTTCGTTGCTCTTGAACAGCAAAACGATGAGGGAAATTATCCTTCATTCGTTTGTCTATCTCATTATAATACTCATCACTTTCAACATCAACACCCATACCCACTAGATCTTCGTGTATAGTCATTGCTGCAGTGGTCATGATTCTATCATTACCAAACCAAGTGTTTTTGCCAGCCCACTCTCTAGCCCTAGAACTAGGCTCTTGAGGGACAATGTCTCTTTCTGAGTATTTTGGCTCTTCTTTGACGCTATTTTTCTGCTCTTCAAGCTGTTTAAGTCTAGCTTCTCTATCTGCCATCTTAATTCTAGCTTTTTCTTTTTCAACAGTTAATTGAGTAAGCTCGTCATTAGCTTGCATGATCGCATCTGCGTCATTAGCTTCAATAGCCTCTTTAAGCTTTCTTTTTACCTGTTCTCTTTGAGCATCAACTCTAGCATCAAATTCTTTTAAATATTTCTCATCCGCAGAATCGTATTTTGTTTGCGAATCATCATATTTTTTTTGTAAACCTTTTGCAAAATCCAAAGCTGCTTGTTCTCTTCTTTCAGCCTCTCTGTATCTTCTTGTAAGTTTATCAATTCTTTTTTTGACTGCATCAGATACTTTTGATAAATCATCAAAATCATCTTTCTGCTCTGTTTGTGTTTCTTGTTTTGGTTCTTCCTGAACTTCATAAGCAACTTCTTCTTTTGGTTGCTCTTTGTCATGATCAGTATAACCTAAATCTACTTCACCAACATTTAAATTTGGTTCTTTAGATTCTTCCTGTTTTGTTTCCTCAATATTAACATCTGTATCTTTTACATCGTCAAGATCGATTTCTACTTCAGGGTTTTTATTTGCATCAGCCATGATGTTTCCTCCTTAATATAAATGCAGAATATCTTCTGGTTTACTTATTGTTGCGATGATTTCATCGTCATTTAAAATTCGATGTTCACCGTATTTTGTTTTGAATCTAGATCCAGCATATCTTCCATAGATTACAAATTGTCCTTTTTTACACCAAGGACCTTTTGGAAATTTATCTTTATCCGCATAACAAAGATCACCCATTTCAACAACTAAACCAACAACAGTTGTCATTTGAATAGTTTCGCTTGAGTTATCAGTTAAAATTATTCCACCTTTAGTTTTTTTCGGACCTGCGTAAGGTCTAACTAAAAGTCTATAACCAACTGGTTTTGGTATAAGGTCGAGATATTTTTGAATACCTTCTGGATCAGTAGGTATGGCTTGTTCTTTTGATTCTGGTGCAGCCCCACCATTTATTTTATTGATCCCAACAATTGTGGAATCAGGTGTTATTATCGTCATCGACATTCTCCTCGTTTCTCTGCAGGTCTTTAAGATCCTGTAGCAGCGTTTCTAAAGCGCTGAGTTTCCCTCTAGAATACGATAGGTTGTCGATGGTGTCTACATGGTACACCAAATCCTCTTTAGTCTTATCTATCTGTTTTTTGATGTAATGTCTAATGGATTGTAGTGTATCTAAATCAAGATTCATTTTTTTCTAATAAAATTTTATTTTTTCCTTGTTCTACAGTAGAAAAACCATATTTTTTCAATATAGTTTCTATTAGTGGCATTTCATATTTAGTGTAGTCATCAAATACATATCTTGTATTAGGCGCAGTTCTATTTGCAAACCAAACTGCCTCAGTTATAACATCTTTAGTCATATGAGGACCGTCAAAATGAACAAAAGCAAATGTTGAAAATCTATGTTCTGAATCATTCATAAATTGGGTATCCGTCATATTACATAATACAAATTTTCCAGCATTTCTGTATTTATAAAAATCATTTAACATAGTATCACGCATCTCATCAGTATAATCACAAGTATAAGATGGAGTATGATCGTAATGTTGGTAGTTTAAATTACCATAAGGATCAACACCAACATGAATATAATTATTTTTAATATTGTCTAAAATTATTTTAGAGCCCAAACCTTCTCTAACACCAATCTCACAAGATTTGTGTCCTTGGCAATCAAAGTTTGACCATTTTTCTAATAGATCGTATTCTGAACTATCACCTCTAATCATAGGTGATGTATATCACTTACTTACGTTTAATCAAGTCTGTAGCTTTAAGTCCGTACACGCTCGCAATTACTCCGACAAATATGGTTTGATACCAGAACGGAAGTTGTGAGAAATATTCGAAAAACAATTTCATTTTGTCCATTGCAGTTGGGTCATCCGAAAAAACTGCCCACGCAAGAAGTAGTATAGGGGCTGAAAGCAAAATTAAAATGAATTCGTCCTTCCAGTCCGATTGCCTTGCTTCTAATAATTTGCCATTATATTCTAACTCGCCGCGAGCTTGCATTTCTGCATTCCTCAACGCAGCATCAGACATCGCTTGTTTGGTTTTTTGTTTGTTTGAGTATAGGTGGGCTCCAGTCTTTAGGGCCATTCCCAATAGATTTAACCACATGATAATATTGTTCTTTTCTCCTTGTACTTAAATAGGGTAACATCTCCTCCATAAAGTGTAAAGCACGTATACCTTTAATCCAAAATCTCCAAGTATCTTTATAATGTTTTTTAGATCTTTTTCTAAACCAAATATTACTATTTAAATTAAAATATCTTTGAAATTTTTTTATAACGTCTTCGTCAGACATTTGAACTTCTAAAACAGCTACAGGAGTTCGTACTCCCCATTTATTAAGACCAAACCAACCTTCACCCTCAAATACACCCGATAAAAATATTAGTTGTTGTTTTCTAGAAAGTTTTTCGAACATTAAGATTTATAACAAATCTTTATAATAATCGCTACCTTTAAATTGTAATCCACCCTTAGATTTTTTAGTAAGTCCAGACAGTCCTTTTTCTTGTTCTCTTAAAATCTTTAATCCTTGTGATATTTGTGATTCAGAAGACATAGTGACATCAACATCATTTTTCATAATATCATCAAATTTTTTATGAAGATCAGGTCTATTTTTTAAAACTCTTTTTGCAATTTGACTTCCTATGTATTTTGCAATTTTAGCTACCATTTAAACCTCTACATTCTGAACAACCTTTTTTAAATTGTTCATGTCGATTACAATGTTCTTTTTTTATAATTTTTTCTTTATAAATTATTGGCGGAAAAAATAAACACCAAATAAATCTTGCAAGTTTTTTAAATATCATTTGACCCCCTGAAATCCAAAACCTTTTACTTGTATTGAGCTATTACCTGGATATATATTTTTATCGGTAGCTTCTCTATTAGGACATCCACCCATGTTTAATTTAATAGGAGGAACTTGTGAGTTCGGTCCTTTCTTAGGAGGAATTGTTTTTGTTAATTTTTTATTAATCATAATAAACTTTTATCTACGTTAGATGATATCACAACACTACCACCATATTCAAATTTTTGAGTTTCTGGTGTTTTACATGGAGGATAAGTTCCATCTGGACAAAGTTGTGGTTTATCATTAGTTGCTAAAGTTGCTTGAGGTGTTTGTACCTTATTCTTATCTTTAGTTCCCATAACTTGTTTACCTACCATGGTATCTCTTAATGCTCCTATAGCATTCATAAAACCTGCACCAGGTATAATATTTCCTAACCCTAAAGATTGTTGTCTTGCTCTAAGATTACCTGAAAAACTTGTAATTGAATCAGTAGCAATACCTGGATCCGTTGCATTATTACCACCTCCTAATGAAGCCATTGCGGATTGGTTGGCTGCAACATTTGCAGCTTCTGAACCTAAATCTCCTGTATCCACTGCACTACCGCTTGCAGCTTTAATACCTTTTAACTTTCCAGAATTTTCCATGGCATAAAAAACAGACTTACCTTTTTTCGTACCGTAGCGCTTCTCCATAGAAGCTAATATCTTTTTACCCTTTTTGTTTAGCGGCATTTTGTTTTGCTCCTTGCATAGCTATTTTTTCTTCTGCGATTCTTATTCTCTCTGCAGCTTGATCTTCCGCTGATTCTAACTTCATTTTATCAAGATCTAGTCGATCTTCAAACTCCATTGTTTTTCTTTCTTGATCCATCATATTTTCTTGAGCTTTTCTTTGTAGATCCATTGCTCTTAAATCTAATTCTCTTTGTTTTAATGCAACTAAAGGATCTTGTTGTTGTCCGCCTGCTTCTTCTTGAGCTAACATTGTAGTGATCTCTGCAACTTTTTTAGCTACCATTGAATCAAATAAAATCTTAAATCCTTCTGGATCTTGTTCTGCTTGCATTGCTAATTCAGGAGTATTTTGTACCAAATCTCCTATTTCGCCATGTGCTTTTAACGCAATGTGATCTGATATATGTCCTTGTAATAATGCATACACCATTGGATTAATTTGTACCATTCTTGTTGCCATAAAAGCTCTATGAGCTGAAATATGAGCGTCGTGATCTTGTTGAGGGAACGCTTTTAACATTTGCATCTGTAATGCTTTAGCATTTTCTGTTGCTGGATCCTCTGGAACTGGTTGAACGACTGGATTTAGTAGTGCATCAATATTTTTTGTACCTAAAGCTTCATAAACTCTTCTGTAAGCCTCTCTTAAATTGTGCATTTGCGGATTTGATACTGCAATTTTCAAATTTTCGTTTGCTAAAGTCACTCTTTGCGACATAGAGAAGATATTTGGATCTGCAACAGGGATTACATCGACTCTATCGTCAAAATCTTGTAATTTTACGAATCGATCTGCGTTTGTAACTGCATAGGGATACACAGGAGGCAGATAATCAGCAAAAACTTTTGCAAGTAATCTAAATTCTTGTCTCATTGCGTAGTAACAACGCTTGTGAATAGCACTCATGACCCTCGAACCACGCTCCAAGAGCGCAATTGTTGTTCCAACAGCTCTATTTTGAGCATCTTCACCTAATTGCATGTCTGCAATCGCTGCAAAACGCTGTCCTGCTTGTACAACAAAGCCTAAAAGTTGGAATAAAGTTTGACTTGGTTCTTTAAAAGGTAAAATTTGGAACTGATCTCGTATATTTCCTCCGGGAGCATCCACATCTCTGAACTCTCCAGGCTGAAAAGGTTGGTCATCATCTCTAATTCTGATTCCTCTAGACTTAAATCCAGCAGGTAAGTTGGCTAAAGTACCTGCATCAAGCAATTGTCTCAATGCTTGAGTTGCAGATCGTGATAATCCACCTATCATATGAATTAAACCGAAGCCATAAAACCCTAAACCAGGTAAAAATTTGTAATGTACAAAGTATTCTTTTCTCGACATCGTGTCATCATCTTGATTATAGTTTCTATAAATAGATAAAACTTCTCCTGAACCTTCATCAATAGATACAATGTAAGGTAATTTAATTTCTTTTTCTGCATTTTCTACTTCAAACTCATTTAAGTTTAAATCAATATGCATTTCTAAAATATTATACTGATATTCTTTTTCTCCAGCAGGTTTAACTCCCTCTAATTCGTTTAACTTATCTTGTATTGGACTTTTTTCTGCTTGTTTTGGTAATAACTCTACATCTCTGTAGAAACCTGCTTTTTGTTGTTTAAGAATATCATTCTCAGACATTTTAACAACATGTGTAATTCTTTCACAATCTTTTAAATCTGTTGCATAATAGGGAACAATTAAATCTTCAGCAGGTACAAATTTAGCAACTGCTCTTTGTTTAATTTCATCATAGTAAATTTTTTTAAATGCAGATCCTGCTAATGGTAAATAAAATAATAATTGATCTGTGTCTGGTGTGTATTCTTCCATTTGTTCCATCAACATATAGTTCATGAAATCTTTAACTCGTTCCGCTTGTTGTGCAACTTCTGGAGTATCTGCTCCTATAATCTGTGTTCTTACAGGACCATCACTTGGTAATAATTCTTTGTACGCTTGTGCTTGAAATTGTGTGACTGCTTCAGATAAGAGCGGATGGGTAACACCACTTGCACCTGCAAAAGGTCTAGTGTTATTTACATACTTGAAACCAAGTAAGTCTAAACCTTCAGTGTAAGCCTGTTCCCAATCCGATCTTGAAACTTTATCCTTTTTAAAATCAGAAACAAGTTGTGAAGAAATACGACCAAGCGTTCGCTCGTCCATTTCCTCTGCTAAGTTTCTATAGAAATCTTCTTCAGGTTGCTCTTCAGGAATTTCTTCCTCAGCACCTTCAACTTCTACATCTACTTCTTCAACCGCCTCTTCAGTTTCAGGAAGTTCATTTTGTTTTTCTACTTCAGCCATTGTTAACTTAATTTAGTGGGCTTATTTTTTCCTAGTTTGCATCCTCTAGACATAACCATTGTACCATTCGATGCTTTAATCATCTTACCGTACTTGGCACCATCCATAGATCCTAAACCAAACATTTCAGAAGATTTAGGTCCCATTTTAGGTAATCTCATTTTAGTTTTAGGGTTTGTTGTAAAAACTTCATCTGATAAAAAATTTTTAACTCTGCCAAAAACACTTGAATCTGCTGCTGCTTTTTTAGCTGCAATTCCAGCTTCCATATTTTTTCTCATTGATGATGCTAGTGCAGTATCGTTAGCCATTTCAGAACCAAGATCACCTGTATCAGTTTGTGCTGCCGCAATCGATGCTTTTTTAGCAGCGCCCATGGAACTAAGCATTTTAGCTCCTGCTACTCCTGCCAAACCAGCGATGATTGCTTTTTTTAATTTTTTGCTTGCCATGATAATTATCTCCTTATTGTTATAACAGGTTTATAATATCATGCAAATATATTTACGACTAGACCACCCTCATTATAAGCTTTAAAAGGCTTGCTAACCATATCAGGAGAGATTTTGATAGCGAATGCATCCATATATAATCTTGGATCTCCTTCTACAATTTCTTCAACAACGCCATTATATCTGTCTACATAAGCGTCTGCTTCCGCTCTAGTTTTAAAAGCTACTTCATGTTCTGTTCCTGCTGAATCTTTATCTAATTTAAACTTCTTATCTGTCTCTATTTCTTTAACTACTTTAAAAGGTTTCTTAGGATCCGACTTAGCTACCTTAATAACTTTAACTTCAGAATTATATTCTCTAGCTAATCTTTTCATTTCTGCTGGAAGCGTTGCATCTTTCTTAGGATCTGTTTTAACCGTTCGATCAGCTTTTTTACTGAACACAGAGTAATTATCAAATCCAGCTTTACCCGTTCTTGTTCCATAAAATTCTATATCGCCAAGGTATCTTTCTCTTTTAGCATGGTGCAATCTTTCAACAGGAGAAATAGCTACCCATTGTACATCGCCTCTACTTGCTGCATCTTTAATAGTATTCTTTAATGCATGACCACCCCAGTTTTCTTTTCCATATAAAGGTAAGAATGGAACTCCATCTTGAGCTTTAGTTGCAGTTATATTAGACAGGTTCATAGAGTTTGTTTTTAATTCATTGAAATCTGATTTGAGTTTATTAAATCTTCTCATATCATCATCGGTCATACTAATTCCTTTTTTTGCAATCACTTTCATATCGTCTACAATTTTTTCTAATTTTCTATTTGAAGAAAAAAATTCTATTTCTGTTCCAAAGGCATTAATCACTTTAGCTCTTGTTGGATCAACATTTCTTAACTTTTGATTATAGTCTGATTGTATTTCATCAATCATCATAACTTTTTGATTAGGCTCTCCACCTGCTCGAACATTACCTCGTACATGATAAATTTGATTTGGTACTCCTGAGTAATGTCTATTATATTCGCTTGGTAATTTTTGACCTAATGGTAATGGTTTAGGGTAGTACACTAAGTTTTCAAAATACTCATCTCCCCCTTTTATTCGGTACTCGTTATAGCCTCCATACTTAGGAGTTAATTTTTGTGTATCTTGTAATTGAAGTTTTCTAAATATTTCTGTATCTCTTCTTTTTCCTAATTCTGTAATCTTAGATACTTCATTGGTATCAATATCTAATCCTATTCTTCTTGCTCTTTGTACAATAGATTCGTAATTACCTATAATATCTCCAAAGGGAGATTTATCTGGAGCGTACACTTCATTAGAACCTACTACTCTAAAATCTTTATTTATTTTAGCAACCGATTTTCTATTCCCTTTAAGTACCGTACTGATATCTTCTACTAACGAAGCTACGGTTGTAGTTGTACTTTCATTAGATGGCATAGCCATTAATCTATCTCTAATACTTTGTAATCCATTATCAATCTCTCTACCTAAATCTTCTGCCTCATCTACTATTTTTACATTGGTATTATACTTTCGCATAACCAAATTGTTCACAGGTGCTTTTTCCACAATGTAGAGTAAATCCATTTTAGTTAATGGAATCTTTTTCTCTTGTGCTACTTTTAAAAAACCACCAATAACGTTTCCTGACTGATCAAACTGTACTAAGTTAGAATCCCATAATTCATCTTTCTTAACGGCTTGTGAGATTTGTTTAAACTC
>Ga0208162_1001589_pt1 | contig 11734 bp, 23 predicted proteins | sample CB_VirMetaG_4_FD_184539 | JGI IMG/M metagenome (GOLD analysis project Ga0208162, IMG submission 184539) | Freshwater to marine saline gradient viral communities from Chesapeake Bay - CB_1508_1M Viral MetaG (SPAdes) (version 4) | ecosystem: Environmental > Aquatic > Marine > Coastal | place: USA... | reverse complement strand
GAATAAAACGTAGTATTACCCACAGAGTCAACAACAGCAATACAGCGTACACCATCCAACTTGCGACTAACATACCACCCCCTTTCTGTCCATTCTATTCCACCTTTATAATTATCAGCTAGAGCAACACTAAATTCAGGAATCAAATCTGGTACTGCTTTATTAATAATCTTATCCCCTGCTCTGGTCTTCAAGTCTTTATCAATGATGCAAAGAACAAGCTCTCTGAAATTCTCATCTAAATCATCAACAAAACTATTTACTGCTCCAATAGCATCGTGACCAGTAAGTTTTCTATTTTTGAGATCATCAAGAAGTTCAAAGAAATTACTATAAAGAACTCCACGAAGATGACTCTTCTTTTTTAGATTATCTGAAGTTACACCATAGTTCCAGAGAGGGTGATAAGTGTAGAGAAGAATACGCTTGATAAAATCTCCATTAGTTTTAGAAGTAAACTCTCTGATGATTTCTTCTTTCTTTTTAGTGCTGCTGGTTGCTCTAAGTTCATCAACCATTGCTTCAAGAAAAGAAAAATCATAGTTCACAAAAAATACTTCTTGGTCTGTCATTTCCGAGTTCATACCAATCTCCTGTTGTGTAGTGTTCATATCGACATTCTACACTCCAAACTTTAGTTGTCAAGCGTCAAAGTTTATTAGCCTGGGTATATTGAATCAAATCTGGTTCTGTTGTTTCATAAAATTCTTCTTCATATATTCCAAGATCATCGACAAACAATGTTGTCCATTGTCTTTTTTTATGAAATTCTGGCCCTGGGCAATGAACCCCATTTAAAGCTCCAATATTTTGTGATCTAGATAAAATAGGAAGACCCATTAAAAGATTCTTATCTTTTAGAATATTATTCGTATGACCATCCCAAGAAAGATATCTTCTTGATTTTGTGATCCTATTAAATAGTTCTTCTTTTAGTACATTTTCCCAAGTCTCTCTCCATAAACCCCATCCCCAAGGACTAAACCATCTGATAGTTTTAACAGCATTTCTCATTTTATCAGACATCGTGACATTTCCTACAAATAATGTTTTTGAATAACAAGTTAAAACACCAACGTCTTTATTTTCTTTATAGTAGTTATTAGCCCATTCAAAATATTTAAGACAGTCTCTACTTGGAACAGTATCGTCTTCAAAATGAATATGAAAATCTGTATCTGTTTCTGAAAAAGCAGTATCCAAACAAGACCATATATTTAGACTACATCCTAGTCTTCTTTCATTTATTATGACACTTTTATTGTTATGATTAAATTCCTGAGCAACTTTAATAGTTTCTTCAACTTTAGGATGACTTAAATTTTCGCACTTAATAAAAATTTTATATTCTTCAACTCCTGTACATTTCTCAAGAGCATCTAAAACTTCTTTTGTGTAATCAGGTCTATTAAATAGGCTTATTGATATTGTTTTCATCTTATTATTAATTAGTGTAAAACTCTATGAAAAACGAAGTTGTCAGTCTTTTTAAGAACATACAGTTTCAAATGCAAACGATAATCCCTGGTCAATCCCTTCTTTAGAACAAAATGATAAACGCCCTCTTCATCTTGATCGTAATCAATTTTATCTTGACCAGAACCTCCCCAAACAAAAAGCAAAAGATTTTCTTTGTCAAAATCTACATCTGGCGGAATAGGACGCATATATTTTTGGGCTTGACTAATTTTTTCAATTAAGATATAGCCATTTTCTACGTCAACAGGATAATCATTCATCTTTTGTCTAAATTCATTAGTAAGATATAAAGAAGGAACCTCTGTTAGTTCACCTGCAAATATTGGAAAAGGTACAAAACACATAATTACTCCAATCAATTTATTCATTTTAATTTCCTTATTTAGTATCAGAACTTATATTTTGCAACATTAGTGCTTTAATCCATATTTCAGAATTGACATATGAATGTTGCTTGTATTAAGCAGAATATCCTGTTTAATCCATATTTCAGAATTGGGTTTTTAATTCTGCTTGTATTTTGTAGCATATCTTATTTAATCCATATTTCAGAATTTAGAGTTTAATGCTACAAGGTAGGGCGTGCAGGAGTCGAACCTGCCTATGATCAACTTATAAGATTGACGGATGCAACCGGCTTACCTTACGCCCCAATTTTAGGGGGTATATTTCAACCCCCATATAATTAGCCACTCACTCCATAACGAGTTTCACCCTTGCGACCAGTGGTACGAACAACACTATATCCTTCTGCCTCAAGATACGGCTTAATATCACTAATCGTGGCTCGCAGATTACCAACCCCAAACATGCTGTGAGCACTATCTTGGCTCAAAGTCTTACCCCGAAGAAGGTAATTCATAACACGATCCTGCTTTGAAACTGTTGTTGCCATAAAGCAATTCTCCTTTTAAAAAACTTAAACTTACCAATCTAATTAGAGCAACCACTGCTCTAATGTATTATATGCCGGAATCCGGCGTTTGTCAAGTCCTACTTTGGCTCATCTGGTAGCCAGAAAACCATATCATTAAGATCATTGTCCCATGCACATTCCAAATATCCTTCTGATGCTAGTTTTGCTAGTGAAGCATTTTGCACAGTTTGACAAATATTGTCACAAATTTCAGCATAAATTTCTCTATTGATAATTGGATTATCATCTTCGTCAAAACCAAGGCATGATTCATTGATTATTGATTCAATCTGTTGTCGAGAACAAAAGATAAATACATCCTCTGGTTTTGCTCCAGGTGAATATTCTTCCGCAATTGAACCTGCAAGATGGTCAATGCAGCCTTCCATATCTATAACACTTAGCAGTTCTTCTTCATTGTTATCAAAATCTTCCATTTTATTTCTCCAAGTGGGTTAGAACTATTATACCAAGTTTCCTTACGTTGTCAATACCTTCTTTGGCTCCTTCTTTTTGATTTTCATAATCTTATGCTTTACTTTCCAGACTCCAGTAACAGCATCCTGCATATCTCTACCCATATAAATGTGGGCAAAACCAGTGTTCTTGCCGATGCCCCAAGCACAAATTCCCTTTTCATCCAGTTTTTCAACGACGAACTTACCTCTATATCCCATAGAAACAGGTTCGCCATTATGGAAGAAATACGGTCCTCCAGTAACCTTAATCGCATCACCTTGCTCAAGTTCTCTCCAATCAAAATTTCTGATAAGTTTAGTTGTTCTCTGTTCTTTTGACTTTGCTTTGAAGGCAAAATGAGTATTACAGTTTTTACAAACGAATGCTCTGGGGCCAGTTACAGTTCCGCATTTAGCACAAGTTTTTTGTCCGCGAGGCATTTTTCACCTTTCTGTGTGTTTGTTGTTGTCTACTCAGATTATATCAAAGTATCGTCATCTGTCAAGTCGCTAGAACAGAAAAATTTTCTGGATATGTGATAACAAATTCCTCATCATTAAAATGACCAAAACAACTAAATCCAATTTTAGTTTTTTCAATATCATATACTGGATCATTGTATGTTACATATACGTTAACTCTATATCTGTTGCCATACACATTAATTACTTTTGTCCGCAAAAATCCTTTTGGTTTTTCTATGAGAGAAAAAAGCTGCTGTTCAATCATGTATTCTTCATTCATGTTAGTTTCTCCATGATTTCGTTGTTTGCTCTTTCCCGCCAAAGAGAATCATAACGCAATGGACAGGCTAGTCCATCGTCAACTCTTTTTCTATCAACAATAAAGTACCCCATATCATCTTGAACTAAAGCAGAATGCTCTGGTACATTTATCTTTGATAAAACATCTTGATCTGTAACAAGCATATCACTGCTAATTCCATACGCAGTTTTAGTTGTAATAGTTCTTCCTGTTTCATGCTTCTTCCCTGTTCTTACTTGCCTAGCCATTATTTTCCTCCAAAATTTGAAAACCATAAGCAAGCATAAGTTTTTCTGCCAACATAGCCCTTGCTACTTCACTATGAAGGTTAATATCCGCATCTGCTGCTTCTTTTAAAATAGCCAATACTTTTTCTTTCATCGGGCTCTCCTATTTGCTCTGTGTAAAATCCTAATAGTTTCTTTCGCATTACTTGGAACCATAACTAATTGTGGAGCAGTTTTATGTCCATAGTCCATGAACCCCACTGCTCTGCTCTCTGTAGAACAATCCTTACAAACCATTGGTCTATTGAATTCCTCAAGAAATTCGTAACGGTCCTTATCAATCAAACTTTTGCAGTGAATACAGATCATTCGTTTTCCTCCTGTTCTGCCATTGTACCATAGTTATCGGCAGTGTCAAGGGGATTCTTTAATCCAATCTTGCTTGTTTAGGTAGTCCAGAAATAAAATTTCCATTATTGTCACTGTAATAAATATTTTTTAGATCTAATGCGTCTAAAATCTTTTGACAATTTCTACAAGGTTTGCTTAGTAGTAATCGTCCCTCTCTATTAATCCTAAGAACAACAATCTTCCAATTAGTATTAATGGAATTATAGCGATCCAACAATTTAGAAACAAGATGACTTTCGGCATGAGGATATGGATACTCCTTATAAGTGTCTATATTAAACATTTCTCCCATACGATATGCCTTGGCATTAAACTTAATGGGATTATTCTTAGCGAAAGCAATCATTTTATTGCCATTAAAAGCAGCAGCATAATGATAGCATCTGATTAAAGGATTAGGTTTCCAGTTTTGGTATGCTCTTTTAATTGTCTTTACAACAATTTTGTTCATTTCCCAACTCTTCTGGCTTAATTCCATTCTCGCAACGTCTACAAATATCAAAACAAGATAATGGCTTAGGTAATAGTTCGTTATAATCTTGTCTGTATAAATTTCCTATAATAGCTTCTAGATTATAATCCATACAACACAGAGAAACATCTCCGTTAGGAAGCAAAACATTATGATAAAGTCTTTCTATGCAATTGCAAGTCCTTGCTTCATCTCCATGAAATACTGTACCAAATCTATCCATGTAATTCATTAATTCTGGCTTTAACAATGCCTCACCAAGTAAATTGCCTGCTCTATGCCACATAACAGGTAATTCTGCATCATTAAAAATATGTCTAACATCTCTATGTACTTCTTTTCCCATTGCCATTACATAAAAATGATCTATATCTTTATAGTGTTCAGCAAATGTTTCTAATACTTTTAAGTATTTAGGAGTTATAGGATGTTTAGCAAGTTCTTCATCATCTGGTAAATGCAAAGCAAAACCACCATTAGGCATACCAGCAAAAGGAACATCTTTTATTCTTAGAACATCTTCTGGAACCATTCCAATTCCAGTAGTGAACACAGAAATCTTATGTCCTTTTTGATGAGCGTATAAAAGCATATCGGTACATTCTTTGTTCAGCCAAGGCTCAACAAAACCAGCAAATGTTATTCTAACATCAATAGGTATTTTTTCAATTAAAGATTTAAAATCATCTAATCTAAGATACCTTTCTCCAGTATACTTTTTCTCTAGCATTCTTTGAGGACAGAATAAACAATCTACAATACATCCCTTGGCAGGAACACAAGTAGTTATTTCCATTGTAGGCCAAGGTGTAGTTTTATATTTTAGCATTTAGTCCTCGCAATTAAAAAAGAACATATGATGTAAACGAGAGTTCTCAATCTTTGAACCAAAGTAATCTGATGCCGAATGGATCATTCCTCCATCAAAAATAACTAGCCTATTATAAACATTTCCGATACTATCTACTGTTTCGTATCTTGTTTTATCTAAGAAAGTATCTCCTGGGAAAACTTGTTGTCCCATAGAAGTAGACCAATCAATTTCTTCGCTATGTCTAATCTTGGTTCCTCTATGTCTAAAGAAATTTGTACCTGTTTCTGGAGGAGCATCTGGAGTTAAATAAATCATAGCAGCATATTGTTGGTCATCACAATGATAAACTCTTTCTGTTCCTGCTGGACTCCACTGAAATCTTCCGTTAATTCCAGCATGATACCAACTATGTTCAACTGTTTTATCTTTAATGATTGTTTTTCCCATAACATCTTCAAATGCTTCTAAAACTCCAAGAAAGAAAAATTGCTTTCTTGTTCTGCTTCCGACTGCACCTTCGCGTGGAAAAAACTTTTGTTTTAAAGCAAAATCTCTTACGGCATCTGGGTCTTCATAAAAATTATCAACAATCCAACATCGTTTCTTTCTATTATCATTAACATTAAACCAATTAGTTCTTATTTCTCCCCAATCTTGATCTGGTCTTTCATTCCATATGTATCCATCTAGTTGTTCAGGCATAACAAGTTTCTCCTTGATATTTTAGTATTGCTAAGTCTTTTGCTTTAAGTTCCATATCTACGTCGAAATCTAAACCATAAGTATCAAATGGTTCACAAGCATAATCTGCATGAGCCCGTGGATTATTACCAGGGCGAGATTCGCTATAATGAAACAAAGGACGCATTCCATTCCATGTATTGTAACAAGCCCGTACTGCTTCTTCTTCTGTATCATAACTTGGATGACACTTGTTGTGAAGATAGTCGAAACAAATAGGAATGTTAGTAATCGGGTGGAAAATTTCTACAAGTTCTTTGGCAGACCAACAGTTGAGTTTGTCATCGTTCTCAATAGTTAGTCTAGCACGACAATTTGGGTCTAGCTTATTATAGTTGCTTAGAAATCTATTAGCAATTTCTTCTCTGGTTCCTTGATTGTTATGAACATGTAAATTCATTGGACTATTGTGATCTGCTGGACAGCCAATAACATCCATGAAACTACTGTAAAAGTTTAGTTCGTCAATAGTTTTACTTACAACAGTAGGATTAGTTGATGCAAGAGAGTTGAATTCGCTAGGATGACAACTAATACGAACATTGGTTGTTGCTATAGTTTCGGCAATGTTGTCAAACTCATCAAAGATTTCATCCTCTTGTGGCAAGTCTAATAGATCAACATTAGCAGTTTCGTAAGTGATAAGAGGGAAAAGATCGCTACTAAGTCTGTAAACAAAGTTATTCTGAGAACAAAACTTAATAATCTCATTAGTTACTTGAAGATTGTTAAGAATACGAGAACCAAGAATATCTACTGCTTCATCTCTGGGTAGAGACGAAAAGCGTTTGTAAGTCATAGTTTGAAAACTAAGACCCTGCTCCTTTAGTTTCATACTAATACAACAAAGACCGTATTTCATCACTGATACTCAAAACTGCTAGTGGATGTATCTGAATAAAACTTACCGCTACACTCACTACTGGTGCGTGTATGACAGTTGCCGCTACACTTAGTTATAACACGATTATCGGCATCTGTCAAGGGAATCTCCACAGAAAGTGTTGAAGTAGTGTCGTCATTATAAGGGATCAACTTAAAACACTGAGCCATTGTGTCCATCATTTTATCAGCATGAATCTTTAGCATAGTTTCTATGCCAATCAAAACATTCACACTTTTATCCTGAACTTCTGATGACATTTCTAAACTTTCCATAATAAGATTACTAACAGTTTCCAGATCTTCTGCAAAACTATACAACTTCATAATCTCTTCTTCCAAATCAAATCTATCTTTCATTGTTTCTCCTCGGTTAATTAAAGCATTACCTTTTTAATCCATATTTCAGAATTGGGTTATTAATGCTTATTTTATCAAACTGTTACTTCATTATTAATAATAGAAGAATATGGTGCTCCGTTTCGGATTTCTCTGTAAGCAATATCTCTGATAACAGAATATAGTTCCATCAAAGAATTACCAAACAACTTTCTTACCTTTTTGTAAGTTGCTCTATCTTTATCTGACAGAGCATAATAAGGCAACTTAATTGTCATAGGTGATCCATTTTTATTCTTTTCTATTTTGCTTTTATAAGAAATAACAATTCCGTATTCCTTGCAATACTTCTGAATAAAAAATCTAAATACCCAATGGAAAATATTGCTTCTTGAAGTGCCAGAACATTTTCTTCTTGTTCTTAGACTAAGAATATTATTCTTGATATATTTGTTACTAGCAAAATTATCGCCATCAAGTGTTATCCATTCGTCGGCAATATTATCTCTGATACATGCAATAACTGTTAAAACAGCAATATGTTTAAATTCAGTAGCCCACTTAACAGTACCAGTTGAAGCAATATGTCTAGGATAATTTACATTCTTTGTTTCAATAAAACCAAGAAGACTTTTTGTAGATTCCGAAAGATTAGATTCAATTTCTTTATAATTATTCAGCATCCACTCTGTATTTGGGTCTTCTTCTGGATTAACTACAGAATACTCATTCATTCTTGCGGCATTTAGTATACCATTAACTCTTTTGCGATACTCTTTAATATCATTTACTTCTTGTGTGAAAAAACTTTTAGTGTCAGAATCAACAATTCCATTTCTTTTATCTTCTAATGTAGGTTCTTCAAATCTTCTTTCTGGAAGTTTAGTTGCTCCAGTAATAATACTTGGATTTCTCATTAGGTTAAAATGCAAATACTTTGGATCGTGTTCGTCTCCTTTTTTTGCTTCTATATCAACACACTCTTTATAAGTTCGTAAAAATTTAGGAGTAATGTCTTGCGAAAACAAAAACAGTTCAATCTCTTTCTCTCTCAGCTTTTCTGCAAAATCTAAAAGTTTAGTAGCAGTTAGTGGTTGTGCTTTAGATTTTCTTGTTCTAGGACTAAAATGAGCAACTTCTGATAGAATAATATTATCACTTCCATCTAAATTATCAGGTAAAGATAAAACAAATTCTTCAGAAACTCTTTCGGCATTTGTATATTTGCCGTACTTCATATGGTCTTCACTATTCCAATACCACCAAGAATTTTGACCATAATCTAGAATATGAATAATAGTATCGTCATTAACTACTTTAGCAATCTTTTCTGGGTTATTCATTGATAATCTCCTATTAGAGCAAAAAATGGACCGTAAGTTCAACTACTTCTGTCGTCCTTGATAAACGATACTAAATTTCTCATTTAATCCATCTTTCAGAATTTAGATATTAATTCCTTGCATCGTTTACTGTATTATAGATTATCGTCGGCAGCATGTCAAGCTAACATGATTCATTTGCTTCTGGATTTTTAGGCATCCTATAGCTTCTAGTTTCTGGATCATAATACTCTAATGGCTTATCATAAAGAAGCCATGCTGTTTTATGTTTAAGAGCAGTATAATGTTTCATATCTCGATCATTTCTATGATTTAACCAATCAATAAGATTCCATAGTTCTTTTACATAATGCAGAAGTTCGTTGTCTTTATGCTTAGATAAAATCTCATTAACTTTATCTTCTCTCATACAATAAAACTTTGTTTGTTCTACAGGTATTTTACTCATAGTTTATTTCTTTAGTTCTTTTATATTCTTCTTGGTACTCTAGCCATTTATTGTCTGTAATATGATTATAAATTTGAGTAGCAGTATCTATTAAAGTGTCTGCCATACCTGTTACTGCCGGATCGTCTTTTAGTGTCCAGATACAAACTTCTGTACCTTTTTCCTTGAGAACATCATAGCCTTTTTCTCTGGCCCATTGCTTCAGCAAAGTAAAGTTCATTTAAAATCCTGTTCGTACTTTAGTATTCCTTCTAGTTCTTCGATTTTGTCTTGTAACTGAACATTAAGTTCTTTGATAGAATGATTTTCAAACCAAAGTTTTTGGAATCTTTGCTGCAAACTGTCATAATCCTTTAATAATTGATTGTGATTGATTACTAAATGATCTGATTTATTTTTCTTTCTCATACCACCACCAATCTCCTTCGCTCTGTAGTTTATCTCTCGGAATACATTCATGTACTGCTTTTGCCACCCCAGGCCAATACTGACCATTGGCATGGTAGTCATGACCTCCCATTATACCATCACGCTTGACCTTTGGCAACCAAGCAAGAATATCATTTTTAACATTTTCATAATCATGTGAAGCATCAATAAAACAAAAATCTATACTTTGATCTTTAAAAGTATTTGCTGCTTGAAGAGAGGTCATTCTTAATGGTTTAATATAACTAGCAACAGGTTCTATATTTTTTAGAAACTTTTCAAACAATTGATGCTTCTGAGAGTCACTATGTTCGTCGCTTCCTTGCCATGTGTCAACACAGAAAAAATCAATATTTTTACCTGAATTAATAATTTCGACAGCCATATATGCTGAAGATTTACCTTTCCAACTTCCCACTTCCACAAATACAGAATTAGAAGGAAACTTATTAACAATTGTAGTATATAGTTTTGGATATGTAAACCAGTTTTCTTCAAAGTTTTTGTTTTGATAAATGTGATCCATGAGTAAAGACACCTTGTGTTATAAAAGTTTTTAAGTTAATATTTGAATTATTAATTGTTAAGTAAGTACAATTTTCTTCTGTCCAACTACCACTATTAACATATTCTGACATATTCTCTAAAGAATTTATTATTGATGGTTTGTGTAAGTGTCCTATAATTATTGAGTCATATTTATTTTTGTTAGCAAATTTAATAGCAGTTGAGACAGTATTATCGGTAATTCTTGTTAAAGTTTTACTATGACGTTTGAGCATACCACTGTAATAGTAATTGTTATCCATTCTTTTGTCAAACAATTGAATGAACCTATAGATATTATCAGCAAATTTAGTTAAAATTGGTCTTTTAGTTATGATTTTATCAAATATATCACCATGAGTAACATATATTGTTTTATCATTTTGTTTTATTATGTGATATAATTTCCATTCCGCACCTATTAAATGAGCAATAGGTTCACATTGAAAGTCATGATTACCACTAATCCAGATAATATTAGTGTGTTTAGAAATTTGTCTTAGTTTTTTAAGGATATGCCAGTGACACTTTTTTAATCTACGAAAATCCATATTATCAAATATATCGCCATTGAGAATAAGATTTTCTGTTTCGAGATAATATAAAAACTCTAATATATTATCTGCTCTACAAACATCACTACCTAGATGAAGATCAGATATGATAGTGTATTCATCCATGAATTATTCCTCTTCAGGATACCAGAAAGTGCAATATAGATTTTGTTTTCCGTAATGGTTTATTTCTGATTGAGGATAACCTTCCCTGACTAACCAATCAAACATTGTTCCTTCTTCTTTTTTAGGATCATAGAGTTTAGGGAAACCATATCTATGTCCGCTAGGAGGATCAACCATAACTGGTTTAGAATAAATATCGGCCATTACTCCGTCCTTATATTATGATAATCTATAAGTCTGTAATACTCTTCTCTTACACCTTCTATGGCTTCTTCTGGTGTTTTAAATGGACAACCATATTTATACCATGATCTTAGTGTTTGTCCAAGATCATAAATAAAAGCATTGGCATCTTCTGCACAATTACATAGCATATAAAGTCGCTGTTCTTCTGGATCGGAAAGATCAAATTTAAGTGTTGCTTTCATTATTTTCCTTATCTAAAACTGGTTTGTCAAGAGATTCTAACATCCACTTTAGTGTTTCCCTCATATCTTCTATACTATGTTCAGTAATGTAAGGTTCTGTCATATAATCAACATCGCCGTTTTCATCATAATATACTTCACAAAGATCAAACATTTCTTGATGGTCTTCATGGAGCTTATTATACCAGATTCGTTTTATTACACGATAATCAATCCATCTTACCATGAGTTATCCTTCTTTTCCTGACACTCATCACACAAAACCTTTATCCACCATCCTTTTCTTGCCTCTCCTTTATTTCCACATTTTTCACAAATCTTACTACTAACATTTTCAGCCATACGAATACTTCCG
>Ga0208162_1001588_pt1 | contig 11739 bp, 20 predicted proteins | sample CB_VirMetaG_4_FD_184539 | JGI IMG/M metagenome (GOLD analysis project Ga0208162, IMG submission 184539) | Freshwater to marine saline gradient viral communities from Chesapeake Bay - CB_1508_1M Viral MetaG (SPAdes) (version 4) | ecosystem: Environmental > Aquatic > Marine > Coastal | place: USA... | reverse complement strand
ATAAACCTAACTTTATGATTGGTCATGCTTTTACAGTAGACCATGATACAAGTGAAGGTGCGATTAACCTTGGTCTATCATCATTGCATGGATTGGCACTAGCCTGTGGATTTCCGGATGGTTTTCCGGATGATAGTTCCGCTATGGTTGGTTCAAGAGTAAGAGCACACGCAGTTAAAGATGCAAAAGGCTACATTGCTATTGATGATATGAAAGGCAAGGGGTGGTCAGCACCTAAGTCAACAAAAGAAGTAAAGGTGGATGAGCCTGTTTCCAACAGTCAAGTCGAAGACAACATCCCATTTTAACTTTTTAGAATCAGATAGGCCCTCACTATGCGGTTGCTGTGGCGATCCAGTAGGGCCTCTTCTGGTCGAGTTTGATGGTAAATGGTTTGGAGCCTGTAGCATGGAACATCAAAAAGAGATTAAGAAAGGTAATAGATCGCCCAAGGTGGCACAAGTATCTAGGGCCGGTGTTCTTCATGCCAAATCTAAACTAAAAGAAAGATATAAGGAATTTTCTGTTAAAAATAAAAGTTGGGCGTTTCGTGATTGGAGTGAGGACGATAGGGTCAATTTTTTTGAGAGTTATACCAGGGAATATTTAAAACACGCCAACGAAAGGGCAAGGAACGGGGTAGATGGATCTTACAAAATACAAGATAAGACACGGACTGAATAAAGATAAGAGTTATTTAGAAAAAAATAGAGGCAATGAAGCTGATCTTATTGCAGAAATGCAGACAATAGGATTAAATGTCGGCTTTCTAAACACAAGCGGTGATCTAGTAAGGATCCCAGTACAAGCAACTCCGGGAGTGAGGCCGGATAAAGGTAATGAGAAATCAGGTTGGTATGTTATTAATATTGTTCATAATCACATATTCGCAACTTACGGAAATTGGAGAACGGGGGCGGAATACAAATGGAGTTCTGTCCAGATCAATACACTTACTCCAAATGAAAGACAAGATCTACAATTAAAGATGCAACAGGCCCAGGAAGAGGCCAAGAAACAAAAGCTACAAAGGTATGAGGAAGTTGCAAAAGATTGTCAGAATCGTTTTAAAACTTACTCAGAAGTTATTAAGCATCCTTACCTGGAAGCTAAACAAATCAAAAGTTATTCTTTAAAACTACACAATAAATCTTTGGTCGTGCCTATCTATAATTTAGATGGTGAGATTAGATCATTGCAATATATCCAGGAAGATGGATCCAAAAGGTTTGTCTCTGCCGGTCAAGTTAAAGGCAACATCTTTTTAATTGGTACTGATTTTAATTCTTTAAACAAAGTTGAATCTTTGGTCGTGGTTGAGGGCATGGCTACAGGCGTAAGCGTATGGGATGCAACACAAATACCCGTGGCTTGTGTTTTTTCAGCTAACTTTGGTAATGATGCAGTAGAAAACATAAGAAAAAAGACGGACGCCAGGATCTATTTAGCCTTTGATAACGATAAAACTGATATCGGACGCAAGAAAGCGGAAGAGATAGCCACCAGGTATTACAATTGTTTGGTTCGAATCCCATCCATTGAAGGTGATTTCAATGATTTGGCTATTAAACAAGGCCTAGATGCAGTCAAGTTAGAGATAAGCGATCAAGGTTTAGGCATAAGAAGTTTCTCTATTAAACAATTAAAGGGTGAACCACCGCCTCGTTCCTGGTTGGTTGAAGGATTGTTAGAAAAATCTAAACCTAGTTTATTGGCGGCAGTTGGCGGTGTTGGTAAAAGTATGTTGGCCTTAGATTTAGCAATCAAAGTATCACAAGGGCAAGGCACCTGGTTAAATAAACCAATTAAAAATGCCGGTAATGTTTTAATGTTAATGGCCGAGGATGATAGAAGTGAAGTTTTTAGAAGGACCAAAGCATTAGATACAGGCGATAAAAGATTTGATGCAGAGTATGATGTTTTTGCCTATACAGTTCCGGATGCCCCTAAACCATTAATATTATTAAAAGATGATGCCAGGGGATTAGATCTAACACCCGAGGCCCATGAGTTAATCAATGAGATCTCAACCATTCCAGATTTATCTTTGGTTGTGATAGATCCAATACAATCTTTTGTTGCAGCACCTATTACAACGAGCCAGGAAGCGGCTCAATTGTATTGTCAGTTCTGTTCTTCCATTGCATCAAAGTTTGAGTGTTCCGTTTTATCTATTCATCATATGAGCAAAGCCGGATTGCAGACCCAGGAATCAAGCTGGGATTCTCGTTCGTCAATAAGGGGCTCCGCGGCTATCGTGGATGGGATGAGGATGGCCGCCACTATATCTTTGGCAGATGAAAAGACTGCGGAAAATATTTGTGCGGATGAGGGATTAGAGTTTGATAGAACCAGGGTCGTTAACTTCCAGGTGGTTAAAGCTAACTCTAGCGAAATGGATACCAATGCCATGACATTGATTAGGCGTGAGGCAGTCCTGGAAGTTTATGAAAAGAAAAACATTAACTTTGATTTTTAATATGAGTAAAGGAGGAATATATGATTAATTACCCATGCGGATGGTTTGATGTTGAACAATTACCAGGGGGATCCAATGAGCGGTAAAGGAGATAAACCAAGGGATCTAATTTATACCAAAGAATATCGAGACAACTTCGATAGAATATTTAACAAAAGAAAGAAAAAGGAAAATAAAGATGCTAATAAAAATTCAAGCAAGTGATAAAGAAGTGCAGTTAATTATTAATGCGTTAGCTGAACATGGTAAACCTATCATTAAAAAGGCCAAGCAAACCATGGAAGATAAGCGAAACCTTAAATCGATTGAGAATATTATTCATCAATTAGCCTTCGGTAATCACAAGTAATAATGTTAAACTTTGATTGTGCAATCGGGAATCTACTCTCCTTAATTAATGATGAGAATTACCCCGGCTCTACCCCCCAAAATGGGGTAATTTCTCCATGCCTGGTTGCACAATCTTCTCGTTTAATGGCACTAGTAGTACCATACTATGGCACTAGTAGTACCCTTCATAGGTACTAGATGTACCATATATCCCAAACAAAACAAATAGAGAAAACCCCTTTGGGGGTTTCCTCATTTCAGCGAGTGTATGAATGAACGATCAGTTCTGGTGGATTGAAAATTCTATCCCGGATAAAGAGAGTGAATCCGGATGCGTACGTGCGTCCGTGCTGAGTAAGTATAAGAGTTATTCAAAATTGAAATCGTGCGTGTGGAAGTGGTTTCGTTCCCGTGCGGGGGATCGCAATCTGCGTCCGGCCACGAAGTTAGTTCTTTGGGCGATCTGCGAAAGGCATAGGATCGATACGTTCAGTTCGCATGATGCGTATGTTTATTATGGGAAGATGACCGGATTGAATAGGCGTACAGTTGGGCGTTGCGTGGATGAGTTGGTGGATGCGGGGATCTTATGGATTGCGGTCGAGGGTGAGCGTAGGATCGTTAAACAAGCGAAACCGGGCGTCCGGAAACATTTGTTGTTGGTCGGCCTGGGCGTCGTAATGATCGAAGAATTGGACCAGGTTGGGGATCGCTGAAAGTATAGTTTTCTGCTTGTTGTAGGATGGCCGGATCGATCGGGTATTCGTCGTATCCGTTCGTGCAGACGGGGTGGTGGGGATCTTCGTTCGTGCGTGGGGATTTATCGTTCGTGCGTTGCATGGTTAAATATTAAAGGTGGGGCGAGATGCGTTCAAGGGGATTGGAGAAAAACCCTAAACATTCGCCCCGGGTATTGATTATCTGTTCTCGAAGTGCTTGGCTACCGCATAAAGAATGATAAAGGCGATAAGCCATATAAGAAAACCAATACCGAAAATGTAGCCTATTATCTCAATCACGCCCGGACCCCCAACAATCACCGCAAGTTGTTCCATCTGGTAAAGTTCCCACGCCATTGCAGTTTGGACACTTACCCATAAATTGTTTAATGCGTTGTATTAGATTAACTATCATCTTCGTTCTCCTCATAACATACGCCACAAAGCATTTTATCTTTAGGCACTTGGTTTAAATCTTTGTAGCCATTATCTGCATAATTATTATTATCAATAATATAATCAGCTTTATAGCCGCACTCATTACAACATCCTCTGCTCATAATTCACCCCCGTTATATGATTCCTGGATAACTACATCTTTCTTGCGTTTATCCTGGTAAGTTTTAACAATCTTCCCGCATGGATAGGTTAAAATCCAATAGTCCTTGCTGAAGTCTTTGCTCATGCTTGGTATGTTTTCCCGTTCCGTTCTCAGCAATTGCCGGGCCTGGTCTATCATGTCTTTATATTGCGTCATAGTTTTACCTCTTTTAAATATGGTTCTCTTAAATCTTCCGTAAATTGAAAAGCATCTTCAAGATCGCAGTCATCATCCGGAATCGAATATTTGTTTTTTAATTCTTGTAATGCACAATGTAGGCTTTCTAATTTTATATATTCAATATTCATTCTTCCCCCTTGGTTAATTCAATTAATTTATCCTGGTTAAATATTAATACCTGGTGAATCTTATTAATCTTCTCCAGGGCGGTTTTGATAGATGGTTCACCGGTGGTGATATCTTCCTTTAAATCCAGGGCGGTATAGCTTAGGTCCGCCAAGTCCTGGATGACTTCGTTTAATGTATCGTTCATTATGATTGGTCCTCGATTGGTTCCAGGTAATCAGCGTTTATATCTTCGCATAGATATTCCAGGGGTTTAAATCTAACGGACTTCAATTTGAATTCTTTTGTTGTTCCGTCCTCGTTTTCAAGTTCGTTGCCTTCGTCATCAAACTTAAAAAAAGTTATTGTGTGTATTGCTACATTGTTATATTCATCCATAATATTTATCTCCTTATTAAAATAATGATGGTTGGTTTGCCTTTGCCCCTGGTTTCGTCAGAGGCTCAGAATTAAAAGTTTTTATATTCTTGATAGTTTCATCCTGTTTAATGCTTTCCGTTGCTTGTGGCTCATGTGAGACGCTAGAAAAGAAGTCATCCTGGAATCCGTTGGAATCTTTCTTTCCGTTCTCCTGGTAAAACCATTCAATGGCCTGGTCCATGGTAAAAGTTCCGGACATATGGCAAAAGTGGGATCTGTACCCGGTTTCAGTTAGTGGTATCGGGTGATCGTCCAGGGTTTGCACTTCGATATGGTCAACGCCTTCAAAGTAGTTCCTGGTAAGTGTTAGATCGACCGCAACGCCTCGGTAATTAATCCGGGTTGTTTCTTCTTGTTTCATAATACTTTGCCCCTTTTTATATCAATGGTTGCAATGGTTATCCCGTTCTGATTTCTCAGCACATAAACAAAGTCATCTTTTAGGTTTTTAACCTGGTTTAGAATTGTTGATTTATCCCGGCTTGGTATTTCTAACTCGCCAACTAATCCCAGGACATCCCGGGCATAACAGTTATATTTGTTTACCGCTTCTGTGAATGTCATTTTTTAACCCTCGATATAAAACAATCTAAATGCCCGTCCTGGATCAATCTTTTTTGTTTATCCAGGCACTTGCTCAAATCTTGGGACCGCATCACAACGACCGGCCCCCGGTTATCATATTCAATTATTACCTCGTACATATTCTAATGCCTCCTGGAGTTGTGGGATTTTTGATAATTTATCTCTTAAGACAAAAGCCTGGCCATTTGTTAGGTCATGGATTCCGCAAGTTGTATCCTCCCAGGATATTTCCGCTAAATCCGTGCATATGTCTAATTCTAATAAATGGATTAAGGCGTTGGCCTCTTTTGGTGTAATGTTCATTAAGACCACCTCTCACATTCTAGGAACTGATCGCAGACATTCCAGGACTCGGAGTCTTTAGGAACCAGGACGTGTGCCCCGTCGAACCAATCCATGTACCAATATTCGATTATGTCTATTTCTTTGTCCTGGTCGAAATAAATGCGGAACTCGTCAGATGGTCCGCCCCAGGATAACTGCAATCGATAATATCCGGCCTCTCTGCCCTCGCTATCTACATAATCCCAGGATAAGGCGGTTTGGTTCACATAGTCGAATAGATCCTCATACTCGTGAAAATAATCTCCCCGCTTTTTATCTAAAACTTCCAGGGCAATTCGTTGGCCTTCGGTTGCGTCCTGGTATTCCTCGAAGAACTCCCGGGCAGATTTATAATCGGATTCAATGTTGTTGAATTTGTCCTGGACTAAATCCTGGCATGTTGGTTGTTGGTTTGTGTTTATCATTTGGCCACCTCAAGTCTAAGGCCATACATATAGACATCTAATTTAATAGCTATCTTTTCTGCTGGTTCATCTGATGAGTCAATGACAATGTTTCTAAATCCTTCATGTATTAAACAATCATCAAAAATTAAACCGCTTCTTTTTTCGAATATGTCGGCTATAAGGTCCAACTTGTCGCCCTTGAATCCAGGACTGTTATTTGTGTTGGTTAAGTTATTCATTCTTTTTATCTCCTTAAAATGCCCAGGTATTCCCTAGGTTTCTTGATTCTCTCATAGGTAATATTAGAATGTCAACTTTTTTTTAAAAAAGATGATTAACTTACTCAGAACTGCATTAAAATAGGCTATGCCGAACAAACCAGGAAGAAAGAAAATTAAATTAAATGATCCGGATACCTTGGCCAAGATTGTGCAACTTGGTTCCCAGGGTTTGACCTCAGGCCAAATTGCTCGTTGTCTCGGTGTCTCCTGGTCAACTATTGATAGACGCAGAAAAGAAAATGCGGAAATTGAGGAAGCTATAAAAAAAGGGGAAGCATTAGGCGTAGAAAAAATATCCAACGCTCTTATGACTTCCGCACGGGATGGCAATGTCACTGCACAAATATTCTACTTAAAGAACCGGGCCCCGGATCAATGGGCAGATCGTCAAGAAGTAAACCACAACCTGGACCTGGCCGGGATCTTATCGAACGCTAACTCCAGGATCCTGGACGTACGCCCGGACGAGCCACAAGAACAACTCAATCTCCAGGACGCACGGGAACGCACGAGCGAACGCACGAGCGACCAGGAAGGCCAGGACGACCATAACGAACAATCGGACGGGGTTCCCTCTTAGTGGCTCCCCTTTTCTCCCCAATGACGCTTAGAGAATTTGGGCCCCGTCCGTTCGTGCGTGTGTGCGTGTGTGTAATAAATAGAGGATTAACGATTTGACCCCCCCCTTTCGTGCGTGGGGGGGGCGTATATACGTATAACTGTTGAACTAAAATTTTTTAATTTTTTTGAAATATGAAATATCCAATTAACCAAGAAAGAGAATTAATGACCGCAGTTTGGTCACTTAACATCAAAGATGATCCATTAAACTTTGTTAAATTTGTCTTCCCCTGGGGCGAAAAGGATACCCCCCTTGAACATTTTACTGGTCCTCGTAAGTGGCAGGAAAAAATTTTGCGAGATATTGCAAACCATATTAGAAAAAACGAAGTTATTGATTTACCAGAGATGTTTAGATTGGCAGTTGGTTCAGGCCGGGGTATTGGAAAGTCTGCATTAGTATCTTGGATTATTTTATGGATGCTTTCTACCAGGTTAGGAGCAACCATTATTGTTACAGCTAACACAGAACAGCAGCTTAGAACTAGAACATGGGCGGAATTAGGAAAATGGCTAACTTTATCCATAAATTCTCACTGGTTTAACAAGACTGCTACCGCAATAAAACCAGCACAATGGTTTGAAAATGCCCTCGTTGAGGACCTAAAAATCGATACTGGTTACTATTACGCACAAGCACAGCTATGGAGCGAAGAAAACCCGGATGCGTTCGCTGGTATTCACTCATCATACGGAGTTTGTTTAATTATGGACGAGGCTTCCGGTATACCAGCACCGATATATTCCGTATCCGAAGGATTCTTTTCCGAACCCACGAAAAATCGCTTTTGGTTCACCTTCTCTAACCCACGCAGGAACTCAGGACCTTTCTACGATTCCTTTCACTCTAAACGCAAGTTCTGGAAAACCGAACAAATAGACTCCCGCACAGTCGAGGGTACGGACAAAGAACTCTTCCAACGCATGATCGAACAATATGGCGAAGATTCTACTGTTGCCAGGGTCGAAGTTATGGGCGAATTTCCGTCCGCAGACGACGATACTGTCATACCCATGGAACTTGTCCGCACAGCCATGGGCAGAGATGTGTCTCTCACCGCATCTGAGCCTATTTTATGGGGATTAGATGTTGCAAGGTTTGGTGGCGATAATTCTGCTCTGTGCATACGCCAGGGAAATACTGTTTTTGAAATCATTACTTTTCCGTCCATGGATTTAATGCAATTGTGCGGAGCGGTAAAAAATAGATTTGACGATGCTACTGTTATGGAGCAACCGCAAGAAATATTAATTGATGTGATTGGTTTAGGATCCGGAGTGGTTGATCGTTTGCGTGAGCAAAACCTTCCCGTGCGTGGCGTAAATGTTGCCGAGTCACCGAGTACCAAAAAAAATTATTTGAACCTTCGTGCGGAACTTTGGTTTGCAGTTAAAGACTGGTTGGCCCAAAGAGATTGTCGTTTACCAGAGGATGATGAATTAGCATCTGAACTTGCATCACCGCAATACAAATATACTTCTAGCGGAAAAATAAAAATTGAATCGAAAGATGAAATGCGAAAGCGTGGTATAAAATCTCCGGACAAAGCAGATGCACTTGCATTGACCATGGCAAGTTCTGCCGCAAGTTTTAGTGGAAGCGAGAGTTATTTCGGTTATAATTTCAAAAAACCTTTAAAATCTCGAATCATACGAGTGGGATAGTTTTACATGGCAAAAGATTACGAAGACAAAATAGAAGATATGCTTGAGAAAGAAGAGATGGAATCTTCTGAAGTAGAAGTCGAAGTTAATGAAGAAGTTGATATGGAACACCTTGCTGGTGTTATCAAATCCGAGATGGATGATGCAAAAGATTTCATTCATCAAGTCGGTGCAGAACGAGCAGAATCAACTGAGTATTATCTTGGTGAACAACCACAAGCACAATCTAGTATGCAGTCTGAATTTGTTTCAACTGATGTTAGAGACACTGTACTTTTTATGTTGCCATCTATCATGCGTACATTCTTTGGTACTAAAAAGATTGTCGAATTTGTACCGCATGGCCCGGAAGATATCCCTGTTGCCGAGCAACAAACCAATTATGTTAATTACATCATTCAAGAAAAAAATCCTGGCTTCCAAGTTTTATATGATGCGTTTAAAGATGCCTTGGTCAGAAAGAGTGGTTTTGTTAAAGTCTTTTGGGATGATTCTATTACCTCAACAACGAGCGAATATACAGACTTAGATCCTATTTCATATCAAGCCTTAGTTCTTGATCCTAATGTAGAGATTGTTAAAGAATCTGTCACCATGGAAACCATTACACAAATGGATCCTTTAACTGGTGAAGAGGTCACACAAGAAATTCCTACTAAGTATGATTTAACGATTCGTAGAATTAAATCTAAAGATCAAGTTTGTATTGAATCAATACCACCGGAAGAAGTTTTAATTTCCAGGAACGCTAGAGATTTAGAATCTGCATCTTATGTTGCACATAGAATGATTAAATCTGTTTCTGATTTGGTTGCTATGGGTTATGACCAAGATGAGATTGAGCAATATGCAACACAAAGTTCAAGTGCGGTTGACCCAGAAGCCTATGATGAAATCGAGGCAAGAAATCCATTTGACAACATGGTATACCCGGATCGAAGTGATACTGGGGCAAAAGAAGTTTTATATGTAGAACATTATTTATTTTATGACTTCGATGGTGATGGAATCGATGAAAGAATTAGAGTTTGTACTGCGGGTGAAGGCGTAAATGTGCTGAATGTAGAACAATGGGATGATCTTCCTATTACTATGTTCTGCCCAGATCCTGAACCACATACTGTAATCGGTTCGTGTCCAGCAGATTATCTTAAGCCTATCCAGGCCGCAAAATCACAGATTATGCGAGATACTCTTGATTCATTAGGACACTCTATCTTTCCTCGTATGGCTGTCGTTGAAGGTCAAGTCAATATTGATGATGTTCTCAATACTGATATCGGACAACCTATTCGAGTTCGTGCCCCTGGGATGGTTCAACCCTTTACAGTACCCTTCGCTGGTAAAGAGGCTTTTCCTGTTCTTGGATACTTAGATGAGGCAAAAGAGAATAGGACTGGTGTGTCCAAAGCATCTGCCGGTTTAAATGCAGACGCCTTGCAATCAAGCACCAGTGCAGCAGTATCCGCTACCATGTCAGGAGCACAAGGCCGAATTGAAATTATTTGCAGACATTTTGCAGAAGGTGGAATGAAGCAAATGTTTAAAATCGTTAATAACTTAATTATCAAACATCAAAACGCACAAGATGTCTTTAGACTTGAAGGTCAATTTATTCCTGTTGATCCTAGATACTGGGAATCAGACAAAGACATGGTGGTCAATGTAGCTATCTCTAAATCTTCCGATCAAGAGAAGTTCGGCATATTGCAACAAATGGCACAAAAACAAGAACAAATATTACAAACACTTGGAGTAAACAATCCATTGGTATCTTTACAGCAATACTCTAATACGCTCACACGCATGATTGAACTTGCTGGATTTAAAGATGCTAATAGCTTTATTAACACTCAAGTACCACCTATGCCACCCGCACCACCGGAACCACAACAACCGGATGCGGCCACCATGTTGGCACAAGCAGAAGCTATGAAAGCACAGAACCAGGCACAAAAAGCTATCATTGATGCTGAGACTGATCGCATGAAAATTATCATGGACGATGACAGACAGCGTGATGAGACAGAAGCACAGATTAGACTAAAAGCAGCAGAATTAACCGCTAAATACGGAGCACAAGTCAACATAGCAGAAATCAATGCTATCATGGAGCGTGACCGAGAAAACATTAGGCAAACTGCAAAAGATCAATCTCAAGGACTATTTACTGGCAATGGCAATCAAGTTATATAACCTAGAAGTTTTAGTTGACGATCTAGTTTATGTCGGTAGTGATATTAGAGCCAAAAGCCAAGAAGATGCAGTAAGAATACTTGGTATTATCTCTGGTGGTGAAGTAACCGAGGATTCAGAAGTATTAAGCTGTGAGGAAAAAACTCTACACTAATGGCTATTACATACAGAGGTGAAAGGTTTAGTGGTTTTAATAAACCTAAAAGAACACCCAATCACAAAACAAAATCACACGCAGTTTTAGCCAAAGTTGGTGATGTCATAAAACTTATTCGCTTTGGTCAACAAGGCGTTAGTGGTGCTGGTAAAAATCCTCAATCTGCAAAAGATAAGGCTAGAAGAAAATCATTTAAAGCTAGACACGCTAAGAACATTTCTAAGGGTAAGTTGTCAGCAGCTTATTGGGCTGATAAAGTAAAGTGGTAAGGAGTTAAATATGTCACTATATGAAAATATAAATAGACGGAAAAAAGCTGGTACAAGTAGAAGCAAGAAAAAATCTACTATTACTCCAAAAGCATATGCAAATATGAAAGCTGGATTTCCTAAAAAGAAAAAGAAAAAATAACAGAGATCATTATGCCAAAAGTAGGAAAAAGACATTACTCATATACACCTAAAGGAATGGCACAAGCTAAAGCTGCTGCTAAGAAAAAAGGTGTAAAAGTGTCATACAAGAAAAAGAAAAAATAAGTGCGACCATCCTCGGCAAAAGCCAAGGGTCGAAAACTACAGCAATGGGTTGTTGATAAACTCGTTGCTTTACTTGGTTTTGATCCTGAAGATTTAGAATCAAGACCTATGG
>Ga0208162_1001585_pt1 | contig 11760 bp, 12 predicted proteins | sample CB_VirMetaG_4_FD_184539 | JGI IMG/M metagenome (GOLD analysis project Ga0208162, IMG submission 184539) | Freshwater to marine saline gradient viral communities from Chesapeake Bay - CB_1508_1M Viral MetaG (SPAdes) (version 4) | ecosystem: Environmental > Aquatic > Marine > Coastal | place: USA... | reverse complement strand
CAGACTTACCGGCAGTTGTTGAAGAAATGTGTCCAGATTTAAATGTTATATTTTCAACACAAAAGTTAGAAAATAAACATCTAAATTATTTGTATAATATTTGTGATGTAACGATTAACTTGGCATCTAACGAAGGATTTGGATTAGGAACTTGTGAATCATTAATGTGTGGAACCCCAATTATTGTTAATGTTACGGGTGGTTTACAAGACCAATGTGGATTTAGATTGAGTGATGAATTATTAACTTACAAAGATTACGCAGATATTGAATCATTACACGATTGGAGAAAATGGGAAAATAATAAATCTTTAACTCACGGAGAGTGGGTAAAACCAGTATGGCCAAGAAGTCGTTCATTACAAGGTTCACCACCAACACCATATATTTTTGATGATAGATGTGATTGGGTTGACGCATCATACGCCATTGAACATTTTTACAATATGACACCAGAACAAAGAAAAGAGTGTGGATTCAAAGGACACGAGTTTGTCACAGGTGATGACGCAATGATGTCCGCAAGACATATGTGTCAATTGTTTATCGACCATATGGAAACAGCATTTGAAAAGTGGACACCAAGAAAAAGATACGAGGTATTTAAAGTATGAACAAACCATTAATATTAATTACTGCACCGGTTGCAACTCGTAGTGGATATGGAAACCACTCACGAGATATTTGTAGAGCATTAATCGAAACAGACAAGTATGATATAAGAATTAATCCAGTTCGTTGGGGAGCGACACCTATGAATGCATTGGAAGACAATAATCCACATCACTTAGAAATTCATAAACGATTATTACCAGAACCAAGAATGGATAAACAACCAGACTTACATTTACATATTGTGATTCCAAATGAGTTTCAACCAATTGGAAAAAAGAATATCGGAATCACAGCAGGTATTGAACATACACTTCCACCGGCAGATTGGGTAGAGGGTGTGAATCGTATGGATATGACTATTTTTACTTCTGAATTTAGTAAAGAAACTTTCGAAAAAATATCATTTAATCAAATAGATAAACAAACAAATCAAGTTGCAGGTGTTTTAAAAATGAACAAACCAACCGAAGTATTGTTTGAAGGTGCAGACCCAGATATCTATAAAGAAGTAAACGAGTTTTCAAAGGACTTAGTTAGTCAGTTTGAACAAATCAACGAAGACTTTTGTTTCCTATTCGTAGGACATTGGTTACAAGGAAATATGGGTGAAGATAGAAAAGATATCGGTATGATGTTGAAAGTATTTTTTGAAGCATTTAAGAATATGAAAAACCCACCAGCACTTATTTTAAAAACAAGTAGTGCAAGTTTCTCAGTAATTGACAGAAACGAAATGACTAAAAAAATTAAAATGATTAGAAATGAAATCAAAGCAGAATCATTACCAAATGTATATTTATTACACGGAGACCTAACTGATGATGAAATGAATCAGTTGTATAACCACCCGAAAGTAAAAGCACATTTATCTTTTACACACGGAGAGGGATTTGGAAGACCATTGTTAGAAGCAACATTTAGTGGTAAACCAGTAATTGCACCAATCTCAACAGGTCAAGCAGATTTCTTGGATAAAGAATATACTATTGAACTTCCACACACAATGACGAAAGTTCCAAATAGTGCATTTCCAAAAGAATATCAAAACCAAGAAGCTCTTTGGTCTACGGTAGATTATGGTATTGCATTACAAATAATAAAAGAAGTTCATAAGAATTATAAAAAATATCAACTTCGTGGTAAAAAACAAATGATTGTCAACAGAGAGCAATTCACACACGACAAGATGAAAGATAAGTTAGTTTCTATTGTTGATAAAATGTTGGAAAGTGTTCCACAGGAGATATCATTGAAACTACCTAAGTTGACAAAAAAACAAGATGTAAAATTACCAAAGTTAAAGAAAGGATAATATGGCAGAAAGAAAAGTAACTTGTCCAAATTGTTTAGATAGTAAACATTGTTTTGAAGAAGATATTAATCAAATTGAAAATTTCAAGTCCTATATGTGTTTTAATTGTGGTTTCACAAGTAATACTTCATATACTAAAAATTCAGAAACATTTAATAACTTATTGAACAAATCAACACAATTAGTTCGTGATGTAGTATTTTTTGACTATGATAGAAAGATTAGTTGGATTCCAACAACATTGAATATGGGTAAGTTAGGAGTAATTTATCCAGAGGGAACTAAAAATAATTGGAATTGGAAATTAGCAGAAGTTCGTAAGTTATCCAAAGAAGAACAACAAGACCCACAATACGGGGGACACGAATACACATTAGATTTAGAAAATGTAAAAACCTATGGACAATATGAGTTTTTAGATGCTTGTAAAGAAATGGGAATTATTAGAGACTTATGAAAAACACCACTTGGCAACAAATCCAACCAGGACAAATAGTAAAATTTACTTATAAGTCAATGGAACAGCCAAAAGGTGAAAGTAGAATCGTTTTGGTGATTGACCCAAAATATCGTTATAGAAAAAAATCAACCGGTAGAATTGTAGAGTTTGTAGTGGGACTACAATTAGATACATTGTTAAGACCACCAATTGATATTAGAAATTTTAACAAACTGATTTCTAATTTTGGTGGACTAACATTAGATGAGGGTGTTATAGAAGTCGGAAATAATCCAGATAAAGCAAATGAAAATACAGCAGAAGATATTTACAAATTATTAGAACGATTTTTGAAGAAAAATGATGTCTTCAGAACATATTTTTTACGAGAGTGTAGAAAGAGGAGAGTATTTTTATTAGATAGTTATCAAAACTTTCCAAAGAAAGCAAAAGATAATTTACAATTAAAAAGAAGAATTGATGAAACAATCAAAAAGATTGGAGAATTAAGTTGAAAATAAGTTATAGTATTACTTGTTATAATGAACACAAAGAATTAGATAGATTATTATCACACCTTTCTCAATATGTTAGACCAGAAGATGAAGTGGTAATCATACAAGATATTTCTATCAAGAATGCCAAAAGTGTTATTCAAACCGAAGTAGAAGAATTAGAAAAAGTATTGTCAAAATATGATTTCCAAGTTCATCAGTTTGAATTTAAAAAAGATTTTGCTGAATTGAAGAACTTCGCAAAGTCAAAATGTTCAGGTGATTATATATTTTCAATCGACGCAGACGAAATACCAAATCCAATCTTGATAGAACAACTTCCAATAATATTAGACATTAATGAACCAGAATTAGTTTGGGTTCCAAGAATAAACATTGTAAATGATATTACAGAATGGCATATAAAACATTGGGGTTGGAATCAAACAGAAAAGGGTTGGATTAATTTTCCAGATTATCAAGCAAGAATATTTAAAAATGCAGACCATATCAAATGGGTAAGACCAGTTCACGAAGTAATAGAAGGAGCAAAAACTTATTCCCATTTACCACCACACGAAGAATTAACTTTACTACACGAAAAAGATATTAGAAAACAAGAGTTTCAAAACAAACTATATCAGGAGATTTTATAATGAATATATTGGTCACAGGTGGAGCAGGATTCGTTGGAACAAATCTAATTAAACGATTATTAAAAGACGGACACAAAGTTGTATCATTGGACAACTACTCAACAGGTAAAAAAGAAAACGAACAAAAAGGTTGTACTTATTTTGATGTAGATATTAGAGATGTTGTGGACTTTAGTTATTTTATGGAAAAACCAGATGTAGTTTATCATCTTGCTGCATTAGCAAGAATCCAACCATCATTTGAATTTCCAGCCAACACATTAGAAGTCGGAATCTTAGGAACTATGAATATCTTGGAGTGGGTGAGAGAATTAGAAAATAAACCAAGAATGATATTCGCAGGTTCATCATCAGTTCATAGTGGAAAGATGAAAAATCCATATACCTTTTCAAAGTTTGTAGCAGATGATATGTGTTTGTTATATAAACAACACTTTGGAGTTGATGTATCGATATGTAGATTTTATAATGTATATGGCCCACACCAATTAACCGAAGGAAAGTATTGTACGGTTGTCGGTATATTTGAAAGACAATATAAAAATGAAGAACCATTAACAATCACAGGTGACGGAGACCAAAGACGAGATTTTACACACATTGATGATATCGTAGATGGATTAATCTTGACATCAGAGAGTGAAACTTGTTGGGACGAAATAGAATTAGGTAGAGGAAACAATTTCTCAATTAATGAGTTGGCAGATATGTTTACTTGGAATGTTCAATATGTAGATGAACGACCAGGTGAAGCAAGAGAAACTCTTTGTGATATATCACAGGCAAAAGAAAAGATTGGTTATGAACCAACAAGAAACATAGAAGACTATATACACGAGGTTACAAGTGAATAATGGAAAAATCACGGCAGTAATCGGAGTAAGAAAAGGTTCTGAAAGAATTATAAACAAAAACATTAAACCATTTAATGATACAAGTTTATTAGAAAACAAAATCAAAACACTTCAAAAAGTCAAAAATCTTGACGAGATAGTAGTAACGACAGATTGTGATAAAATGTATTCATTGGCAGAAACTCTCGGAGTAACACCAATGAGAAGACCAGACTATTACACAAGTAATGATTGTCCAGGTAGTGAAAACTTAAAGTTTATAGCAGAACAAGTTGAAACAGATTATATTTTATATACACCAGTAACTTCACCATTAGTTAAATCTGAAACCTATGAAGATATTATCAATATATTCAGAAACCTTGATAATAAATACGATAGTGTGGTATCAATGAATTATCTAAAAGATTTCTTGTGGGAAAATGATAAACCATTGAACTATGACCCATTAAATTGTCCAAGAAGTCAAGATATGAACTCAATATTTAGATTAAATTTTGGAGCATGTTTATTACCAAGAGAAACTATGATTAAAAATAAATATGTGGTTGGAGATAGTCCTTATTGGTATGAGATGTCTGAAACTGAAGGTATAGATGTTGATGTTCCATTTGACTTCAACATAGCAGAATTGATTTATGAAAAAAATATCAAAGAACAAATAGAAAAGAAACGAGTTAAGATTTTAGATTGTACCATAAGAGATGGTGGATTTGAAAATAATTTTAGTTTTACAATTGATGATGTAAAAAGAGCATTAGACACGAGTTCTAAAGTTGGTTATGATTATTTTGAGATAGGTTATTTAACAAATCCAGAACTACTAAAAAAAGATGTAGGTGTTTGGAAAAATATACCATTTGATTTGGTTAGTGAGATTAAAAATGATGTAAAACCAAATTGTAAAATATCAGTAATGATAGATTCTTGGAGATATGATGTTGAACGACTATTACCAAGTTCAGAAACAGATATAGACTTGATTAGAGTTTGTAGTTATGAAGAACAATTAGATATGGCATTAGAAAAATGTAGGAAGATAAAAGAACTGGGTTATGAAGTTTCTTTAAATGTTATTTGTACTTCTTATATTGATGTTGATTCATTTGTAAAGATTAGAGAAAAGTTATTAACAGAAGACTTCTTAGACTTCTTGTGTTTTGCTGATAGTTACGGAGCATTAACACCAGACTATGTAAAAAAGATTATGACTTTGTTTAGAAATATGAATCCAAATATTATGATTGGATTTCACTCACACGACAATATGTCAATGAGTATGGCAAACACTATTACTGCTATTGAAAACGGAGCAGATATGGTTGACGGAACATATACAGGAATCGGACGAGGTGGTGGAAATTTAAGATTAGAACTATTGACATTATACTTGGTGTTGAACAGAAACTATAATCTTCAATTGTCAGATTTGTTTAAGTATTTAGATGTATACATAACAGACGAAAGAAGAAAGAGAAGAACAAAAGAAGCAGTTTGTGGTATGTTAAATGTTCACCCTTATAGATTGGAAGAAATAAGAGAAAAGTCTATTTCAAATATATTTGAAGAACTACAATCATTAGATTTAGAAAAAAAGAGAAGATATGAAGAATAAAACAACAGAACTAAAAGAATTAATGTGGGACTTTGAAGAACAATATGATAGAGTCGGAGTATTAAAAGATAGTTTCAAAGGAGAAACGGCTTACATTTGTACATCAGGGCCAACATTTAATACATTTTCACAAGAAGATTTAATCAATACATTAAAAGATAAATTAGTGTTGTCTATAAAACAAACACAACATATTGTTGATGAAATAACAGATTTTCATTTACTAAACTTTTGTAATTTGACTAAGTATGAATATAAAAATCCAAATACTATTGTAGGTTGGGCAGTTTGGGACGAATCACAACCATACACTATTATTGATAACTTTCCAGTAGATTTTATTTTAGATACATACAAACTTAATGATGGAGTTCCTAAAATAGAAAACACAATGTCACATAGTGATTATTGGGAAGGGTTAGATATTAACAAAGGATTTTCAAGACCTTGGGGGCCAGGAACAATGTATGAGTTGGCTATTCCATTGGCATTGTATATGGGTTGTGATAAAATCGTAACTATTGGTTGGGACTTATTTAAAAATACAATAAATTCCGGTCAAAAACAAGATGATTGGTTTTATAATGATATTGAATATAAGAATACAAAAACATTAGCAGGACTTAATGAACATCTTATGGTAGCAAAAAAGACCAAAGGACTATATGAATACTTAGAAAGTAGAGGAGTTGAATTAACCATTGTAGACCCAGACGGAGATAATCCAGCATACGATAAAATAAAAAGAATTAAGGATATCAATGAAATTAAATAACAAATATGTAATCGGAACAAATGTTATGTGGTTTGAGATAGAAATGTATAAAGATTTCATTGACGGACTCGTAAATCTACTTGATACTGATATAGAAAATAAAGAAAATGTAATTATAGATTTATGTTTAAATCTTTCACAACACTTAGAGAAATTAGATGTAAGTAAAATCACCGAGGAAGAAATTATTGATAAGTTTTATAAAGGTGTAGATAAAATAAAAGAACTTGGGTATGAGGTAAATGCATTTCAAGTAGAAAAAGATGAGTTTTATTTCCATACAGATTATAGACGAGATTTGAATTACAATTATTGTAAAAAAGTAGACTACATTATGTGGGGTGAAACTGATAGTTTCTTTCCAAGAGAAGCATTTTGGGGAATAGAAACTTTATCTGAATACACTAATGAAAATGGGATACATAAATATATTGCTTGTTTTGGAGACAGAAAAATGTGGGATAGTAGTTGGGACGCCACAGTTCATAATGACTATGTTAATATTGAGTTCGTAGATGATGATAAACAACATCTAAATTTAAATCAAGCAAAATCACCATTACCATTAGAAACTATGAACAAAATAAATGAAAAGGTAGAAGATTTTGATATAGGAATGATTCAGTATCCTAAATTAGATGGAAGTTGTTTAGTAATATCATCAGACTTGATAAAGTTTGGTGTCAATATTCCTTCTTGTATGATTTACAATGATGACCACGGAATGTCTATTATGTCGGAAAAACTAATGGGTAGGGATTATAAACAATTTGTATTTAAAAATCTATTAAAGGTTCACGCAAGAAGACACCCAAATAAAAGATTGTATATTTTAGATGAAAATAATCCAAACTCATTTGGTAATAAAAAGAACAACACATTTAACAACTTCAAAAAATTATCAGATGAAAATATACAAAATTTAGTCAGTAATACAAATAAAAGATTTTATGAATATAAGGACTTAGAAAAATGAAAAGAGCACTAATCACAGGTATAACCGGTATGGACGGAAGTCATATGGCAGATTTCTTATTGGAAAAGGGATACAAAGTATTCGGTATGGAAAGACGTTCATCAACACCAAGACGAGACAATACATCACATTTAGAAAATGTAGAAAATTTTGAATTTGTCAAAGGAGATTTATCAGACCAAAATTCAATACTTAGGGTATTGAGAGAAACCAAACCAGATGAAGTTTATAATCTGGGTTCTCAATCTTTTGTAGGAGAGAGTTGGCATACACCAGAACAAACCGGAGATATCACAGGATTGGGTTGTTTAAGAGTATTGGAAGCAATAAGAGAGTATGGAGAAATTGTAAAGTTCTATCAAGCATCAACATCAGAAATGTTTGGTAAAATGGAAAAGTTTGCAAATGAAAGAACACCATTTTATCCACGAAGTCCATATGGGGTAGCAAAACTATACGCTCATTGGATTACAATTAATTATAGAGAATCATATGATATGTTTAATTGTAGTGGGATATTATTTAATCACGAATCAGAAAGACGAGGATATGAATTTGTTACTCGTAAAATTACCGACGCAGTAGCAAAAATACATTTAGGACTACAAGACAAACTTTATTTGGGAAATCTTGATACCAAAAGAGATTGGGGTTATGCACCAGATTATGTAGAGGCAATGTGGTTAATGTTACAACAAGATAAACCAGATGACTTTGTCGTAGCAACAGGAAATGTTTATAGTTTGGGTGAGTGTTTAGATGTAGCATTTAGTCAGATAGGAATCACAGATTGGTCAAAGTTTGTTGTACAAGACTCAAGATTTATGAGACCAGCAGATGTGTTTTATTTGGCAGGAGATTCATCAAAAGCACAAAGTGAATTGGGTTGGAAACCTAAAACATCATTTGAAGAAATGATTAGTAAAATGGTAAAGAACGATATTAAATTACAGGAAAGAAAATGAAAATAGTCAATAGAGATTGGATAGGTTGGAACGACTTACCAAAACCTAAAGAAGGAAACACGGGTAAGTATGAAAAGTATCAAGATTACTTATATGAATTAATTAGTGAATTAAAACCAAGTAGGATATTAGAGGTAGGATTTAATGCAGGTCATAGTTGTTGTTGTTTTTTTAATGCTTATCCAGAAACAAAAATTACAGCATTTGACATATGTAGACACGGAACAGAAGAACCAGGAGTCAAAGCATTACAAGATAATGGATTTGACATTACATTGATTAAAGGTGATTCAACACAAAGTATTCCAAAGTTTTTTGAAAAGTATAATTTCAAGTATGATTTTATGTTTATTGACGGGGGACACGGTGGAGAGGTTCCATATAAAGATATAATCAACACAATGGAACACTTAAAAGTTGGTGGTATTTTTGTCGTTGATGATTATACCGTGGGTTCAGTTAGTGCTTGTTATAAAAAGGTGAACTGGTCTGATTTTAAAGAACAACAAGTTCCACCGATTGAAAAGAACATTAAAGTATTAAAAAAGATTAAATGAAAAATATAATATTTCAGGTAAACATACAGGGAAATCGACACCGACCAGAATTTGACTTATCTACTAAGAGTTGGAAGAAGTGGGCAGATAAAAATAATTGTGAAATATTCGTGTTAGACCAGTTTATTCAAGATGAACAATATATGAAACCTAACTGGCAGAAATGGTATATATTTGATTTATTGGAACAAAACAATATTGATTATGACCAAATATTAGTAGTGGACGCAGATACAATAGTTCATCCAGATTGTCCTAATTTCTTTGAAGAAACCAATCACGAGTTTTGTGTTGTGAGAAATGATGGGTGTTATGAGTGGGTATTACGAAGTATTAGAGAATATAAAGATTTTTTATTTAAAGATTTAGATGTTGATTGTTGGGATTACTTTAATAGTGGATTTGTTATACTGAACAAAAAACATAAACCATTTATAAAAGAAGTATTGAAGTGGTATGATGAAAATGTTCAGAACATAAATTGGGCAGAAGAAAATATCAAAGCATCAACAGAACAAACACCATTAAACTTTTTAATAAAAAAACATAATGTAAAAGTAAATTATTTATCAGGAAAATATAACTTACAAGATATGTTTAAAAAAAATCTATTATGGATAAAAAATTATAGTTGGTGGGAAGATAAATTACTATTTATTAATGCAGGTTGGGTATATCACTTTAATGCTATACCACAACAAACTGAAGACAATAGAGACCAATCCTATTGGATAGAAAGAACTTATAAGGAGTTATATGAATAAAGTTGTGTTTATATCTGAGAATCCAGTTCAAGGAAAAGTTCCGAGAGATTTTGAGAACGCACGAACAGAATTTTCGTGGAGTATTGCATTAGACGCAGATTGGTTACCAATAGGACAAACACCAACTAAGGAATATGATTTGGGTATTGTGATTGTACCGAAAACAAATCCAAATGTCAATATAGATTTATACAAAAATTTTTGTGTTAATATATCAGTAATGCAAGAGGGGCCACATTGGTATTTTCAAGATTACTCGGTGGAAAAACAATTTCATTATATCAACACATTGAGAAGTGCAGATTGGGTATATTGTCATAATGAATATGATGTTGATTATTATCGTGGTATAGGTTGTCGAGATGTAAGAGTGATGAGAAGTCTAATGATACCAGATGGATTGGATAGTCAAGTAGATAAAAAAGACAAACAAGGAATTTTATTGGGTGGTAATTTCACAAGTTGGTATAGTGGAATAGATAGTTATTTAGTCGCATCAGAAGTTGAAGATAAAAAGTATTGTCCTTCAATGGGTAGAAGACAAAAAGACGAAAACCTATTACCAGATGTAGAATTTTTACCATATATGAATTGGAGAGAGTGGATAAATCACATTGGACAATATAAAGTTGGAGTTCATATGATGAGAACACATGCTGCGGGAACTTTCGCAATGAATCTCGCATACCACGGAATTCCGGTGATATCGTATTATGGTTTGGATACACAAGAAAAACTACACCCCGATTTATGTGTTCCACCACACGATATGAGATTGGCTTGTCGTCTTATGAATAAATTATACAACGACGAAGACTTTTATAATCATTGTAGTAAAACAGCATACCACAATTTTGAGAAATACTATTCAGAAGAAGCGTGGTTAAAAAATTGGAAAAAGGAGAATAAATAATGGAACCATTGTCGTTCATAATCCCTTCGAGGAACAACAAACAATATTTAGAAATGTGTTATAATTCAATCAGAAAACACACAGGATACAGACACCAAATATGTTTCGCAGATGATTTTTCAGAAGACGGAACTTGGGAGTATTTACTTGAATTAAAACAAAAAGACAACAACATCACAATATATCGTAATGAAGGCCCTGAACGATTAGGATTGACTATATTGTATGACAAGTTGGTTGATGAATATGCAATAAATGATAGATTGATGTTCTTTCACTCAGATATGTATTTAATGCCTGACGCAATAGAAGAAGTTGATAAACATTTAAAAGAGGGAGTGGTTGTGTCATTGACAAGAATTGAGCCACCACTTCATCCAGAAGGCCCTGAAAAGATTATTCAAGACTTTGGTATTGAACCAGACAACTTCAAGGAAATGGATTTATTGAGTTGGTATGCAAGATATCAACCAAGACACGATATTACCGAGGGAGTATTTGCACCTTGGGCAATAATGAAAAAAGATTTTCAAACAATAGGTGGACACGACCCATTGTTTAGACCACAATCAAAAGAAGATTCAGATATATTCAATAGACTATTGTTAAATGGTATTGAATTTAAACAAACTTGGAAAGGATTGGTATATCACTTGACAAGTCGTGGTAGTAGATTTAATCCATATTCCGGTGGAGCACCAGGCAAAGATAGTCCGGAGTGGGTTTACACCACCACTAAAAATATGAGAAATTTTATAAGAAAATGGGGAACTATGGTTCAACACGACCAATTAATGAAACCCATTGTATCACCAAAATATGTTG
>Ga0208162_1001584_pt1 | contig 11760 bp, 14 predicted proteins | sample CB_VirMetaG_4_FD_184539 | JGI IMG/M metagenome (GOLD analysis project Ga0208162, IMG submission 184539) | Freshwater to marine saline gradient viral communities from Chesapeake Bay - CB_1508_1M Viral MetaG (SPAdes) (version 4) | ecosystem: Environmental > Aquatic > Marine > Coastal | place: USA... | reverse complement strand
AGAAGACTAGGAACGGTCGCTTCTTGTCTGGCCCAGAGAGGGCGGCAATCGCCAAGATCACAGATGAGATCAATATGTTGCGGATGGACTTCAAGACCCCGCTTCCACACGGTCACACATTTGACGATTCTCCCCAAGGGGCTGCTGCCGACATCGAAGCACTCAGCCAAATGTTCCCCCCACAGGAGCCTGACGCAGTAGGCGCACCAGCTTTTGCGTCAGAGCAAGACGCTGATTACCTGGAAGCAGTCGAATCCGGTGACATGGACACGGCGCAGAGGATGGTGGATGAGGCTGCTAAGGCGGCGGGATACCCACTTAAAGGTTGGCATGGAGGTAAATCGCAATTTGAATCTTTTGATTTAAAATACCGAAAGGAGGGTAGGTATGGGAAGGGAATATACTTATTTGAGGGAGATGGCGAAAAGGATGCTTCAAATTACGGGGTTGCGAGACAGTTTTTTATAGGTGGCAATAAAGTAATCAACGCCGATCCAAATGTTGAGGTGGGTGACGAGTTTAACATTGAAGGCAGACTAAAGACACCGATTTATCGTTACAGACCATTACTTTTGGGGGGAGCAAATGTATTGATAGTTGATTCTCCCAACCAAATCAAGTCCGCCGAACCCATCACCCGCGATGCAGACGGCAACGTGATTCCACTGAGCCAGCGGTTCGATGAGCGTGAAGATTCTATTTTACGCGCACCCTCTTATCAAGGCAGGGAACCGAAAAGGTGGATTCTGGAAGATGGGTTCATCTTCACCGAGCAGCCAGATGGGACGCTGACCGATGGTGACATGACGTTCGACTCAATCGAGCAACTCACCGAGGCTATGGGTCCGCCCAAGTTGATGGGTCCGAACGAGACTAGGGGAGATATGGGAGTCGGCGGTGACGGTTCTCCTGAAGGATGGAACGAGTTCATGGAAGGAGATCCTGGCCCAAGGTTTGATGAGCTAGAGGATGACTCTGATTGGTGGAATAAAGAAGGTGGGGATCAAGACTGGGACGACGACGCAAACGGTCGAATCCAGAATGCCCCTACCATATTCCAGGAATACAACTACACCGAAGAGCAGATGAGCGATGCACTGCCTTCAAACAAGCGGTCGAAACTTGGAGAAGCAAGAGCCTTGGAGCCGGGAACAATTGTCACTGCGCGACTGGACATCCCTTCGGTGAAAAGAGGGGTCTTCAACCAAACGATTCACAAGGGAACGCTTGGTCCTGTTTTGGGTTATGACAAGGCAGTTCGCCTGACCGACGTTACCATGGCAGTCAGGGAGAAGGAGGCATCCAATATTATGGGAGGGGCAAACAAATCCCCTATGGCAGCGGTGAGGGGTGGGTTTGTCCCCGGTGTTGAGGTTCCACAAGACATCGAGACTTGGACCCCTGTCAGGTTTAATCCTCATGTCCATAGCTTTTTCTTCACCGAGGAAGGAGAGACGCCGATCCTCAGTGCTGATGAGGCTTTTGTAATCGGAGCTAGAGTCTACGTGAAAGGGAATATTCAGACTGGTGACCGAAGCAGTTATCTCTACGCACCCCGTATCTCTGATGAGGATGCCCGTGACGATGCCATCTACATGGACTCCGTGGACCGGAACGACTATGAGATGGCTGAAGAAGCCCTGGAACGAGTCGCCGCCCGGTATGGGGTAGAGAACCCCGAGCTAGTTGTTCGTGACAAAGATGGTGACATCCTGACTCCTGCACAACGATTCATGATTCCTCCAGGGGTGATCTCGCCACAGAAGATCGCTCGCCATAAAGAACTTGAAGCGAAACATGATGCAGGAACCATCACGCCGGAAGAGACAGCCGAGGCAGAGCGTATCGTAGAAGAAGCGGCACGGGGTGCGGGGGGCAGTAAAAGACTATATCGCGGAGACAGTGAACCTTTTGAGGTTTTCGATAAATCGAAACGAGGGGAGACGACCGGAGCAAGGGGCGCGAGTAAAGCGTTCTTTTTTACCGAGAGTGAGGAAGACGCTACTGGATTCGCGAGAAATGCAGCATGGAATAAGCGTGGGGACACGGCAGGTGTCACGCGAGAGTTTTTTCTTTTTGGGGAGAGCGTCGAGAAGTCGGGAGTGTATCCAAATTCGACAGAGGCTTTTGAGGGGGTTGACCGCGATACGATCAGCTATGTGAAATTCAAGGGCATTCGAGACGCCACTGACGTGGGCCTTTCATTGGATATTGCGGTAAATGGGGAGCGGGTATTTATTGATCCGAGAGGCGCACTGGATGAATTAGTAGAAGAATTTGGAGTCGTCAAAGATGGTAAAGTCACTGACCCAGGTATGCTTGCGGCAGAGATGGAGGATGTCATTCGATCCGAAATGGAGATGTCGGAAACATCGAGGGAAGAGACGAAAGAGAACTATCCTGAGATGTTCAAAATTCTTGAAGCGGCAGAGAGTGGGCAGGAGATCACCATCTGGAACCCCCCGAATGTGACTGTTTACGCAGCTTTCAACCCCAGCCAAATCAAATCCGCCGATCCCTTTACCGGAGTCCCGATTGATGAACGGTTTGACAGGGATCAGGATTCGATTCTTTATTCACCCAGGTTCTTGGATGATGTCGATGGGGGCGACGATGTAAGGGCAACGGCGGAATTTGATATACGACCCCTACTTCAAACGCTTGAAATCCCGTTGGTTCACACCAGTAAAGAGTTCAACTTGTTCAGTCGGCTCATTGCAAAACTCACTGGGGTTGACCTGCCCAGCCAGAGAGACATCGTGGGCGATGACGGCAGTCTTTTGTCTGAGTTCCGCAAAGCTGTGGCAGATGGCACCTTTAAAGATGAGCGGATCAGGAACATGATTATCGGCAACGAGAGGTTTGTTCCCGTCGTAGGTAGTCTTCTCAATCGTCTCCACACTGAGATGATGGGTATCCTCAAAAGTAAAAAATACAAAGGTGATTTGCCAGCAGACATTAGGGAAGCCTTCAACACAGCTATTGGAACGGAAGACATTGTGATTGATCGTAAAGCGAAAATGGACGTAGATGATCAGCATGAAGCTGACATTGAACTGATTAATAGCGATGATCCTAATTCGTATCGTCAGATGACTCCAGAAGAAGCTGATGCTCTAATCCAAGAGGCTAGAGAAGATAATCCAACAGCAACTGATCGAGAGATTGGAGTAATCGCAGGGAACTTGTATCGGAAAAAACTACACGAAGAAGCCAATAATAAGCGAAAGGAAGCGACAGACAAACTACTTCAAGAAGCCGCTAGGGAACATAAGATAGAAATCGCCCAAGCACTCAAAGAACTTGAGGACGGAGGCCACACTGAACTCGCCCAGATGGTTGTCGAACTACGGCAAGTAATCACGGATATCTCTGATTACTTTGGTAAAGATGGAGCGGACGCACTGAGTAAAGAACTCAAACTAGCTTTCGATGTGACAAAAGGTTTCTATTTGTCACGACGCTATCGGTTCTTTAATGACCCCACTTATAAGTCAAACCTCATTCTATTACTTCAAGGAGAAGAAGTGAAGGGGGATAAGCAGAAGGTTGCCGAACTTGAAGGGCGAATTGAAACCGCAATCCCAGAGTTTTTAGTTATTGCGCGGAGTGAGGTCGAGAAAAATCTCTTAAATGCAAAACTAAGAGCGGCTGGAATCAGTGGGGAATTAGTAACCCAAGATCAGATTCAAGCAATTCGCCAATCCCAAGAGTTCCAACGAGAGGTTGATCAAGAATTAGGTGACGAAGACACGGCGGCTAAAAATGCAATGGTTGAATACCTAGCCTCGTTTGGAGATGCGAGGGATTACGAGAACGCTTCCAGCGGAGCCAAGGTAATCCATGACGCACTCAAGAAAAAGAAAGACCTGCCTCCAGGTATCAGGGGTCTTCTTGGTCAATATGAGTCTGATGCGGACGCTATCAGCGGAATCCGGGTAATGCTTCAGACTATTCAGACTCAGACTCATATGCTTGCCAGCATCATGAAGCTCAAGAATCTCGTAGACCTGGACAATCGTTTGCGAAAAGATGCCGAGGCTGCTGGCGAGGAGTATAATCCATTCATCTTATCAAGCAAGGAGTTCCGCAACCTGCCCCCACTAGACCGAAAAAAATTCGATAAGTTGGAGGGCAACGTCCCTGCCTCTAATCCATTAAAAGGGAAGTATGTCAGGAAGGACATCAAGGCCGCACTTGAGGTTTCTAAAGACCCGATTGATATGAGTCGGGCAGACGAAACGGCTAAAGGTTTCGCTAACATTGTATCCACCGTTGGAGTCCTTAATGGATTGACCCTGATGGGAGTAACCACGTTCTCAGGACTAGCCTTCCACTTCAGAAACTCTCTCTCTACTGTGTTCAGAGCAATTAGAGCGGGAGCTTTCTTGAAGCCTGTTTTCACGGCGAAACTCATGGTTCGTGCTATCGCGGAAGCGGCAGTCGCGTTTCCTGGGGTGAGCGAGAAATACCGATACGTCCCTGATTGGATTAACCGTTTAGCCAGAGGTGAGCGGGTTTCTCTGGAGTCGCTCATGACGGAACACGCCAAACTAGAAGGACTCAGCGTTGTCAATCAGAGTGTGAGGGCGGCTACTTATAAAGACCTCTTCGGGCTGAGAAAGTCAGAACCTAGTTTCATCGCAGACATGGATAAACTGGAGTCTCTAAACCCTGCTTCAAGGGCATTTAGGAAACTCTCTAAGAAGATACTAGACTACTCATTAAAACTTACGAACGCATCCGACAATGCTTTCCGAATCGCACTGTTCTACAATAACGTAGATCTTTTGAAAAAGGCTAGGGCCAAGAAGGGAGAGGGGTCGTTCCGAGGGGTTCCGATTTCGGAGATGTCAGACTACGACATCGAAAAGGAGGCAGCTAGGATGATGAATAAGATCACCCCAGGTGAGGACTACCTTGTTCAAGCCGGTAAAACTCTAGCGGAGTCTCCTTTGCGGGTTGTCGTAGCACCCTTCGCTAGATTCAAGTTTGAGACAATGCGGACATATGTGAACTACCACACAGAAGTCCTTGAGCTTTTGAAGTCAAGTAACCCCGTCATGAGAACAGAGGGGGTCAAGAGACTCGCTGGAGTAATTGCGATGTATGGTGTCTCCTTCGGCCCCGCCAGTTACTTATTGAGTAAACTCATAGGTGGGCTTGATCAGGAAGAACAAGATGCCTTGGACGAGGGCAACCCCAGCTTCTACAAACGCGCCCAGATGGTCAGATTTTTAAACCGTGAAACAGGGGAAATAACGGACTACAATGCCACCTTCATGGATGAATTAGCTTTCTTTGGAGATCCCGTTAGTTATGGCTTCCAGCAGAATCGACAAGATAGACTAGGTGCTATGGGTGCGGTTTCTGGGTTCCTGGGGGCGATTGCGTTTGGGGAGATATTGGATCAGCAAATCCTGTCCGAAGTTTACCATGAAGCAGTGCAAACCAACCGGGATGCCTATGGTAAAAAGATTGTTGAGGAAACTGATAGAGGTTCCGACCGTATTGAAAAGCCAATACTTTATTCGCTAAAAAGGCTTGCTCCTGCGTTTGTCCGAGGAACCATTGAAGGCAAGCAAGCCTATGACTCTGCTCAAGGAACAGAGTCCGAGAAGATGGAGGCGGCTGCGAAAGCACTCTTCGAAAGAGCGGTTTTGCCAACGAAGCCTTTCACTAGAACCGTAGCCGAAAGACATTCCGCCATTCTTAAAAAGTATAACGTCTTTAAGCGGAATGCTTCCTCACATAAATCTGATGTGATGACGCAGTATATTAAGGTAGGTAGGCAAAAGCGAAAACCAACAGACGAAGAGGTAAGGGAGTCCGCTAACGCTTACTACGAGGGACTCATTCAAGTCTATGACATGACCGATAATGTAACCAAGCAGTTCTTTAAAATGGGAATGTCTCCAGAGGAAATTGCGGTTGCACTCAGTTCTACCGGACTGATGAAAAAGACAGATATTCGTAATTACCTTAGAGGAAGCACCCGTAGCCAGTTGGTTACTAGGGCGTTCTCTTTACCTTTGCCGACTTCTGGAAAAGATGGAGACGAAGGGAAGCTGAGAAAGTTCGATGATGTGAGCGATGCGAATCGACGCTATCGGTTCATGCTGGAGGCAAGGAGAAAATATACCACTAAAGGATTTGAAGACGGAACCTATGTTCCTGGAACCTACAATTACAAAGATGAAGAATAAGTTTCAACCCCACATGATGTATGATGAGTCCGGTAAAGGCTATAAGGCTAATACCTACGCACAGCACTTAGCCATGAAGAAAAAAGGATACGGACACTCAAAGCCTGGTAAGTCGAATGCCGACTCCAGCAAAGCGAAGGCTGAGAAGCGGGTGAAGAAGCTAATCCGCAAGAAGTCCGGTTACTAAACCGAGGTGTTCGTCATCTTCAGAATGGTCTTCTCAATCGAGGAGTAGACCTCCGCGTATTCGTCACTGGCAGGGTCAGTTACCGCCGCCGCCAGGGATCGCGTAAACGATTCACGGCAAGAGGGTAGGTCTATGATCGCGCCCCGAACACTGGTCTTTGTGCCGTGAACAAACGCCAGTGCCGCCCAGTTACCATTCTCTGGGCGAGCCAGGATCTCGACGGTGTTTCCGCCGAGATCCAAAAATTCTTTCTGATTCATTTATCACACTCGTATATCAGACACAGTATTGCAACCAGCACTATCAGGTTAATGACTAGATACATTTCACTTCCTCCTCACTCCTAAGATTTTAGATTTGTAAAGCGATAGCGGAGTTTTACAAACCGCTTTACTACGAGTCGGGCGGTGAATACATTGCCCATCCCCGATATAGATCAGGATATGCCCAGAAGTTCCTGATCGACTCCCGCGCCAAGTGATTACAACATCACCTGGACGGATCAAGGAGGGTAAAACGGGACGACCCCACTCCAACCAGTTCCGAGCCATTGAGTGACCGTAGGGGGGAATCCCCCCAGAGTCCTTAATGATATGCCCGACGAAGTTCGCGCACTGGCGGGAGTGTCCGTAACGGTAATGACGACCCGTCCATTTCTTCGCGGTGGTAACGATCTCACCGGAGGTAAACTTACCAGGAATCAGGGGACGGAACTCCCGTTTCTCTTGTCCACTCGCGAGGAATGTCGCTAGGCCAGACAGAATGATAATGATAATAATTAATATCTTCATTTCTTCGGGTGTCCTAAGTGGTTATTCACATACTGCTGCACCCCTTGTCTTGTCATGCCAACTATATCTGCTATCTCCTGGTAGGTCATTTTCTTTCGCCTGAGTTGGCGGATTTTAGATAACCTTTCGGGATCTCTGGGTCCGCTTTTTTGGCCGCGCTTCCGTCCGGGTTTTCGCATGGCCCCCGCTTTTAGGAGTCTACTCCTGAGTGTCGCATAGCAGCAGTTGTAATCTTCAGTCATGTCTTGTAATCGCTCGCCTCTCTGATAGCGAGCGATTATCTGAGGTAATGGTAATGGTTTTGGTGTTCTCATTTTTGGTGTTGTTTCAGGGTTGCTTCGGACACGGTGAGGTCATGCATGGCGGTGTATCCGTAGACAAATCCTAGCCGGAATATCTCTACTTCCACTGACTTTACTTCCGCGCTTGAGTCGGCAAAAATAGCCTTCAGCCGCTTCAAGTCGGCCTTGTATCTTTTTTCTAATGCTTCGCACATAATTTCTTACAGGTTACAGGTTACAGGTTATTTATGGATTGAGTCTTTTTAATAGCGTGACAAAAGCTTTTGCTGCTGTCGCCGGGACTACGCCGTTTCCTAGCAATCGGAGTCGATCCACTCGGTTGGCAGTTGGGTCCACCCAACTTGAAGCCCCATCAGTTGTTCGACCCAATCTGGATTTAGCTTGCCCCTCGACTTCGGTATATGAATCGGCAATGACTCTTGGCTCTTCCCACTCTTCTTGAGCTTGTCCCGGTCTGGAGGGCCAACGATGCCAGGATGATTTGACAGACCCTTCTGCTTGTCGTTGGGTTGATTCCCGATCTTCGATCCCTCCACTACTGTCGGAGTCGGCCAACTGCTTTTGTCGTATTCGACAACTTGAGGAAGGAGGTCCATCCGACTCTTTCCGTCCTTCCGAATTAACGCCGCTGGAGAATAGCTTCCTTTGTAATCTCTCGCTGCTGGAGTCGGCCAATTCACTTGATTCACTAGCCTCGGAACCTTTTTTCCGTTGCTGACTTGGTATCCCACTTGGTTCGCTGCTTCTGGCGTAGCCCAAGATGAATACCCGCTTGCGTTGGTGAGGTGCGCCGACTTCACGCGCTGAGAATATTCCTGCCGTTGCTCTGTAACCCATGCCTTCCAACTCTCCGAGGACATATTTGAGAACTGATTCTCCATCTCCTGTTTTGGCTGAGATAATTCCCTCAACATTTTCGAGGAAAACAATTCGGGGTTGGCACTCTCTGATTCCGTCGGCGATGTAGGGAAACAAATGTCTTGGGTCATCAACTCCTTCACGCTTTCCGCAAGTGCTGAACGGTTGACATGGGAATCCACCGCTGAGTATACATACTTTTCCACGAAACTTTCCGTATGGGAATGTTTTAACGTCCGTAAACACAGGTGCTGCATCCAGCTCTCCCGCTTCCATCTTTGCAACCAGGTTCGCTGCTGCGAATCCTTCCCTCTCCACGTAAGCGATCTCTCGCAGATGTGGGAGAACTCTTCGGAGTCCAAGTCCAATGCCTTCGTATCCACTACAGAGGCTAAGGTGTGTAATTGTTTTGGTAGTATTATCATGGTTCATTTTGTTAGGTATTTAAGGTTATCCTTCGCCGCTTCAATAGGTGCGTAGCCTTCAGCTTGAAGTGTATGTTTCATGCGGGTGATTCTCCTTTTTGAGTTCCGTTCCACCACTGGGTGACCTTCGCTTGGTGTTCTTCACCATCAGTGCCTAGGTAGATCAGTTGGTGCTTGCACCCTGGTTTCAGCCAGCAAGGGGTGCTTGAAAAGAAAGGGTGTTCCATGTCAATACCCGGCGTGATCTCAAGCCGCCACTGGACATCTGTAAACTCTTCCTTGTCGAACTCATCAGGTTCCAGGAGGAGTCTGGTGGACTGCCACCCATCGAGGTCTACTGCCATTCCGGTAGATGCGTAGATGGGGCGCGTGAATCGGCAACCCGATTCGGTTTCAAAGAATAATTTACTATCGGTTTTCTTTACTAGTTTCATAATTACAGGTTACAGGGTTCGGGTTGCAGGTTGGATACGAGTCCCCCATCCGACTAGAGGTACAAACTCGTAGGTTTCGGGGATTTTGGGGAGCGGAAGATGTTCCGCCTCATACAGTTCGCCGTCTATAATCTTTCCCCCATTCCACCTCACGGTGTGTCCATACTGGACGTAGGGGGAACCGCTTGGGGCAATGATACCTTTCGGAGGCGTGTTACCCCAATGGTCTTTGGGTGCATAGCGAGACATCTTCTCGCACTTCTGTTCATCCCAAGTCTCTTGGGGGTGGATGTATAACTCTTTCATTTTTACAGGTTACAGGGTTCGTTGTTCGGGTTCGTGGTTCACGCCTTGGCGACCTCCTGATGAAATTTTTTCGGGACGCGACTACCTCCGTCGAACTCTTCGGGTAGGGTTCCGTCTTCCTCTAGGTATGCCCACTGCATATCTTCTACTCCACGACCTTCTGATACTTGATCTCGTATCAGGACGATCTCATTCCGGTAACCCTCGCGGGGTTTCTCAGCCTCTTGCTTTGCTTCGGCAAATGAATCGAAGTAGAGCGTGTCATCGAGGGAATCATGCTCGTCGTCTATCACCAGTTCGACCCCCCACTCGTATGCGGTTCGGGAGCGTGTCAGTTCTTTATCAGTCATAATGTTTTTCTTTACTAGTTTCATTTTCGTTTTTTTCTTCATCCCTTAACTTCGCCCTTCGCTAGGGCGAGGATATTTTCCCCCGTCGCCTTTTCCAGTGCGGCGCGGACCCGCTTCGCGAAGCGGGCCCGCTGCGAAGCGGGAATTAATCCAGCGGGGGTGTTATCGGGTCCGAATTCATGGGTGTAATATTCTACGTCGCCAGCAAAGTTTTGCGATGCGACCTCCGTTGGATCGAATTCGATTTCGACGACTGTCGTATTAACGGGAAAGACTTCGGGCTTATCGGGGGCGTCGAATCGCCCGTCGAAGTCGGCCCAGTATTTTCGACTGATTCTGATTTTCATTTTCGTTTTTCTTTCGGGTGACGCCCCTGAGTTTTCCCAGGGGCGTCGAAATTTATTAAGTCCAGGACCAGTAACCTTCTTGGATTTCGCGCCTCCAGCTTCCGCCCTGGCCTTGGGGTAACGCGGACGCGTCGCCCCTGTCGATAGCGGCCTGGTCGCCGAGGAACGCTAGGTCGTGAATATATTCGACGGTGGCTTCGTGGGTTGAGGGGGAGGTGAGTTCGTAGTCCTCCAAGAAGTCCTGTAAATCCCCCATAGGGGCCGCTTCCAGTTTATGTCTGAGGGCTAATTTTTTTTCTGCTTCTTTTTCTGCGAGGCTATCTTTTTGGCTTAGTTTCATTTTTTTTTTTTCTTTCGGGTTAGAGAACTGGAATTGCCCAGTCTGTTTAGTAAACCATAAAACTTACAACTTGTCAACTAAAAAAATTATGACTTACATTTCCCAAGTCTTGATTTCGCCAGTCTATTTGTCGGTTCCAGGGGTTCAGCTTTTAAGGATTCTCTTCTGGCGGCGAGTCCCGTGCGCCACCACAAAGGCGCGGATTTCCTCAAAGATGATTGCGCTTTGTTCCGCCAGGGATTCTGTCGGGCAACCATGCGTGAAGGGCAGGTTCCCGTTCGTCTGGATCGCGAATCCTCCACGGGGAGTTTCGATTCTCAGAATCGAATTACCGTTTCGGTCTATTGATTTTTTCAGTTTCATTTTACAGGGTTCAGTGGTTCAGTGGATTTGGTGGACGCGTAAAAAGAATTTAATGCCAAGTATGCCTCGTTGTCCTGTTCGCAACAAGACATACCGGGGTTAAATATACGACCGAGTGAAGAAAGCGCGGCGTATTCCGCACTGTCTTGTCCAGAATGACATTCTACGTAATGCCAGTAGGCTCCTACGATTAACTCAGTCAAGGGGCATGCCTCAAATTCACCGATGGTCCAGTAATCGCTATCACATTCATCATAGTCCGTCCGGCGGATCTCATTCGCGATCAGGGTGATAGCCTTGGTGATGCGGTCATAATTCAGATTTCCATCCGTGTAGAATAGACTTCGGTTTATAATATTATAGATGCGATTTATATTTTTCATTTTACAGGATTCAGTGGTTCGTGGTTCGGTGTTCAGGTTACGGGGGTGCTATGCCAAATCAGTTTCGTGGGTGTCGTCATCCACCAGGATGACCTTTCCGCTGCCCAAGTCCCAGTCAGCAGGGACTAACTGATCCAAGTTTGGATTATCAGGGAGCAGTAAGGTGTTGCTGCCTGACTGCGAAGGAAAAGAAGGCGAATTGGTATTGATGAGTTTCATTTTTCTGTTTTTCTTTGTTCAAGGTTAATGAGTCCGGTTCAGTGTTCAGTGTTCAGTGTTCGTGGTTATGCAACCCCCATACGTGTGAGGGCTTCGATGTCCTTGTCGAGCGCGACGGGCCAGGTGTGTTTAGAGAGACGATGGAGGAGGTCACGCTCCTCATCAGGGAGGAACATCATCGCGCCGATTTGAATCTTCCAAGGGTTAGGCTGAAGCCCGTTCCAGGCCGCTTTTGCCCACGATTCGACA
>Ga0208162_1001582_pt1 | contig 11765 bp, 16 predicted proteins | sample CB_VirMetaG_4_FD_184539 | JGI IMG/M metagenome (GOLD analysis project Ga0208162, IMG submission 184539) | Freshwater to marine saline gradient viral communities from Chesapeake Bay - CB_1508_1M Viral MetaG (SPAdes) (version 4) | ecosystem: Environmental > Aquatic > Marine > Coastal | place: USA... | reverse complement strand
CCATTCAAGGCACGAAGCGAATACGCGGCAGCCGCTCCTGGGAATGATGGAAGGAGCTTGTCGCCAACCGTGCTAAGTAACGGTTGTCGTTGCAAAGCAGCGTCAAGGCTAATGTGCATCTTAGACCTTGTGGAGTGCTACTAGACCAGAGGAGATTGTTACGCTCGAAAACTGACCGTAAACAATTGTACCAGCGGCAAGAGTTGTAACTAATTTAGCTGAGTTATCTACTGTTGAAGATGTAACGGCAGAGATAGTGGAATCCTTGAGGAACTGAATAGCACCAAAGGAACCAGCCGTTGCACCAGCAGCAGAATCAATAATTATAGAACCAGCGGAGGAAAACTCCAGAGCGTTATTTCGTGAACGTGCCATAGTTTGTTGATTATATCACAGGGGGGTTTTGTCTACCGGGACTGCCGATTGACGTAAGTTGAGAATTTTTTGAGTGAGTTGTTGTTGTTATTACGGATATCAATTTTCTCTAACTCGGTAGCCAGATACTTTTCCGCAATCTGCTCCTCGACTAAACCCTTGTCAGTCTGTCCGTCCATGCGGAGAAAATCCGCATAAGCACCATGAGCAATAAAGTAAAAGAACTCAGAGGGTATCTCAACCGTACTTGTTTCTGGGTCAGCAGGAAGAGCAATGGGCAATCCCGGACGAGCTTTAAATAAAGCAAAGACGGTAGTTGGGACGGGCGATGCGTTTAAAAGATTAGCACCATTGCTATCAACCGTGAAGTCATACTCAAGTGCGGAGTTCTTCAGAAACGGCTGAGTCTTATAAATTCGGATGAACTCATCCACCGGGGTTTTGCTGGATGCACTAAACGGAACGTGAGCTGCATCCAAAAGGCTAACTGGATTAGTACCCAGTACCGTGCGCTCCTCTAGTCTTTGATAGCGAGGCCACGATGGGCTTCTGTTGTAGGCTTCCTCGAAACGGCGATTAATAAAGTTGTTAATGTCGTCCTTTTCGGAAGTTGCAAATGTGCCGACCCCCGCAAGGGATTGAATTAATTTGAAAAGGTCGCCGTATTGCTTGGTGTACATTATGCTTTGTTCGGGCTAAGTTCAGGGAACTTCTTGTTGTAATATTGTAAAAATTTTTTGGAATGAACTTCGTCATGTCCGTACTTAGATGTCAGCCGGAAGAACTCACGTGCTGGCATTGATGCTACTGGTTTGCCCAGGACTGGGTGAGTTTTACCTCGTAGCTGTTGGGATTCCTTAGCAACTTGCTGCACTCGACTCTTTTCAGTCTCACGCTCAAGTTTGAACCCGGTTTGTATTTCACGCATGAAAGCGCGGTCAATCTCGCCATCGGAGTACCGTGGCAAATTCGTAATGATATCCATATCGAAAAAGGCGGGGGGCAAGCGCCCCCCAACCTAGATTCAATGCTTACACAAACTTGCTTGGGTCAAGAATCTTCAATCCAATGAAGAGCTTGCCAGCAGTCAAGTCAGCGTGAGTGCCGTTGATTTCAGCGATAACGTCCGTAGCAGTTTGGGTCAATCCAACCGGAAGTGCGCCACCAGCGATGGTGGTAGTTCCAGCAGCTTGAACGAAACTGTCACCTGTGTTAGCAACAGGGGCAGACATTCCGTCAACGTCAAGGTTGTCGATGAACTCATCGGGGTCACTTGAAGTAGTACCAACATCAAGAGTGATGTCAGTTGCTCCAGCGAACGCTTCAACCTCATAAGCTACAGCGTAAACAACTGCACCACCAGCAGGGATGGTAGCAAGTTTAAGCTGGTTAGCTGCACCAATAGTTGACAAAAAGCCAGACTTTTGGAGTTCGGTGTAATCAATAACGACATAATGAGTGAAGTCGCCGTTAGCTTCGTTTACAGTAGGGATAGCCATAATATTTTATCTCCTTGGGTTAGCTGAGAGCAGTAATCTTACCGTGAGCGCCGGGGTGCATCACAAGTGAGGTGAGAGCGCAATCAACAAATCCACGCTCACCACCGCCCATGTTCGGAAGGCGAGTGCTTCCCATTGGGATAAGCTCGGCGATACCGAAGTATTCGGGGTTGATGAGGTAACCTGTGTCCTTGTTGGTTGTGTCAGGAGCGCAGTCAGGGTTCATGTTCACGATGGAAACGATACCGTGGTCGGACTGGTAGAGGTCAACGCTAAGGCTGATTGTACCGGACTCACCCTGGTAGTTTACGTCACGAACAGATACTTGACCGGACTCAGCAAGACGAGCGAAGTCAGTAACTTCACGGCGAAGTGCGGTGTCAGCAACAAGAGTAAGGCTGTTTGTTGCACCAGTAACACGGAAGATGCTGGTGATAAGATTGTTGAATACAGTTTCGGTGAAGTCACCAGCAGCGTGGATGCTGTCAGCAGGTGTACGGAAGTCAGCAGGGACATCCGAAGGACCAGCAGAGTCAATCCAGTCACCAAGGCCACGAAGTCCGTAGGCAGTACCAGCACCGTTTTCAACGGCGCGGTCTTGAGTACCACAGAGAGTAGCTTCGATGTCACGCTTGAGTTCACGGATAGCTTTAGCTTCAGCTTGAGCAATCTTAGCGGGACCAACGGAATCGACTGCTTCTTGCAGGTCAGAAACCATGTAGTCACGGCGGAACTTCTGAATGTAGTTACCGAGACGAGCGCGACCAGAGAACTTGTCCGTGAACGAAGTTACGTCAGCACCTTCGCTTACTCCGGTAGTGTTAGGAGCAGAAAGGCTGTCAACAGTCCACTCAACAAAAGTAGCAGATGCTGCGGTCTTGTTAGCGGAAGAAAGAATCGGGGTTTCTTCAGGAGCGAGGATAGTCAGAACGTCCAACAAGTCCTCACGGTTAGAAACACCAGACCCAGGATTAGTTGTGTCAAATGTGTTTGAAAACGACATGATAAATAAGAATTATAAGTGAATGTTAGTTTTAACGGCTTAATGCCATTTTAAGTTTTCTCAGTTCGGCGAAATCACGGGCGTTACCCGACTTTTTAAACCTGGCTTCCAATTCCTTGATAGCCTTGGCGGTTCTGCCAGCAGTCTTCTCTGGTTGTGCCGAAGATGGGATACTTGTCTTGGGAGGATTCAGCTTTCGGCTTGATGCCTTTTCGACAACAGGTTTGCGTCCGTAAATACTGTTTACGCCATGAGCGAACCAGTAATCCAACTGGGATGCGATGTCCGGAGCTTCCTTCATCAGAACCTTTTTCAAGTCCTTGAATCTTTCGTCTCCGACTACAGCCTCGTATTGTTTACGGATGTCGTTGTCTTCTCCTTGTAGCCATTCTAGTTCCTGTTTTGCTTGTGCCTCGAATCCTTGAGCGAGTTGCTCTGATTGGGCTTTTGATTGGAGAACTCTCAATTGGTCAGGTAAGAATGTCTTCTGGGCTTTTCGTGCTTTGAGCAATGCTTGTCGCACTTCAGCCTTAGTTAATTCTTGACCCTCTACTTCGGTTACTACATCGTCCGCAGCGTAGGCATCACTTTCAAAAAGAATATCCTCTGCCCACTCCACCACATTGTTGACTTCATCAGCCTTCTCTTGCAAACCTTCGACCGTGTCGATGTTGCTAAAGGGATTATTGTCAACCTTTTTGGGTGCATCCAATGGGTTCGGCTTCTCTCTGAGTTGAGCCTCTAACTGAGCTAATTTTTCCTCAGCAGCCTTACGCTTTGCTGTTAGCTCACCATAGCGAGCAACGGCGCGACTGCCTAGCTTATCAGCCAAGTCTCGTAATTCATCTTCGGATATATTATCCAAATCTAACTGTGAAAGAACATCTTCGGACGAAGTTTCTTCGGTGGCTTCCTCTGATACTTCTTCGGATACCTCTTGGGTTTCCTCAGCCGTTTCTTCAGCTACCTCCTCAGTTACCTGCTCTTCGGCTACTTCTTCAGTTGCTTCCGGGGCTTTCTCCTCTTGAGGTTCAGCCTGGGCTTGCATCTGTCCAAGTCTCCGATATGCGAAGTCCGTGACGGATATATTAGTTTTTTCCGCTGAATTTGTATCTGCTCCAGCGTTAGCAGTTGCGATTTCGTCTGTCATAATTTATCCACTCATTAACGCCGAGCGATGGCGATGGGCGCATTATAACACAAGGGGTTACAAAGCATCCCGAAAGCGACTACGGAGTTTTTCCCAACCAGCGAACTGGAGTATCTGGTCGTATGTAATAATCCTGCCAGATACCTGTTGGATGTTCTCCGTGCTTGATTCGTGAAGTTCAGCAATGGCTTCTTCACGCAAGTTATGTATTACTTGAACAAACCGAGCGAAATGCTCATGGTTGTGCAACGACTCCAGGTCTTTTTCTATACTCATAAATTATTGCTGAGGTGTAAGCTCAAAGAGAAAATCTGTGGTTGATGCCCTGCGTCTATCCGAGTGAGCTTTCTCCTTCTTGGGTTTTAGGAATCTCTCCTCGAACATATTCGATATAGCAATGGGGTCATCCGAAGTAAATATACCTCTGAGCTTTTTAGCGTTACCCTCCCCTAGAACCTTTTGTTTTTTGCCGAATATATTATCGTAAACATATCGTAATTGGGTATCGATACTGTCCTTGAGACCCTCCTCGTCTAGGTATTCAGCGTAATGCTTCTTGTGCCAATCGAACTGAAACAGTCCTCTACCCGGACCGCCTCCGTATTGCTTCTGCTTGAAGTCAAAGCTACCACCAGTCTCTACATCTATGTTGCCCATTATAGCAGCCGCAAGAGCGGTGCTAGGACCGAAGTATTTCTTGATTGTTCTTAGGACTTCACCTTTACGCATTTGCTTTAGGCGAGCCTTAGAAAACTCGATGGCGGTTTTATTATCGGACATTACTGCATCCCTTGGGTCTGAATGCCACCCATCTGTGCGGGGGCTGTACCTACACGACCAATCTGAGCGTTCTGAGCCTGTTGCATCTGGAAGGTGTACTGACCAGCGTACTTCTGTAGTCTCGCAGCGAATGCCTCATCTGACTGTAGACGTTGGGCAACATCGGGCTGTTGAGAGTATTGCTGGATAACCTGCAATGCAATCTGCGCTCCAGCCGGGCGGGCTGGCATCTCGATTCCAGAGAATATCTTTGTAAGGTCATCGGTCACATCCTTGACCACTTGCTGTTGTGCTGTCTCTACTGGTTGTAGGACTGCATCAGCCATGACTGGGTCAATGGCAGAAGCAGCAACATCAAGTAAGCTGTCGACATTCATGCGACCGTTCGCATTGAGTTGATTCAAGGAAGCGAACTGCTGTAGCTTTGCTTGTACCGTTTCTGGGTCCGTATTCAATACATCGAAGTTAATCAAGATGTCGAAGTTCTCGTCTGGGTTGCCCTTGTTGAAAACCTGCGGGTCAGGGATACCGGTAACCCGGAAGAAGACTTCATCCGGTCCAAAGCGTTGGAAGCACCTAAATGCCATACGTAGAACCTCAGCGGTATGGCTAAGGAACTTATCCACAAGGAACTGCTTACGAACCTGGCTCATTGCAGTACCCTCGTCCAAGCCAACAATCTTATCGGCAAGGTTAGTCAAGGTGCTTTCTATTTCAATAGAACCTTGGTTAAACGCTGGTGTCGGAGCAAAGTCCAAGTCACCCTTGCGGCGGTACGGTATCATTCGTCCCGGACCCCAGTCAGTCGGAGCTTGTCCAACTGGATGTAAGATTGGGGGAAGGGTGGCTAGGCTGTTGCGGTCAATCCGAGAGTCACGCTCAACCTTTACTTGATTTTGAAGGCCACGAAGAAGACTCGGCATTGTCGGTGTGTCATACAAGCGTTTGCTGTCTTCTGATAATCGTGTAACCACAATGGGGTAATCTTCGTAGCCATTTAATAATTCAAACTTGGCATAGCCTGGAGCAAGCTCATTGCCATCAAAGTTCTTATGGAATACTGTGCAGTAAATACCTTCTGAGCCATCAACCTTGTCAATTAGGCGTTGGTAACCGTACACAATCTCGATGAGTTCTTCTGCCTCATAAGCATTATCAGTAAGGCTGATAGAACGGCGACCTTCTTGCTCTCGCTCAACGCTGTCAATATTTACGCCTCTGTACTTGTCGATAACGTGTTCAACGAAGTCAGCGTCCCAACCATCGGTGGTTACTTTGTTTTCCAGTTCCTGTGGGGTATAGTAAGTACGCCAGAAACAATACGGCGCACGTTGCGGGTCAGTTACATAAGGTGGGAAGAAGAAGTCACCATCCGGTGCTAGAGTCTTGACCTCCGGTGCATTGACCTGGCGGCGTACAACTGGAAGTTCAGTTGTGCCATTCTTACGTAATTCCTTGAGGGCTTTCTTGCAGCGTTGCTCGGTGACACCATCGAAGATGTTCTGCATCATGGCAACCAGCATCTCGTCTTCCTCACCGGACTCAATCGCACGGTACAAGTCCGGAGACATTTGACCAATCTGGGCTAGGTCAATCTCCTGCTTGAAACTTCTGTCTTCACGATGCCAGCCAACAAAGCTGATAAGAATGCCTCGCTCAAGCAGGTAGTTAGCACCGAGTTCCATCTCACGATAGAAGCGAGGAATGTACCCAGAGGATACCATCCACTTCAAGAATCCTGATACAAGTTTGCTGCGGGCGATGTCTCCGCTCTCTACTGGGAATGCACGAACATTCGCACGGCGAAGGGAGGACATGAACAAAGAAACAAGTCTAGTGATACGCTCATCAATGAGGTGGCACTCCGTATCGGATGCACCCTCCCAGGGAAATGCGTCAGCACCATGCTTGCGGTGGTCGCGGCTTTTGCCCGGCCACCAATTACGGCGGTCATCGTAAGATGAACGGCAAAGGTCAAAGTACGCCTCCAGTTCTGTAACAGTCTGGTCGTATGCGTAATTTAGAGTTTTGATATCTGGCTCGTCAGAAAGATACGTAAGAGCCTCGGAAACAGAGTCACTTCTCATTTATTTTTTCGGGTATTGATTTTATTACTCTTCGGATGTAAGTCTTCGAGACTCCGATTTTATCATATAGGTCTTCAGTTGACATCGGTATCCTAGTCTCGTGCTTTACGTACCGCTTCAATATTTCAAAAGCTGCGAATCTATCAGAGTTTTCCCTGCACCATTTCTGGCTTAGGGTCTTATCCGAATCCCCAATATTATACCCGTACATACCGATAACTTACACCATTGTTGTCCTCTATGCCCTCGAAGTGAATACTCTTTCCAATCATCTTACCCTGGTGTCTTCTTGGAATCATTACCGGTACTCGCTTACCAATATCTTTATTGTATACGTAATTATACCTTGGGTTAGGGCATTCCTTCAGAACCTTACCCTTGTATGTCTTCGGCATTATCTCTGTAATAAATAATCCCTCCTTGATAATACTCTGTCCCTCTTCGGAGACCCAAGTGTTCTTACCTTTACCTGTCAGAGATTCTGGGGGTAGTTTCTCGTGGGCAACTTCAAGGGCTTCCTCAAACGGAAGCTCGTACTCTTCTGCTAGTTTTGTTAGTTTTACTTTAGGCATATTCAATATCCTCCTTTTTTCGTCATGGTTGTTTCCAAATGATAATCTGCGAAGTAGTCCGGTCCGAGACCAGCGTTCGACATTCTTAGATACCTGAGTGCATCAAAGAAGTCCTTTAGGGCTTCGTCTTTTTTTCCAGCGGCATTGTAAGAGATGATACTCTCGATTAGGTTTCCGCAGTCCTTGTGTATATAGCATCTGGGTCTGTTCGCCTCATCAATCTCGTAGTTTGGGTTATACGTGAACCACTCGTCCAAGGCGGTACAACCTATGGCTTCGGTCTGTCCATCAGACGGAACGAAGGATAAGCCGTAATCATAAAAAGAAGTAAACAAGTCCACGTTGCTTTCATTCTCCTTTGCAAAGAAGCGAGAGTCACCGATACGCTCGATAACCTCGATGCCTAGCTCTTCCTCAATCTCATTGAAGAGTTCAACATAAGCAGCGATATCAAATCCCAGTTTCTTTGAAGCTGGACCGTATCTCCACTTCGGGTCCCCGAACAATGCCCACTCACCGTACGTGTCCCTGTCCGGCCACTCCCTGCGAATGAATACCTCTTCGTTCTCTGATACACCAGCCCAGATGGATACGTAGTTTCTGGCAAAGGCGGGGTCAACAACCTGATACCAGGCTAGCTCCTTCTTGTCCGGGAATGTCATACCGTACTTGTTTGGCGTTTCTGACAGTACGTTTATCTCTGGGCTGAAGTTCGGCAGCAGAGAAGTCATTGACTTAGTCGGCAGTCCATAAGCCCGGACCATTACCGTATCCTCATTCGCACCACGTAAGTCCTTAGCGATACGGTCATAACCACCGAACGGATTCTCGTCTGAGTGCAGGTACACTATTCCGGCATCCCTCTCTGGAGAATATTGACGTACTGGTACGGTACGGTTCAATAGCTCGGCGCGCTTAGTTTCAAGTGTCTCCGCGCCTCGCAAGTAGTCATTTACAAAAGGGGTGTACCCATCTATAGGTGTAAAGCCAAGAAGCATCTTGCTGTTTCGGGTGGCAAGTCGGAAGCGGAGAGTATTAACTAGGGCAGCATCACCCAAATATTCATCCAGCCATGCACCGATGTTCAGTCCTTGCGGATTCCGAAATCCGAATTCAAAGCCTTCCAGGATAGTCTGATTATTACTGAACTGGGTATACGTCTTAAAATCAACGCGCGTTCTCGTATCAGGAAATATAAACGAAGAGCCGGTAAAACCATTTTGCATAGAAAAGTTAATGTACCCATCAATGCTTTTGGTTTTTCGTCTGAACTCCTTGGGCATCATCTCCCAAACCGCAGCTTGCTGTACCTTTACTGATGTATCAGCATTCTGGGAAAAGCAAACGACATGACCATCTTCACTCTCGGTCACAGCCTGCATTACCATCTTGGCACACCCGGTAGTCTTACCGGACCGGTTACCGCCGAATGTAATGACCTCATCGTACTCACCCAAAGCTGTACGCATCCTATCCCACCCGGGCAGGTCAAAGCCATGACGGAGCGGGTCCTCCAAAGCTGCCTCGATACGACCCTCGTGAGCCTGATGAATCTCGGCTAACATTTTGGGGTCTATATCCCCAAGGGCTACTATCTCCTCATCCGTGGGTGGCTTGAGGATTGGGTGCTGGGTGAACTCAAGCATTTAGTCCTCGTACTCGTCTGATTCCTCTACCTCTTCGTAGTCCCAATCCACATCAATCTCCTCGGTGCTAGCATCCTCCATCATCTCCCTAGCCAGCATCTTGCCGACCGGAAGATTCGTGTAGTCGTAGAATATATCCCCATCGTCATCCATTACAACGAACATAAAATTTGGGAAATGTTCAGCGAGCTTTGCTCGGACATCTGCGTAAACATCATCGTATTGTTCGTCAGTCATTGACATCTTTCACCTCCGTTGTTTCGGCATCGATAACCTTAGCCTCTTTTATTCTAGCACGAGCGGCATCCAACATGGATTCATAATCCTCCTGGGTGTATACCTTCCGCTCTTCGTTTATACTTGTTACTTCGCCACGAGCCGTAAGTGCCTCACGAGCAGCATTGGCCTTAGCGATTGAAAGCTCCTTGAGGTCTTTGAAGGATACCTCCATTTCGGGGTCTTCTTCCATGCGTTCACGCACTTTCTCAATTAAGTCCTCCTCTAGGCTGGAGAGGTTCAAATAGTTTTTGGCTGCAAGCCTACCCGATAACTCCCGGAACTTGCCGAGGTGGTCAGCGTAGTCAGTCAATACAGAGATAACAGTCTCCCTCTCGTATCCGTACTTCTTGACTAACCTGGTCTGGCTGTTGCCAATTGAGTAAAGGTACAGCATCTCTGCTACCTTTTCGGGGGCGTACCGGCTGAGGCTCTTGACCTGCATGGCCTCCTTAGTCTCAGCAACCGTGCGGATTGAATCCGCTATCTCCGTTATTAGTTTCTCTTTCTCCATTGGGGTATAAGATAACAATAACTTATAAGGGTTCATTATGTCAATACCCGGCAACCACGCTTGGCTGATGGCTTGACAATGTTACCTAGTATGGTACAATCAAAAAGTATTACTTAAGGAACACGGGTTCTTAATCTAATCTTTCTCGCCCTGCCCCAAGCAGGGGCGAGAGAAAGAAACTAAAGGGTAACACGAAACTAAAGTAAATCGGTTACTTAAGTAACGCCTTACCTGTCGTAGCCCCTTGAGGTTGCCATTTTTTTGAGGGGCGTTTTATGATATATACTGTTAGTCACGCTTCGCCAGCAAAGACCCCCCCCGCCCCCCCCATCGTGCCGTGCCGTGCCGTGCCGGTATTAGCTCGCCTTATCCTTGCTGGGTCGCTCGATTAGTTCCACTTATGAATGCGGGATTTGTTTTCTTCTGAGCAGATGGGTCTTGCCACCCTTGAGTAAAGAATATATATGGGGCGACTTTGGGGGGCGATGCTTTCGGTATTGTAACCCCAGATTCAGAATTTTGTATTTTTCTGGTTTTGGGTGTCTTCATTTGGTAACCCCAAAATCCGGCTGCAGCCCGCTTGTTTACTGGGATTGACAGCCCGGAACTGAACGATACCAGTTTCAGAAATAGTGATTTTACCAGGTGGGCGATTGTGGTACTCTGTAGTCTGTTCTTTCCCAGCTGACCTCACGAGGTTTCGCTCCCCTCGCCCTCAGAAGTGCCGATTGTGGCTCTTGGGTGCGGATGCTGACCCTCGCCGAACAGCGGGTGTTCTTTGACAGCCTAGCAACGATTCGTCCATTGGGTTGAATTCCCTTTGGTTCGTCCGTGGAGCTTGGCATAAGTTCGTAAACCAACCCCACTCTGGTGGCAGTCACAAGTCTGCATGAATGGCGAGTGCGAACAATCAACCAACTATTATATTATGGAAAAATTAAAGATGACTAACGAACGCTTCCTAGAACTGTCATGTGACATGGCAGAACACCTCGTGGATGAGGAGATGGCGTACTACAACGTGATAGAGACAAAAAGTGATGGCACTGAGGGCTACACGGAAGAAGCACAAGAAAACTTCAATGCAACCTTAGATATCGTCCAATGCCACCTCTTGAAGGTTATTGAGATAGTCAGCGAATAACCAACTTAGCTCCAGCCCTACAGGGCTGGGGCTTTTTGGGTGTAAGCATACTGCTTCAAACGAACAATCAACCAATCAATATTATGAATAACTTACCTACAGTTAAATCCATCGTTAATACACCATCCATCTTTGATGGCTACACGTTCGAAGACCTTGTGACCTTTGGGCGTATAAGTGCGAAAGATGCCACCATTACTTGCGTAATGAATGCTCAAAAAAAATATGTGGAAAAGCATGGGTTCAGCATTTCAGACATTGATAATGCTAAGAAAATGGCTGACGCATGGATAAAACTTGAAGCCCAGGTGCTTCGCAAATTTCAAGAAGCGGAGGAAATATCCGCAGTCATTTAAGCCAACACAGCCTCCTAGCCATTCGCTAGGGGGCTTTTTGGGTAGAAGCACCTTGCTTCGAACTAAAACGAACAATCAACCAATATTATATTATGACATTACTTGAATTAGCTAATACACCCATCAAGACCAAGCCCCAAGCCATCATCTACATCGCTAGACTGCATGAATTAGGGTGCGGATATCACATGGATGATGATGCCGATGACATCGAATGCTTTCATGGCATAAGTGACTTAATCAACCAGCGTAGGGACGAATGCTTTCAGCAATTGAACCACGAAGATTACTGCCCTCATGCCATCGGCATGGCTTGCATAGTCGGAGGGGACGACTTAGATATCTTCGAATAAAACCCACAGC
>Ga0208162_1001581_pt1 | contig 11766 bp, 3 predicted proteins | sample CB_VirMetaG_4_FD_184539 | JGI IMG/M metagenome (GOLD analysis project Ga0208162, IMG submission 184539) | Freshwater to marine saline gradient viral communities from Chesapeake Bay - CB_1508_1M Viral MetaG (SPAdes) (version 4) | ecosystem: Environmental > Aquatic > Marine > Coastal | place: USA... | reverse complement strand
GGATTGATGCATCATAGTCCAAATGGCAAAGACCCTAGGTCTCCAATACCGGACACTGACGTATCGGAATTGAACGCGCATCCACCAGAAGTACGCCGCACTCCAACTAAGTTTATCAAAAAAACAAGGAGAGTGATTAAGTTTAATATTGATTTTGTGACAGGTATATTTGATGATTTATGCACCAATGGAGTTGAAAAATACAAGATACACCTTTATGGTGAAAGAGGTCCCGAGCGCTTTCTCTCTGGCACCCCTGGCCAGACAGATTCGACATCGCAATATAATAAATGGAAAGGATTTGTTTCACAGCCAGCAGAAGAATATACGGAATATTTTATAATCCCAGAAAATGCTGAAGAATTGTATAAAGTTATGAACAGGATTTCATCTAAAAAGAGGCAATCCCCGGATAGGTTGATGGAATTACATGATGACTTTACAAACTCAACCTCAGATGTTCATTCTGGAGCAGAGGAGACAAAATTTAATACAATATTAAATAACTTACCATCTCAAGCTTTGGACCATTTAGAAAAATCAGTTCCGTTTAAATTTAGAGGTGACACCGTCCGAACAGGTACTAAGCAGGGTAGTAATCCCGCAAGACAAAGCTCAAAGTGGGGTTTTGAATCGGCCAGTCCAATAAAGATAACCACAAAAGTAGAAAAAAACAATGCAGGAATTACCTATAACGACACCCAGGAGATATTCGCAACAATACCAGAGTCAGGAAAATTAACAACCAGAATAAATGCCCAAGACCCTGGGACAACTATTTTTGAAAATAAAATAGGTAAGTTTGTTACGCAAGAAGCTTATGAAGAAGCTAAAAAACTTATAGCTTCTGATGACGATAATTTATCAACATATGATCAAAAGATAATATCCGATATAAATCTAAAAGAAGAGCACTGGGTTGAGACAGTATATGAGTTCTCCGGCGATAGTGCGATACTTGCTGGAGTCTACGGCTCTTATACCATCGGTGAAACAATGGACCCAGCTGTTTTTAATTTTTACCCTGAAGACGCAACACGCGACGTCTGGAGCCAGGTTATTCGTTCTATCAGGCAAATACATGGAGACAACTCAATAACTCTCTTCAAAGAGGGCCCAGCAGTTTCATATGGCAGGACATTTTGGCCCCGCGAGGGATTCGACCCAGGCGCCCCAGAGGACGTCGAATCCCGCAGAAGGATATTTGGTCGAATAAATAGGATTAGTGATGAAGATATAGAAGAATATCGTTATGGCGAAATACTAAACGATCGCAATGAAAGTTTGCCTTTCGTTGCTCGACCAATGGGAATAGATAAGCTTACAAATAGAAGAATGACAAGCAAGCTTCTCACTCGCTCCGCCAGTAATAACCCTGGAGGTGGTAATGACTTTTTGACCGTATATGCTCCGTTTGGGAAAAACATAAGTATAGACCCAGTCTCTAAACCGATGAAGAGATACATATACAATGAGATTAATCTTGGCGCCCAAACGCGTTGGGATTGGCAAGTAGAAAGATTAACATCTCCGTTATGGATAAGACCAGAGAACAACAGCTACGATTCCAATTCGTATCGTGATATATGTAAAATAATTCACAAAAAACCAAATGTGTCTTTTTCTGGTAATCCAAAGCAAATCACTGAATATAGTTCATCTAGATGGGATTTGCTGCCACCAAATATATATAAAATACCATTAAGAGTATTAGTTACTCAGATTTATATTAACGAACGAGTAGAGAAAGTATACTCAAGAGTAGTGACACCAGAATATATTAGAAACCTGAAGAAAAGGCCAACACCAGCTGCAGCTGGTGTCCTCATACCAGAAGGTGATATGGATGCGACTGCAGCAAACATGAGTACTCTTAACCTGGCAATTAGAAATATTTGTAATGATTATTTAGAGTTTATGAATTCTTTACAAAATGATCCAGAACTCATTTCTCAATTAGGGATTGAATTTAGTAGAGATTTTCATTATGATTTTAGAGGAAAAACTGGTGCTTTTTTCGACACCGCCGAGGATAAACAAGTAGAAAATAGAGTATTAAGTCCAATAAGCACCGACACTCCAGCACAATATTGCTCTATAGAAAGAATTTACTCTGAAGCTTTTGATATAGAAACCCGTACTCCTGGTTGGAACTCTAAAAGGGAATTGGACATGTTGTTTTCTCAAGATAGAGGAGCATTAATGTTTAGATCTAGGCCACAAGTTAGTTACAATAACCTAAAAAACTTCTCTAGTGATGCGGAAAGGGTAAATTATTTAGAGTCTTTGAATTATTTTTATGATGTACCTGCTGATACCAACATCGCAAACAGTATCCAGCCGCGGAACTTTCATAGAGTAATCTTTTCTTTAAACAACATAATGCAGTGGTTTTTAAGATTTAGGAGGCACGATTCGTTATGGGGCTTACTAACACCAAATGATAATGGAGACGTTACATTAAATTCTTTAGGTTATGGCGGTAAGCAATCACAAGCAATAACTAAGGTAGCCGGGGAAGCTTTGGGTGTCGACTCCCAAGGCCAAACACGCCAACGGATCAACGGCCCACACAGCGACCCATTGAGAAGCCCTTGGCAAATGGCATTTTGGAAAAATAGGGATTCAAATATTTCGGCACATAGCTTCTATAATAATGGCTATTCGTTTGGCCCAATAGAAGATAAGCAACGATACACGACGCTATACCCAGAAAATGCTATTTGTTTGGATCATTCCCTTTGCGGTAAAAGTTCAAGTCAGATTTTATCTAAAGCACAGACTGATTGGGGAAAAATAGTTTATGATCATCGAAATAGAATATCCAATAGAACAAAAAACTATTCACTATCCGACCCAGCCAAGTATTTGATACCTATTGGAGCACAAGCTGCAGCAAATAGTTCTAAAAACATATTAAATACGATGCCAATTATGGATGGGTTTGGGGAATATTATGTTAACTATAATAAGATAAATTCTTTACCACTATTACAAAATGGTGGATCTCTATTTGTAGCAGATGGCAGAATATCTATGGATGATGTTAGCGAAGTATTAGCAACATTTGTAAGAAATCTTTTTGATAACGGCGACGGGACAATACGCTATCAGCTTTGCGCTCTTATGGATTTTCATCTGGGGGAAGATATTTTCTTCCGAGACAAAGATGGTAATATTTCAACAGATAATTATAAATTTATAAAAGATGTACTACTTTCAATTAATCAACTCAACGGAGATGAAATACGAAGAATAAGAGAGACAACTCTAAACATAGAAGGTATTGATTTCGAAAGCGAGGGTACTATTTTAAACGATATTAGAAGTATCGTTTTTGACAAATTCGATATTCCTGCACTTAGAAACAAACTTAATGACGTAATAAGGACAATTAAGGGGTTTTTGGGCAAGCTCATAATGAGGTGTGGCACCCAAATTAACTTTCAAACATTTCACGAAAACTCAGGAAATAATAGCATTTTTGCTTCCAATATTGAATCTTTAAAGCAGTTATCGGTTTTGAGAAGATTTATTGAAAAGATTGATTCGCTCGAAGAAGGTAAATTTTTAGAAAAAATTTATTTAATATTTTTTATGTCTCAATATGATTTTGCTAAAACAATTATCAAATCATTTTCTTATGATTCTGCACTTTCCGAGATTAAAAGAAAACAAGAATCCCATTGGGCCCAATGCTGTTTGATGTGGTTTCATTTATGGTTCGCCGGGCCCTCTGATCAAAGCGACCATTCCACCCGCGGTCAGTATATTGTTCGTCAAACCATCCCGGGTGTCCGCGGGCTCTATTATCATCGCTATCAGTGGTTTCTAGATGGCAACAACTGGGTGCCTCAATTTGGGCTTTTGAGAACTCAAAATGACTTTAATAGTGTAGACCCCCGGCAATATAAAATAGGCCAAGTCCAAGCCGGCTTAAAGGAAGCTGCTATCCGAGCGTTTGATAGAATGCTTAATTTGATATTAAAAGCCGAATACATACCAGGGTCCCCGTTGATTGACCCGAAAATTCTACACAAATTTAAAGTTAATGGCCAAGAACTACTCGCCCATAACGGCCAGATAAGATATACAGCCAGAATTTCACATCCGAATAATAGGTTAACTGAAGGAAAGCTAAATAAATTTTTAGAAGGTGGTGATTGGAATTATAATTATAGTTTGAGAAGGTCGCTAACTAATAGGGAAATTATTGATAGTGTCTATGACATCATTAAAGCAATGATATCAAGTGGACAAGCAGAATGGGAAGCTGAGAAGAACGACTGGGGAAGGTTTGTTTGGGGAGGCAATATACAAGGTATTCCCAGCGTAAATGACTTAGATAGTAGGGCTAGCTATGTAGAGCTAATCCAAAACTCTTTACTTCAATTTACATCAAAGTCAGAAGTTAATTGGGAAGCCGCAGGCACAGACGCCGGCGACCAGATATTTACCTCTACAGGTCAAGATAAATTTTATATTTATAGAAACCTCCAAAATACTATCACCGGGATATATAGAAAGCAAATTGAACAGAATAACGCCGGAATTATAGAATCTGGAGGATTAACAAACAGCACAGCTGGGGCCCAAGATGCTATAAAAGTAATACATCAAGAAATTACAAAAAACACAACCTTTAAAGAGCAACTTTATTTACAGACCAGTTCGGGATCAGAAATATATAAAAGAAGAAGTATACCCACTAATGACCTTTGTTTGACGCTAGGAAGAGAGCTGTGGAAAGATTTATACGGAAATGCGAGCTTTGGAGATCCAGTTAGACTAGCGGCAATAAGATCCCCTCGCGCTGCCCGAGGCTATGCTATTCGCAATTTACAGGCATTTTATAATAAAACACAACAAGATAATTATAAAAAGTCAGTAGGTTATATGAAGAGTAGATATATTTCGTCTTTAGAGAAATATACAAACCTAGACAAAGCAGTTGGCAAAACTGTTTTCGATCAAGCAGCAGTAATCAATAACCAAGTTATGAATGGGTTATTTGAAAATTCAAAAATACAACAAGTCTGCAGACTCGTTTTAAACTTAGGCAGTTTAAAATCTATAGACTTTCCAGAGGATTTTATTAAGTCCGGGGAAAAGGGAGTTCTTCAATTGATGTCAGAAGAACAAAGAAGCATCTTTATGTCTAAATCGGAAAACGCCTCGGGGTTTAGTGAAAGTGATATGATATTGTCCATACCTGTAGCTGAATATCGAGAAGATATGTCTAAGTTTGGTATGACAGGGGACGAGGCGGGTGATAATTTTCTTGTATCTTGTTATAGTTTGGAGACACTTGTTGAAGATTTTAACAAGAAAACTAGCTGGATGGCCCAAGAGCTTTTGGCACAAAACGATTCAAAGCTTTTTATGAAATATTTGTTTCCAACAAAACGATATCAAGCTTTAGCAAGTATATTCGCGACAACTAGTATGTCTGGATACACAACAATGCCTTCTTTGATGCGAGCACCTAAATCTAGTCTAGCATTCCTTATGGGCATTAGTTCTATGAGTTCAAAAGAAAGAATGGAAATGTTCAAAAACATGAGCCAGGCAGAGTTGTTCAAGTCTCTATCGGACAACAAGTCATCGGAACCAAACGCGATGAAGTGTTTTGACTTGCCGTTTAATGAGGATTTCTTGGAGCAATTCTTGGAACTATTACTCGAGCAAATAAAAGAATTCCCAGCTGTTCTCTTCCGAGGTCTGGCAAATGTTATTGACCCGGCATATAAAGAGATGAAGATGCATTGGGATGCTTGTGATATGAGAAATCTAACATATGGTGGTTGGAAACCCTTTACAGCAAAGAACCGAGCCACCATTCAGGGCGGCGCTCATGGTGAGGACGGCGATAAAAAATATGCTTCGTTGATAGTGACTTCTGCTGCTGATTTGGGCTGGAGCATAAGCCGGCTCTTTGTCCCTGGTCAAATGTCCAATGGTGCAAAAGGCCTAGCACATTCTGTTAGTCATATAACCAACTATATTTATAAAGGTCCGCTGTCTTTGTTGGATGGGGCCTTCCAATTCCAATTCCCATGTAAGGATGTTGATGTGGATTGGCCAGAAAATAGCTCTTTTGCTAATAGTAGATACGGACATCCATTTAGTCCATTAACTTATATAGCTTTAGCTATGCCTGAATTGAGAGGAGATAAGAGACTAAGGCAGATGTCCGGTCGATGTGATGAGAGCGAAAACCAGCAAAATATTCCAAGGGCACAGCTTGATACTCTCAATAATTGTAATGACGGCGAAGATCCGCCATTTGGGGCAATGCCAGAGCCGAAAGACTTTGAAGAATAGACAATATTTATATAAGACCCCTATTTAGTCTAGGAGATATTGTATATGGAACTTGGCTTTAACGAATCGCTATTGCAACCTCACTGGCCATTAAGAATGGATGATAATGTGGGTCCCTATGCTTCCATAAAAGAAGCAAGAGAGTCAATACACCAAAATTTCGTTTTTCTACTACAAACAATACCTGGCGAATGGCCGATGAATCCAGACCTAGGAATAGGCATATCTCAATATCTTTTTGAAACATACGGCTCACAAGAGTTGGATAAACTAAAAGAAAGAATGCAAAAACAATTAAAGAAGTATTTACCAGCAATAAAGTTGGTTCAGGCAGATTTTATCTATTCTGAAGCTGATCAAGATTCACTAAATACTGTTTTAAAAATTGTTTATTCAATAGAGGGTTATGGATTGATAGAGGAAGTTAATTTTAAACTTGATGGAGCAACAAAAAGTTTTGTTTATGTAAGATAGATAATACTTACTTATAAAGCAAAATAGAAGAGATTTAAAATATGTCATTATACGATACAACAATTAACAAAAAGAAAACCCCAGTTGATTATACCAAAAGAGGGTTTAATGAAATAAGACAAGAACTTATAAGCTATATCAAAAGGTATTATCCAGATTCTTATAAGGATTTTAATGCTTCCTCTTTTGGGTCGTTGATGATTGATTTAATGTCTTATGTTGGAGACCAACTACACTATTATATTGACCACAATGCAAATGAGGCCAACCCAGTTTTTGCAAAAGAAGCCGAAAATGTAATTGGTCATTTAATGCCTTATGGCTTAAAGATTAGAAAGCCAGCAGCTCCATCTTTGGTTGACTTGTATGTTCCGTTTCCGGCAAAAGATAGTGGTATCGGAATAGACGAAAACTATGAAGTTGTTGTTTTAGCTTCGAGTGAATACAAGACCCAGGGCGGGAATGTTTTTTCTCAAACAGAAGATGTTATTGTAAATGCATCCACAGCAGATATAATAGGTCACAAGATGACAGATGATGGCTCGAGTTTGAGCTATTACATATTAAGAGTTCCGGTTCCTGTTAAGTCAGGTATTGTAAGAGACTTTTCCGTTGATATCGGAGACCCGAGAAAATTTCTAAAAATAGAAATACCAGACGCAAATATCTCAGAAATAATAAGCGTTGAAGACTCTGAAGGAAACGAATACATTCAGGTTGATAACTTATCTATTGATACAGTTATTATGCCTATAATAGACAAATCTTCAGAAGATGGTACAACAAAAATCAGAATGAAAAATGTCCCTGTTCCAAGAAGATTTATAGTAGAAGAAAGCTTAAATAATACATATGTACAATTTGGATATGGATCAGACGAAGATTTATCTACAAATTCTTTAATTGATCCGTCTCGACCACTCTTGAAACAAGCTGGGATGAAGCATATTTCTACGCCTAGGCAGAATCCATACAACATATTTACTTCAAATGCTTTAGGTGTTGCCCCGCAAAATACAACTATTACTGTAACTTATCGCTCTAATTCTACATTAAATGTTAATGCGGCAGTAGGGACGCTCAACCAAATTGCAACAAGTAGACTTAGTTTTACAAACGAGCAGCTGTTGGATACTGAAAAAATAGAATACATCAGAGACAATCTAGAGGTGTATAATGAAGAGCCAATAAATGGATTTGTTAGTATTCCAAATACCGAAGAGCTTAAAATGCGGTATCTAGGAAACTATGCCGCCCAAGGGCGAGCAGTAACAAAACAGGATTACATAAGTTCTGTTTATTCTATGCCCAGTGCTTATGGTTCAATAAAGAGAGCATCTATCATCAGAGATACAAATGACCTTAGAAGAAACTTGAATCTATATTTGATGGCTGAGGGAGCAGATGGTAAAATGCAGGCTCCATCAATTTTGTTAAAGCAGAATGTTAAAACTTGGCTAGACTCTCTTCGTATGATATCTGATAGTATAGATATAATGGATGCTAAGATAATAAACTTAGGGCTTGATATAAAAGTTCAAGTATCTAATAGTTCTAATCCGCAATCTCTTTTATCAGAAATCAAAACAAAAGTATATGAAGAACTTATGACTATACCACCGAATATCGGAGAAGCCTTCTATATTTCGGAAGTTTATAGAATCCTAAGACAAATACCAGAGGTAATAAACATACCTCTCAGAGATGGCGTTGTCGTTAGAAACATTGTAGGCAACAATACACATAGCACTTATTCATATGATATTTCAGAGAATATGTCTTTGGATGAAAGTTACATCTATGTCCCAGAAAATTCTATTTGGGAAATAAAGTATATTGATGATATCCGGGGAACAATAATTTAAAATGACTATTAAACGATACAATTCAGAAAAAGACAACACAATCGTCAATGCCCTAAAAGAAAACTTATCCTCAAGGGGATCTACTGGCAACATGGGTGCATCTGATATTTTAGAGATATTCTCAATATTTGGCCAAGCGAACTCAAGTTCGCTAGAACAAGCAAGAATATTAGTTCAGTTCCCAATAGACGCAATATCAAGTGATAGAGATTTAGGTGTTATACCTGCTTCCGGCTCAGCAACATTTAAAGTAAAAATGTCTAACACTCCGCATGGACAAACAACGCCAAAAAACTATAGTTTAGTCGCCCATCCAATAGTTAGAGACTGGACAGAGGGCGACGGCCTTGATATGGAAAGTTATCTAGATGTAGAGGCTAGCAATTGGGTATCCGCCAGCACTAGCACACCATGGCACACAACAGGGTCAGATTATGCCTCAGCTTCATATTTGAGTGCCGATGTTGTCCCCATACAATATACACAGGCGTTTGAAACTGGTATTGAGAATTTAGAAATGGACATAACTGGTCTAGCTGAAGAATGGATAAAATACTATAAAAGTAATTCATCTGCTGCAACAGCCAGTATAAACTTCCTTCAAAACCCAGGTGGTTCGGGACAGATTATAAGTGTATATTCTCATGAAGGAGAACAATATACTTATACATTTATAACTTCGTCGACATATTCTGTTAACAATGACGTTTATTTGCAATTGTCTGGAACAGCAGCTGCAACTGCAGGATCACTACAAAACAGAATAGATTCTGATTTTGGTGGAAAAATAACGACAGCACTTAATGGTGCGATATTATCCTTAACACAATCAGTGAATGGTCTTCATGGCAATACTATAATTAGCTCAAGCATTCCAGCTGCAACAGCCTCTATTGGCGGCTTCGGCGGCGGAACAGGCATGCCCAACTATGGACTAGTTGTAAAACTAAGAGATGACTATGAGGACGGCTCAAAACAGAGGTCATACTATACAAAGAAGTTTTATGCTAGAAGCTCACATGAGTTTTTCTTGAAGCCACAAATAGAGGTTCAGTGGGATAGCTCCTTAAAAGACGATAGAAATTATATTATAAAGTCTAGTAGTCTTGCCCCAGCTAGTGAAAATCTAAACAATGTTTATTACTATAATCGTTTCAGAGGAACACTATCGGACATACCAAGTACAGGCTCTAGAATGGTCGTTCAGCTATATCCAACACTTGGCGGTAGTCCTGCCACCATAGTCCAGTCAGGTGGGATAGAGTCGACCTTTATAACCGCCAGCAAAGCTGACACTGGAATTTATAAAGCAACCTTTGCTTATTCTGGCTCTAATACAACTCTATACGATGTTTGGAAAAAAGATGTATTTACTACAGCAATACCAGAAGCACAAGCAGTAGCAACCATTAATGTTGATGGCTTCCCGGTCGATGCAGAAACGTTTACAGTTCAGGACACAGCCGGCGACACAGAGACATTTATATTTGTAGGGGGCGTAAATACGAGCGATGGATCAAAAGATGGTAGCGATAATACCATAATAGGTCTGGCTGCATTAGCCGACACTGATGCTTTAATAGATAGAATTGTAGATGTTTTTACCGCACAAACAGATATAGCAGTAACCGCAACACATAGCGACTCTAAATTAAGACTAACGCAAGACACTGCTGGAGCAGATGGAAATACTACAATAGATTTAAGTGGAGTTACCAATTTTTCTCATAACGGCGATAATACTGGGTTTCACGACGGAGTAACAGCTGTTGCAGCCTATCATACTTACACGGACTTTGTTACCGGCTCAGGATTTACAATATATACAGATGATGTTGATGTTTCTTATTCAATACCAAGTTATATTATCAACATAACAAACTTGAAATCATCTTACTTGCAATCTGAAAAAGCAACATTTAGAGTGTATACAAGAAACAAGAATTGGAGCCCAAATATTTATACTGTAGCATCTCAAACTGCCCCAGTCAACACAATAAAGCAAATGTATTATAAAATTACTAAAGTTTCAGACAATTATGAGGTAATATCATATTCAACCGGTAGCACACCAAGTTATTCGGAATTATCATATGATAAGGATGGCTCTTATTTTGATTTGGATATGGGACTTTTAGAAAAAAATAATGCATATCAAATCAACTTTGTTTTTAAAGACGGTCCTAATTATATAGAGCTGCCGGAAAAATTTAGATTCAGAGTTGATACATGATTAGAAAAGACCTTTTAAAGACTCTTCAAAACGAACTAAGAAGAGAAAAAGAATTCGGAAATAAAAGAAAAGAGCGATTATCAAAGTACGATGAGACCTTGTATAACAACACGGTTGAATCAACGAAGTATGTCCAAGCATATAGAGAATTTACAGAAAGGTTTATACCAGAAGTAAGGGTTCGCCACCCAGAAACATTTGCTTTTTATGGTAGTGCTGAAAAATACTATGATAGTGCATTTAAATATATCCACACATCATATCCTTATGATGGTTCCGGATTAGAGAAGCTACAATGGTCTTTAAGTGCTTCTGCACTAGATTTGGCGGTTTTACAGCACGAATATCCAAAAGAAACCGGTTTTGTAACCTTTTCTCCTGTAACTTGGGGCTCTGTATCAGCAACATCGGGGAGATATTCGCTATCAGATGACCCACATTACATCAAATTTTCAGGTGGTCCTTATGTAAATTCGGCTATAAATGCCTCAAAACAACGGGAAAGTAGCCTAAAAATAGATGGTTCTACCGGTAATACCCTTGAATTTTGGATGAAAAAGGATGGTTTTGTATCATCACTGACCGATACTGAGGTCGTATTTGACTCTTATACCATTAGCAGTGCCGAAGGAGCATCTGGATATGGTCGTTTCTTGCTTGAATTATCATCAAGTAGCGGTTCACCCTTTTATTTAACCTATATGTCCGGAACAGCAGGTATGGATAGGGTTCAGATGGGCTCTTCTGTTACCGATGCTAGTGTAGCTGACGGCGATTGGCATCACTATGCTTTTACAATCAACCATAGTGGTTCTGAACTGGTCGCAGATATGTATGTTGACGGTGTTCACAACTCAACAACAAAGACCG
>Ga0208162_1001580_pt1 | contig 11770 bp, 18 predicted proteins | sample CB_VirMetaG_4_FD_184539 | JGI IMG/M metagenome (GOLD analysis project Ga0208162, IMG submission 184539) | Freshwater to marine saline gradient viral communities from Chesapeake Bay - CB_1508_1M Viral MetaG (SPAdes) (version 4) | ecosystem: Environmental > Aquatic > Marine > Coastal | place: USA... | reverse complement strand
TCAGCAGAATCTTCGTTATACCCATACTCATCGATCAAAGTTTTGACCATTTCGTTGTATTTTCCTTGCTGCTTCTTATCACGGCTCTTGGATTTGGTAATAATTCGAGAAATATCTCTTACAGATGCAGTCAGTTTGTTCTCAATGGCTTCTTTTAGTGGGGCATAGCTCTGCCAATGAACTTTTTCGCCTCGACGGAGCTTAGAAAACATATATGAAGTAATGTCAACTCTGAAATTTTCTCTGGAAGTCCCCACAATCCCGATTTGCTCCTCGATGGAAGACATAAATTGTTCATCGGGTTGTATTTCTTCGTTTGTTACAGAGTCTTTAACATTTGTTAGGTTTACATAAGCTTCTGCATGGTCAAGATAGTTATTAAATAGTGATTCTGCCTGTTCATCATAGGCAGATACAAAAGCTTTGGTTATTTCTTTTTCTAGGATGTTTAGATATTCGTCATGAAGAGTCTTTCCTAGGAAGTCAAGATACCTGTTTCTATCATCTTCAACAACAATCTGGTCTTTAACTTGCTTAATGAGAGCGTCACGAATAGAAATAGGAGTGACCATGTTCTTATCACTATCTGACAAGGCGGCATCAATAGCTTTCATGATAAAGCGGGTAGAGATACCAGTCATACCCTCATCTCTAGCTTCGTCTCTAAGGTCATTAATATCTACTTTTTTGACGTGCCCTTGTTCAATCACATCCTTGCCGTTATAGATCTTCATCTTGGTAAGAGGGTCAACCTTGTTAGAGGCATGTAGTCGGCTAAGAACTGCGAACATAGAAGCAACTTCAAGGGTATGTGGAGCAATATGCCCATCAAAGTCAGAAAGACTAAGAAGCTTCTCATAAATCTTCTGCTCTTCAGAATACTCTAGACTGTAAGGAACGTTGACACGAACGATACGGTCTAGAATAGCTTCGTTTGTATTCTCAGATTTAAACTTGTTCCACTCAGCTTCATTACAGTGGGCGAGAATAACGCCATCAAAGTAAATCATTGGTCCCTTGCCTGGAGAAGGAACAGCTTTTTCCTGAGTTGCTGTAATCATTGTGTGTAAAAACTCAATCTCGTTTTTGAATACCTCAACAAACTCAACGATACCACGGTTACCAACGTTGAAGGCACCGTTTAGAGAAAGGACCCTTGGGTCATCTTCAGAATAAAGGTCAAGCTTAGAAATGTCTTCGCTGCCAACAAGGATTGTGACATCTTGACTGTTAGCGTCCATTGGTGGAACAACGCCAACACCACGGCGACCACGAACTGAAAAGCTAGACTGCTTTACAGGCATAGCCATATAGTCATTGTTGAACTCTTCTTTTAATCTGTGACGACACACAGGACAAAGATCACCCTCAATATTGATGCCATAAATTTCTTTGAACTGTTCCCTTAGAGAACGGGGAATCAAGTGAAGTGGCTCTTCGTGAATAGGGCATCCATCAATGTGATACATTGGTTCACATTCTTCTAGAGCCATTTTGATTCTTTCCATTAGTGCTGATTTGCCAGCACCAACGGGACCAAGTAGTAGGAGTACCTGACGACTCTCTTCACCTTTTAAAGAAGCGGAGCGAAGGAAGCGCATGATTTTAGCCAAAGATCTTTCCATGCCGAAGAATTTACTTTGAAAATAATCGTATGTGCGGAGTTCCTCTCCATTGAATAGTTTAGAGCATCTTTCATCAGACTTCTCAAGGCGTGTTATACCGTGAGCAGTAATAGCATCGTAAAGTCTCTTGTGAGCTAGTTTAGCAGCACCTGGATTCTTTTCAAGTATTTCCAGATACTCGGACAAAGATCCTTCGAACTTCTCTTCTTTTTTTGCTTCTTTATGTTTTGAAACAAGTTTTAAAAACTTATCTGATTTGTTTGTCTTTGGCATGGTTTAAAACTCCCAAATTTCATCTTCAATAATTGTTGTAAATTTAACACCACTGGACCATAAAGTATTGATATGTTCAAAAACTCTATTAGCCTCTGCAAGTTCTAGGTCTCGTCCGTCATGTTCATGTTTCAAGATTAGTGTACCATCTTTCTCTAACTTGTCTACATAAACAACAGGAACAGAACCTAAGCCTACATTCTTAATTAGGTCGTCACGAATAGTTCTCCAAGTTTCTTCACCAGAAACATCGGTTATTCTATGAACCCCTTCCCTTTGTTGATAAGCAAAGCTGAATAAATTTAATTCAGAACACAATTCATGGTCAAGATATGTCTTGATAAATGTCTCATCGTTGTGAGATAGTCTAGCATCCATACATGCCTCAAAGCCGTGCTTGTCTTCAATGTGTCTAAAGATCTTGTATCCTAAGTGATATGGATTTACACGACCTAGGTGAGGTCTAATAACTTGGTTATGTAATCGTATAAATGCCAGATGATAATCAGTTGGCAAGTCCAACATATTGATAATCTTCTCGTGTATTAATACAGCCCACCCCTCGTTCATAATTTTAGTTTTTGCTTGAGGAACAAAGTACTTTGAATTATCCTCAATGATGTGAATCAGATCTTTTTCCCACTCTTCAAGAAAACGATTATGCTCTCTTATAAAGGCAAGGAGATTATAATCCTTCTCAAGTGGAATTCGATTTAAATCAAAGTCTTTATATTTACCATCATTATCGTTGACCACTAAGTTGGTGTAATATTCTTTTAGTTTTTTGTGCTCACGCCGTTTCAATCCAGGGGTTCTGGGGACTTGGTATTTAATTGCGTGACAGGCATCAATAATTTTCTCTACTTTGTCTACGCCAATGTTTGGATCTTCCATATATTTCTGAACACGTCTACCAGCGGCCTTGAATCGCTCAATAACTGTATCCGCCCCAGTATCAACGAACATGCGATTGTTCTTAAAGAAATCACTATGACCAACACAGTGCGCCATAGTTAACAAATGAGTAGGCATTGGATTTTCAGTCATCAAATATGCGATACTAGGGTTAGAGTTAATAATCATTTCATAAGGAAGTCCTGTCATCCCTAGTCCATACTCTGTATGAATACGTTCAAAAGACTTACCGTAAGACCAGTGGCGATAATGAGTAGGCATACCTGTATAAGCCATGTGACCAATCATTTCCTTATAGTCACATATCTCATAACTTATAGGATACCAATCTAGCCCAAGCTCCTCACCAAGTTTACAGATTTTATCATCCCAGTCTTGTAGCTCTTCCATGCTCCATTCAGCCATTATGCTTTACCTCCGAATAGTCTTTTGAAAGATTCCCATATATTATCGTGGGTTATGAGTCTGTTTCTTTTAAGTGATTTGTCCATAATTGTTTCAATGCGATTCCACAAACTATTCTCAGAAAACTCTGCGAAAAATGATAGAGAGTTCATACGTGAGTGGTCTTGAAGTTCACCAATTTCTGTATAGCACATCATTTGGTTTATCTCTTTTAGTTCCCTGAAAAGTTCGATAGCCTTGTCGTTATCAGAACCCCAGTTCTCACCATCTCCACAATAAAAAGTGTAGATATTCCAATTATTTGGGTGGTATCTTTTGTCTATGATTTCCTTGACTTTTTCAAGTCCAGAAGAAGCCATTGTCCCACCACCAGTAGCACGGGTGAAGAACTGCTCTTCGTTGACTTCTTTTGCGTCAGTTGTATGGGACACAAAAACAACATCAACTGAAGAATACTTGTGGTTCAAAAATTGGTACAGAAGAAAGAAGAAACTACGAGCCAAGAACTTCTTAGATTTAGTCATAGACCCAGAGACGTCCATCACAAAAAAGATAACTGCTGTAGTGTTCTCTTTTTCTACAGGGGCAATGTGCTTATATCTTAGGTCGCTTTCGTGGAATGGAAAACGCTCATCACTTTCAGGATCGTGTGTGCCAGCTTTGATTGCTGCTTTCTTTCTTTTTATCTTTTGTTTTATTGTTTCCTTCTTAGAAAGCCTAGGACGAATGCCATAAGGTCTTTTACCTTTACGTTTCATTTTCTCTTCAGTAATGAACTTAAACTGCTTCTTTTCTAGCTCAGGAAGATTAAGGTCTGCAAAAAGATATTCTGCTAGTTCCTCTAGAGACATCTCAATTTCATACATCTCTTCACCAGGTTTATCTCCTGGCTTGTTACCCTGCCCTTGCCCTCGTCGAGGATTAGCTTTTCCTATTCGTTGTCCTTGTTTTACATCTTTACCCTGAGCAGAGCCAACTCTTTTGTTCTTTTCATTATTACCGTAGACAAACTGGTGTTCTTTAATCCCCTTAATCGGGATTCTTATTTTCTTCTTGCCACTTTGTCCAATAATACTTTCTTCAGCAACAACATCCTTGATGCTTTCTTTAATTGCTTTTTCTACTTTTTTTCTGTGCCGAGAGCGGTCACTCGCTGCTCGATCGGCAATAGTCTTATGTTCTCTGAAAGTACTCATATAGTAAGTAGTTTCAGAGCGAGAGTTATGCTGGGTTAAGTTCTGAGATCGCTACTGTGTAGGAGTTTCCATCCTCGCCTCTAATGACTACATATCCTGGCTCACATGAAGCACGATCAGCTACGAAGGAGCAGTCATCAATAATCTCACCTTCGTGTGATACTCTGTCATAATCAACTTTCTTTCTGCCACCTGGTGTGACTTTAATTACTTTCTCAAGAGTATTCCAGGAAACTCGCATACCTTTCTTAAAGTCCTTTTGCATACGGAAAGACTCACTGATATGACCAGTCTTCATTAGAGTCTCTGTGACAACTTTTCTTAGTAGTTCTTCTGTAAGTTTCATATTTTTTTATTCCTAGTTATCTGGATTCATTACACCTTGCTTGATATATTTGTCACCAAGATCTTTGCCAGTAACTCTTTTAATTAGTACATCTATTACTATAGCTTGTTTGGCTGGATTTAGTCCTTTGAATATTTTCTGAAGCTGGGCGATAACAGTATCATCACCACCATCATCAATTATCTTATTGACAAGTGTCCCGATGTCTTGCCTTACTTCTGGTCCCTGCTCGGCAGCGCCTTGTTCGGCTGGCTCTTGTTCTTCAAGTCTTTTAGAAAGAGTTTCTTTAACAATTTCTCTAATTCTTTGTTTTGTAATTTTCATTTTGTTCTCCCTTGGGAATACTTCTATAAGTAGTTAGCTGTTACTTATTCTGCTCTTCTGCTTGATTGTACCTGAACACCTACACCAGACATGCTTGTCTTTTTAAGAAAGTGTCTCAAATAATCATTAGCAGTTGCTTGAATATGATTTTTTAGAGGATCGCCAGGGTCGGCATTTCTCATACTCTCAAATGATCTCTTAAAATATTTGAAAAGTTCTTGTTGAAATTTGTTAGCCAAATCAGAATCCATGCCTTGAAGTAGTGCCTCATACTCATCATCCAAATCATAATACAAAGCAAGTCCTGTTCTCTCACCGTCATCGACTTGATTCTCTGACATCGCTACCATAAACTTTGCCATCTCTCCAGAACGCTCAGCAACTTTTTCAAAAAGTTTACTTAACATGGCGTTTGTTGCCCCAGCAGCAGTGGCTCCGAGTGCTGCCCCAGCACCTCCTGTTGCTGCACCAGCAAGCGCACCTGCCCCGGCTCCAACGGCAGCCGATAAAGCAAACTTAGCAACTTTACCAAGAATTTTAGATGCGGCTTTTGGACTTTGACTTCCAAATGTTGCCATAAATTCACCAACGGTCGGCTCTCCGTTTTGCTCGTTGAGAATAAATTTTCTCCAGTTGTTCATTTCTTGTTTCATTTTATGTATCCATGAGTTCTTCTATGAGTTTAATATAAGTAGAAATGTTTTTCTCATTATCTGGGCTATATTTCCATATTTCTTCATCGGCTGCTTCTCTGTATGCGACGAGGTCACTATCTTGATGATTTAAAGCAGCCTCTAGTTGTTTTGATGCTTCCAATACATTAAAGCCATCATAGTGATACCCTGCTTTTATATGATCTGAGTTATGGACAATCGGTAGTCCCAAATAAAGTGCTTCAAGTGTAGTATAATTTAGACTATTGTGAACCTGGTGAGAAATTATCGTACCAGAATCTTCAAGTATTTGCTTTATTGGTCGTCGATTATCAACAACAAATTGTCTTGGCAGACCTGACGGGAAAGAATTTAAGAACTTATACAAAATATCCATATTATGCAACTCTTGACTAAGTCCATAAAAATATATCTTCTCATCCTTGGAAAAACCTATTCTCTTTTGATAATCTAGAATTGTATATGCAGGACATATTAAATTTTTTGTATAATTTAGGTTTGGTTCATAAATCGCAATAGATTTCTTGTGTGCATGATTTTCGTATCTAACATGCTCTATTGAATTGTTAAAGAACATTTTTAGGTACTTTGGTTTCCACAAATATGGGATAACTTTAATACTTGAAAGTTCAACACCCAAATTACAAGCCATTAACTCTAATTGATTATCATAATGTGGGCTAGTCCATTTTACTTTTTTGTCTGTATTGTTAACATGAAGATATCTAGCCTCGGGATATACACTAAACAAATCTTGTACTAATGTTGCGTAAGCATTTCCATATGTTATATCAACAAGTTTAATTCCGTTTTTTATTGCTTTATTGTATAGATCGCCCTGTAGACTAAGCCCAGGGCACAAAATTATATCTAATTTCTTTTCTATGGCTTCTGTGTTACTAATAAACCCTTTGTGTTTTAGTGTTGGATTTTTCCTAATCTCGCTCAGTTTTATAACTTTGAAAACTTTATATTTTTTTGTTTTCTTAAGAAGATCATAAAGAAGATCTGCATTTTGATTATTTCCATTTTTTAGGAGATATCCTTCACTATAATCAATAGTAACTCCAATTGATAATTTTTTCATTTCTCGTCAACTCCTAGGATTCTCATTGGTGTAGCAATGAACTCATTCCATAGAGAAGTTTTCAATTCACCGTTGCAGTCGTTCTCTAGGTCAGTACAAAGATTATCTTTATCTTCCCCAGGGTATCCGAGCCTATAAAGATTTACACACTTACGACCATTATCAACCGAGAATGATTTTACATCGCTACGAAACCCAGCACGGACATTTCCTTCGAACTCCATAATCAAATTTGATTCTTTCCTGAAGAATGGTCGCTCGGCTACAGTGTAAGCAGAGATATCAAAAGGCTCACCCGTATCGATTGCTCTTTGAATTCTATCAACACCGTCTTGTGTAGTGTAGTGAAGAAGTTTTTTGGGGTTATTAGTTGAGCCGTAAATTTGCTCGGTAAACTCATCATCTATGAGAATGTATGGCTCCATGTCTCCACGAGAATAAAAGTATGCTAATCTTAGCTTGTTAATGTCGGGAAAGTAACCTCCGAACTCCCTGCGAAGTCCCCATACTCTGTGGTTGATTAAGTCTTCAACATGATCCATCACATTCTTATATGTAAGCAACTCATATCGATCAACTTCTACATTTAGCTGGAAACCATAAAAAGAATAAATTAGATCTACTAACTCTGTGGGACCATCAATCTTACCACCTCGTACAGAGTGTCCATCCTTTTGGAACTGTAAGATTTGATTTGCAAAAGCTTCCCACTCAGCGATAGTATGAAAAGCGGACTCTGGCTTAATATAGCCATGAACATAAACTTTAACAGCCTCGTTAATAAACTGTTTCCATTTATGTTGGTTTATCATCGAGGGTGTACCTCGTAAGTCTTATCATCAGACTTGAAGTCGTTCTTTCTCATAACAGTCACAACTTTGACGCTATCAGGACCCTTCTTCATATCAAGGGCTGCTACGACATTAAGGTCAGGTGCTTTACCTTTACTGACGGCACGAATAACAAATGGTTCATTGTTACGAAGTTCACCGTTAGCAAAATCATTGATGACTTTACCAAGTGCTAGTTCGACAGCATTGATGATTGCTTCATTCGAAATTTTTCTATCATGACGAAACTGACGTTCTCTGCTGTGCTTAGTACCAACAAGGTCAGCGTCCTCGATATCGATAAGAACTTTCATGCTACCAATCTTGGCTACATACTTTTGTTCAGCACCAAGGTCTGCCATCTTGGCTTCACTTAGAAATTTTTTCCACTTATCGTTATTCATTTAAAAAGGTCCTAGACCAGACTTGCCAGCCTTGGCTGCCTTTTTAGTGAATGGAGGGGTATTCTTGTTTCCGCCCTTAGAAGCATTCCCAATTGCTTTATTCATTTTCTTCTTGTAATAGTCCTGCATTTTGCCCTGAGCCGCCGCTTCCTTAACAACACTTCTTACAATTTCAGTCAAACGTGATAATGTAATCTTCATTGGCTTCTCCTAAAAATAATAGTTTAGGTTATTGAGCCACCACCACCATTGTCTATTTGTTTTTACTTTTTGCATTTTCTGAGTTTAACTCCTTGATTTTACTCATAACTGCGTCTGTAATTTTCTTAGAACTTTGGATATCTTTGAGTCCTTCAAGAATCAAATTCCAAGTTTTATCCTTAGAGATCATGGGCACACCTAAAAAAATAAGACTTTATAATTAGTCTACAGTCCTGAATAAAGAACGCTTTACGTGCTCTGAAATGATACGACCATTGTCCTTATAATACCCAGTGCTCTTAACCATGAACTCGTTCTCACCCAACCCACAGCAGAGATTGACTTCAACTCTATAGAATGTTCGGTCGCCCAGTGCGGTCTCCTCAATGACAATAATCTTCTCACGACCCAGAGCGTCTGCCTGCTGTCTTAAGTGTTCGTAGAATAGCTCCATACTCTTGAAGTGAGTAAGACCTGAAACTGCTGCGAGCTTTGACTGCAAAACCCTACGGTTATTGGCAGCGATCTGCATCTCATCTCTAGTCATGGTATAAATTAAAATAGCAGAAGTGCTAATAACAGTTGCAACAACTAGAGTAAGAATTAAAGCGAAGCCTTTAGTTTTCATTGATGATTAAGTTCCTCTTGGGTAGTCTCATCATCACATTATCTTGGATGACGTTTTGATTAAGTGTCAGATTGTTAGTAACCCAGTCTTGCGTTCTTCTTTTACAGATCCTTTCTGGGACACCGTGACGGATACACTCACGTTCTTTGTATTTCACAACCTGACAGTAACACCTCATGGCGTTCTGAAGCTTAAGTTGTGGGGAAAGCGTGATGTTCATTGGTAGGATTTCATCACCACCAGGAGCCCAGCGTGGGCATTCGATTTGCTGTAGATTATACTCAGCATTATAGGGGCTCATAAAAACGAGCAAAAACAATAACTTATAAACCATTGTAAAACCTTACTTTTTCTTCCCAAAAAATTTCCTTGCAATAAATAGGGCAAGTCCGTAACTAATGGCGCACCATCCGATGAAGGCAAAAATGTACAAACTAGTGAAACTCATCGTAGGTAACTACCATTATCCTTCCAACGTAATTAGGATACCCATGATAATATTGTAACCCATATTGTTGTATTATTTTAATACTTTCTTCTATCATGACCTGACTATTGCCCGTAATGATTTCTATAAACAAACCAGACCGTAAGTGCTTCTCTAAAAACCTCACAACCTCGTTTTCAACCTCATGGTGGCGCAGCCCATGAAGGTCCAATCTAGGAATCACCAGCCCGCCCCGCAGCCCAAGCACCAATAGGAGTTGTTAACCGCCAGATCAACCCGCCAGGGTTCCGCCAATTTTTCTTTTGAAGCCAGTAGCAGATTAACAGTATCCCGATATAAAATTTTCTCATAACTCAAAACTCCGATTTTTTTCTAGAAATTTTTTCAAACAATCAAACGCTCGAAACCAATTCAAATTCTTCACAAGTCCACAAGTGCTCTTCATCGTCGGAACATACTCGACCATAAAAAAAGCTAGATTCAGGACGACTATCCTGCCTTGTAACCAACACAAGGCTGTCAGGGCTGTAAGGCTTGCCATCGTTACGAAAGCCGGCAGACCTAGTCACCCACCATGAACCCTCTTTAAATTTGAGAAGGTCCCCAACCTTGAAAGCTTGGCTGGCAACGGCAGGCACGGCAGTCAAACCTCATCAACCCCTACATAATGTTGAAGATTAAAAAGGTGCTCATCGCCTGTAAGGCAGTTAATCCCATAAAAGTATGAGCAATGCCCAGAGGACCTCGTAATCAAAACCAATCCATTGGGGTTCCAGGCAGTTGATAGCCCTCTCAATAAATCTCCAACCCTATAAGATCTTTTACAATATTTGATAACCCCTTGGGAAGGTTCCCGACTGGCTACGAACCTGTCGATGCGGTCGGCTCGGGCGGGCGAGGGCTGGGGAAGTGCTGAACCATATGTTGGGTCACTCCGCAAAGTCTTACCAGCACATGACTGCTGTTTATCGTTACAATTCATTTAGAAGCGCCTTTCGTAGCTTTAGACAGCAAAGTAATCTTATCCGCAGACTTCCAGTAGTATTTATCCTTCACTAAGATTTTAAACATATTATCTCTAGTGATTCTATAACTCTGTTCAACTACTATTCCTACCTTATAATCTATCACATTCATACGGTCGTGTCTAAACTTAACAAGGTCCCCTATATTGTAGCGGAATCCGCTGCCGTATGTTTTGTTACTCATTATTCTTTTGTGCCCTTAGACACGAGTTCAAGCATATGCGTGCGGATGCTGTAGGTCTGGCTGCCAACCTGCACTTTGCAGACATGCTCCTCCTTTGCATAGCGTCGTTCGTGTCCGATGACGATGCCGACATTTTCGTACTCCTCAACAAAGTCTTCTGTTATTCTTTGTTGTTTCCATTTGACTAGGTCTCCTACTTCGAAGATGAATGCTTTGTTGTTAGTCATTTATTTCGTATGCCTTTGAAAGCAGTTCTAGCTGGTCTTGTGAGAAGACATGATCGGCTTGGGAGCCTGATAGGTGGACAAGGTAGTAGCGGGTTGTGTGCAGGTTGCCGTCATTGTCGTAATGCTGTTGTTTGCTGGCAAGGTGGAGAACGATTGCGAGCCTGTTGTTGAAGTAGTCAAGAGTTGGTACCTTAATTTTGACTAGGTCACCGGATGTTAGCATTGTTCGTTGTGAACCGCTGAAACCATCTCTAGATTAGTCATGAGAATAATGTCCGAACCTTTGGGACCCAAGATGGAGGCAGCAACCACTTTGTCCTCTGTTTTGAAATCGCCGTTTAGACGCTGACCTGTTTCGACGTCCACGAATCCCGTAATGATACCTTGGCGCATGTATTGTTCTTCTGGGGCATTAGGAGGGAGGGCATCGCCTTCAAGCTCTAGGCTTATATCATATCTTACTAGGTCGCCTACTTTAAAATTAGGAATCATCTTCTACCTTCCTTATAAAATGAGGATTAACCCAGAGCACTTTTGAATTATACAATATTTTTGCCCTTGCTTTTATATCTTCTCTTTCCCATCCGACAAATATAGCAAGTTCAGTTCTGTCGCCAAAGCTAGCAGCCCATGTGAATTCGATTAAGTCACCTGGTTGAAGTCCCATAAAATTATATAGAAAAATTTTAGGGCTAAGGCAAAATCTGGAAAAATTAGCCCCGTGTCGTGAATGTACCTAGCACGCCCCTGGAGGGCAGTCAACCCCTAGGGACTAACATTGGGGGATTAGGGGGCTGGCATGGCTGTCAACGTTTGCAAACACCAGCTTCAATTAAAGCTTCTGCTCTTCTTCCGTAATGACCTTGCAGGAAATAAACTACACCGCTGTCAATTAGATGTTGGAATAGCTGAATGGTTTGGCTTTCAGTTAGGTTACCGCATTCATATGCTATCAGTTGTTCTGTTAAGTTAATCATT
>Ga0208162_1001578_pt1 | contig 11777 bp, 13 predicted proteins | sample CB_VirMetaG_4_FD_184539 | JGI IMG/M metagenome (GOLD analysis project Ga0208162, IMG submission 184539) | Freshwater to marine saline gradient viral communities from Chesapeake Bay - CB_1508_1M Viral MetaG (SPAdes) (version 4) | ecosystem: Environmental > Aquatic > Marine > Coastal | place: USA... | reverse complement strand
CCTCATCGGTTGGCGTAAACACCTGCACTAAAATATTGCCAACCTGTCTCCATCGCCGGTTACTCGTCCCGCCGATAGATGCCTGTAGCTGTTCGCCCCCCTGCACCCCAATACGCGCCCACCCTTGATGGGTTGCAGGGTTAAAGTCGTCTAATGGGTCGAACGGCATATTCGGCCACGCTATGGGCACTAAGGGCCGGAGCGTGTCCATCTGACCCTTGAAGCGGGTCAAGATCGTGTCGTAGGTAGTCGAGAAACTCATAGGTCGCGCCTTAATGTTATGGCTTGCTGAACCTCTGCAATAGATATGGCAACCATACCCTGCGGGGCTTGGTCGCTCCATGTGCCTGTCTCAAGGCGGTTGATATAGGGCAAGTTATTAGTGATCCAGATGTCTTGTCCCTCTTGAGCATTTTTTACTATTGCCGCGCCTTTAGCCTTAGCGCGACCGGCTATCGCAGACTCTTGGTTTCCCTGTGGGATTTTCTCGCTGTTAGTATAAGACGCTTCACTAAGCCGAGGCGACGAGAGAGAGACCTGCCAGTTGGCCCTCGCTCGTCCTGTATCAACCGGAGTGCGGTCTACAATGCGCGAGAGTAGATCAAGGGCAACAGTCCGCTTGACTTGGTTGGCGTTCTCCCGTGCCGCTTCCAACGCCTTGTCAAGGGCAACGCTGAACACCTCAATATTGCGCTCGTTCGACATTAGGCCCGTGTATGCAGGTAATGTATTACGTCCGTCGCTCCGGCTCTTATTGTCTTGACGGCGATCACTTCCAACTTCTTAGAGTCGTCAACGAACTCGTCGCCCGGCTCCGGCGTAAAGTCGCCGTTGTCGCCTTTGGCCGCTATGATGTATTGCCGGTCTGAGTCCTTGACGACCACTCCGTCCCTCTGGGAGTGCGTGAAATCGTCGAGGATGCCGTAAACGGTTTGATTCGTCGTAGCGGTAGACTGCACCTTCCACGGGGTAGCCGTGACAGGGGTCTGCGTGTCCCTGTTGAGGTCGTAGGTCGTGCCGAGATTTTTAATAAGCCTCAAGGCCATGTCAGCCTTTGCCGCTTCGTTCATTTGGTCGCCCCTAAGCCCTATCTAAGTCGCCCGTCATCGCGCCGCGCCATGTTCCCAGACCGCCGAGGATACGCATCAGAATGGGCAAATAAGGCTCTACGGAGGCACCGGAGAAATACTCCACGCGAACGGGACCGACCTGCTCCATTTTCGTGTCGCCACCCCTGTCGTAGTTCTCGTTCAAGGGCTTGCTAATATGTAGCAAGGCAAGCTCGCAGGTCGCTTGTCGGACGCGCTCCGGCACGGCGTTGGTTGGTATGGTTCGGTTCTCGTTGTCGGTCGCATCAGAGCGCGGCCACCCGAGCGGTTGCGTCAAGCTGAACACCTCGCCCGTCCACTTAAACATGCCGTCAATGGTCGTGGTTGCGTAGCGTAGCGCACCCTCTTTTATGTCGAGGTGCGAGTTCGGCCAAAGTTGCGGGTCGCCGTGGTTCTCAAAGTACGTTGTGGCATCGGCGACCGAGATGTAGCTGTCTGCACCCGTGACGACCGAGCCATCCTCTACGATTAAGGCCATTTATTTATTTTTCCTCGTCCGAGGTGCCGCCGTTGCTTTCTGATTTCTTGCCGCGAAATGACACGCGCTTTTTAGGCGCGGCTTTTTCTTCGCTGTAGCCTTCGCCCTTCCAGTATTTTTCTGCATCCGATCCGGCATCAACTACCACCGTCTCGTCGCCCTTGTATAGCTCTTTAGTTTCCATCATTGCCCCTAATTTTTAGTGAGGGGCAGAAGTCGCCCCCTGCCCCTCACTGATAAGATTGGCCCAATCCGAGAGATTAGCCCAAACCGCGAGGTTAACCCAAGACGCGGGTCAACAGGTCGCCCTGTATAACCTTCGCGCCGCAGAGTACGTCAATGCTGATCGTGTCGGTCTTGGTCGAACCGTCATAGTCGAAGACGATACGCAAGCCCAAGCCACGGTCGGCCACATACTCGGCACGCGCCGCACCTGCGGGCAGTTCGAGCGGAACAACGGCATAGGACAAGCCATTCGGATGTCCGGCGATGTTCATAACGTGGTCGGTCGTCTGGAACGTCAGAGCCGCGTTGTCGGCAACAGCGGCACCCAGACCGGTCTCCTCAATCGTGATAGAGGTCGAGCCGTTGGTCGAAAGGACAACGTGCTGTTTGCTGTCGCCTGCAACCGTGAAGACATCACCGGCGACGATCGTATTGCTACCCGTGTCAACCGTCAAGGTCGTAGCACCGGCGGCATAGCCTGCGCCATTATTGACGAGGTAACCGGTCGGCCCGTTGGTGTCGTGCGTGGCGATGTTCTGGTCCATGTAGTAGTCCATGCCCAGAATGCGTCCCATGCTCGCCTCGCGGAGAGCGGAACCACCGTCACCACGCTGATCGGCCTGCAAGACCTGCGTCACGTTGCCGAGCATATCGGCCTTGGCTTGACTGTCGAGGATGGCGATGCGTCCACGCGTCGGCACCTTGAGGTCGTCGAGCTTCTTGACCACGCTCACCATGTCAGCCAGTGAGTCGGGCGGATCTCCGGCGGTCCCAACAAAGTTGGGAATCTGGGAACCCTTGCCGAGGATGTAGCCGTCAATGCTCTGGGCAATAGCCGCAACAGCCGGTTCGAGCAACTGCTGACGGAAGTTCGCCAAGTCGAGCGTCCACTGCTTGGAGGTAACGGCAAACGTTACGTCAAAATGCTTTTCAAGCGTTAGGTTGCGGCTCGACTCGGTAGCGTCCTGCGTGGTCGTCGTGGAGGTAAACTCCTGCGCCGTAAACGAGGCAGGGCCGCGCACGGCGATTGTGTCGCCAACCTTCGCGCCGCGAAACTCATCGGCATACGAACGGTTGAACAGATTGGCCGCTACCAGTTCATTCTCAAGAATCAACAGGGCTTCGCGACCGATAATACTGGGAGTTAGAAACGTGTTAGCCATTTTTAAAAAATCCTTTAGTTATTAAGACGCTATGCAGGGATAAGCCCCTGCTCTCGCGCCTGTCTGTATTCGCTTAAACTCATTGATGCAACTTCGTCCGGCGTAAACTCACGCCGCGCCCCGCCCTGTCGTGCAGTGCTATCGGGCGTTGTGCCACCTCCAGAATGACCGTTCGCCTTAAACGCGACCGCAAGGTCCGGGTCGTTTCTTCGCTCCGCTACGAGGTCCGAAAAACCCATAGGTGCAAGATCCTTCCCTTTCACTCTCGGCGTGCCGTCAGCGTCTACGATCTCTACAATGACCTTACCGTCTTCGTCAGTGCGTGCGCGGACCTCGTTTTTTAGTATCGGCATCAAAAGACGCGGATTGCCTCCGGCCTCTATGATTGCGTTTTGCAACTGGCTGTCGATCAGCAAGTCTTTAATCTGCTCCATGCGAGCATCGGCCAGACTTTGAATGGGCGCGGTAGCCTGTTCGATATTCTCACGCGCAGACCGTTTGACATTATCAAGCTCGGCCCTCATCCGTGATATTGCCTCGGATTCCTCGCCTTGCGTGATACGCAACGACTCCAGTTGTTGCAACGCCTCGGCCAACTCTTGTGGGCTTCGCCCTATTGCAGAGTACTGCTTCAAGCCGTCCTCTGCTTTGGTCGCCCGGTCTTTGAGCTTGCCGAGCGTGGATTTAAGCCCTTGCACATTTTCCAACGCATATCCGCTCTCGTCGGATACTGACAAAATATAACCACCCGCGTCTGATTCCGCATAATACTCTCGCAAGTTTTCCGGTATCTCGTCAGCGGCTTCGTATACGGCTTTTAACATTTTTCTCACGTGTATAGTATCCCCTTCGGTGACAGCCTGCAACTCGGCAGGGCTTTAGGTGATACAGGCGACTCGCGCCTGTACTATTTTACTATGCCCTTTTTCTTTTTTCAAGGGCTTTTAATTGTGGGAGTGTTAATAGTTTCCCGTTGTTATTAGTAAACTCATTTATTTTGATCTTGTTTCCCCTAAATAGGGCCGCTCGGCTCGGGCCGAGGATCTGGTCCTGCACCTCTTTGGGTTGTCGCCGGAGCCATTTATTATATGTAACGTCCGACGGCACTGCGCCGTTCATTGATGCGCGAGCACCGACCGGCGCGTCTGCCACATCAAGCCCTAACTCGCGGTAGCTTTTTAAGACCGGTGTCATTGTGCACCGGCAGTTTATGTGGGCCGGTGGCTGACGGTGCGCCGTGCCGGGCTTATAGATTTTTCCGTCAAGCCCTCCGCATTCGGGACAGGTGCGCGTGTCTAAGGTCGCCACCCATTTGATGCCCTTTATAATATCGTCGTTCTCTGCAAAGGTCTGCTGTCGGGCCGCGTTTGATACGTTGTTGATTGATGTGCGGACGATGGCCTCGGCCTTGCGGCGCGTCGTGTAGAGGATGCCATCGGTAAACTTGTTGGCCCTTGTCCCGCGCACCCGTTGCACCATCTGCCCAACCGTTTGACCCTCTGCCGCGCCTAAGCGAATGGCGCGTTCAAGTTCTTCTTGTGTTGAGCGTTGTAACTTGTTAAACCATTCCGTCAGCGGCGTGCCTTCTATCGGTGTATTGATCGCTATAGACCGCAACAAGCCCGCCGATGGTATTGTCGTGTCGAGCGTAACCGGCGACACATCGTCAAGCAAGTCGGCAAACCATCCGGCTTCATCTTCTGATAACTCAACGAGCAGAGGGGTTAAGCCCTGCCGCGCCTCGCGGAATCGCCGCTCGTTGATCGCTCGCAGATAACCAAACAGTTGACGCATCCGCGCCGTTGTCGCTACGCCGGGGTCTACGCCGACGCGCCCGATCTTCTCGTAGCGTCGTATCAACTGCGCGAGGATGTCTTGCTCCATGTCGTCAAGCAATGCATTGATCTTCTTGACCTCAGTGCCGCCCAACTGTTGCAGGTAGGCTTGATGCCGTATCACGCGGTCCATGACCTCCTCGTTGAGCGTCAACGAGTCGCCAAGGTCGCGGATTTCTACCTGCCTATTCAAACAGATGCCTCAATAACGAAAGGGCTTTCTGTTTCAAGCCCTGCCAGTATTTCCTCAACGTCGACAGCCTCATGATATAGCCCCCTTCGCTTGCGCTCGGCCAGATAGGTGCGGCGATCTAAAACCCCGAGCTTATAGTCCTCGCGTATCTCTTCCAGTTCGCGGCCCGTCGCCGCGCTATATCCTAAGTCCTCGCTGATGGAAACCGCCGGAGCGTCTAAAGCGCGACCGGCCCATTCTGCCGACAGCGCGAGGGCTTGCTGTAGTCCGTCCTCCAACAGCATGACGTATGCCTCAAGGTCGCTGATCTCACGGCTTGCTTCTATCGCCAGTTCTGTGGCGGTTGGGTTGCCGCTCTTCCGCTCGACCGGAGCCAGTGCAAGTGATTGCATCTGCTGCTCTAACTGCCGGAGCGCATCCGAGCCGACCTTGACGGCTGACCCGTCGGTCTCTATGACCTCAACATCGCTCTGCGGGTCTTTGTTCCCGAAAACCTTATACGGCCCAATCTCGACCGATGCGACATCCTCCTTGCTGAATCCGCGAAAGAACAGCATAGGCACACGCGCCACCGATTCGATATTGTCTTGATCGGACTGGTTGCGCCAGTGTTTCGCGTTGAGATGCGCCAAGCCCTCAAGGGGTGGCTCACATTCGAGCAGGCCCTTGCGGTTGGCGTAGATCGTGACGAGCGGAATCTTGCCGAGGGTGTTGGGGTATTCGGCGACCTGTTCCCATTGCTCGTCTTCGTCCTCGCCGGAGATGCGCTCCCACAGTTCGATCATGTCCGGCATCCAGACGACAACGTAATGCACCGGACGCGTTGCCCATCGGTTCGTCTGGGACGGCACATCGACAACGTGGCGCACCTGCAAGCGCGTCAGTTGCTCAACGCCTCCGATTCGCTCGCCCTGCCAGTTGATTACTGATGGCGGCGAGATGCCAACCATATAGGGGCGGAGTTGTAGCTCTTGCTCGTCGGCCAGTGTCAACTCGCGCCCGAGCATGTCCTGCAACTTTGTCGTGTTCGGGTATTCAACGAGGATGTGCGTCTTTCCGTAGACGAGCAGGTCTTGCAGTCGCTCTTTCGCAAACGTCGTAAGGTTGCGCCCGGTCAAGTCAACGTTCTGGGCGAGCATCTGAAAAAATATATCCGCGTCCTCGGCCAACTGGACCGGAGCCGAAAAGGGCCGCGCCGAGTAGGTCGTCACTATATCCCGATACATATCATAGAGGACGGAGTTAGCAAGGCGCGTCTGGTAGCGTTCGTCTGATTCTTTGGGATACTGCGGCAGGTATTGCCGCCCCGCGTCCCGCATCCCAAGCGTTCCCTCCATGAGGATGCGCGGCAACGCCCACCGTCGCGCCATGCGCTTATACGCCGCGTTTGGGGTTGCTACCGTTGCGCTGTCTGCCGCCTCGTCGTCGTGTGCAAAGTCGAAATAGTTCATCTGTTGCCCTCTATAGTATCTAAGCTATATCTCGTCTAAATCCCATGAAGATATTTTTTCCGGTGCATCTATCGGATGCTCTGCTACAATATAATAACCCAACGCGTCCGACGCATGAGACAGACGCGGGTCGAATCGTTTGTCTATCTCGCCAGAGCCGCCCTCCAATACGCGCACACCCTCAAGGTCTTTGTGGAGGTTCGGGGCCGCGTCGGGGTTGACATACAAGTTAATGTCCCCCTCACCGTCAACCAGTCGCGTGTTGACAGCGTTGACGCGTGAACGCTCCGAAGGGTTCGCCCTCGGGACGCGCATGTATACGTCGAAGAACTGCCCAAGCTCGGACTGGACTATATCCCAATCACTGCCCGAAGTCTTGGCTGTCCCTCGCGCTCCGCCTGTTGCGTCACCGTAAATATAGACAATTCCCTCATGGTTCGCCCAATCGTTTATGAGTCGCCCACAGACGGCGATGGTGTTGCTATTGCGCGGTATATGCACCTCGCCAATAACGACTGTCACCTCCGCCCCTGTTGCCGGGTCGTCCAACTCTTGGCAGACGACCGCCACGCCCGGCGAGACATTAAAGTCAAAGCAAAAGATCAGCGGCTCACGCGGATTGTATTCAAGGTCCGTCCGAAGATGGTCCTCACAATATGCGTAATATGCTTGACCTTGGAAATTTATAAAACTTGCTTCGTATTCTTGCGCGAACGTCAGCGCGTCCATGTGCCGCCGTGCGGCTTCTATCTCGGCCTCTGGGAGGACTAACGCGCTCACCCAATGATACGATCCCCACTCACTGTCTGGACCGTGCGCGAGCATCTGAGCCTTTGCATACTGGTCGAGGTCATAGTAATGGTTACGACCTTCCGGCACACCTGTAAAATCACACCACCCGTTGCGGTCCGACAGGGCCGGACGGATATGCTCCTGCCAGACCGTCGGCTTCATGTTCGCGTATTCGTCGAGCACCCCGCCATCCCACCCGACACCCTCAATGCGCTCGGGCTTGTCGAGTCCGAGGACATGGATTTCTGCGCCGTTAGCCAGTCGAATAATCAACTCGCTCTCGCTCGGCTCGGTCGCTCGCCATTCAGGTGCGACCAGTGCCTTGAGGTCGGCCCAGAAAATGCGTTTTGCTTGGTCGCGGGTCGGTGCCGCCGCGAAAAAGCGCGGTGTTGGGTAGTCGCTCCCACGCAACGCCCGGTGGATCAGTCTCCGCTTGCCGATCAACTCCGTCTTGCCGGAGCGACGGCCACACGGGAAGGTGTTGAAACGATGGGTGCCGCGATAAGCCTGTATTTGGACATTTATTGGCCGGAGCGGTGTCCATCTTTTCGGAAGGACTCCCGTCAATCGCTCCCGCCGATCTGGTCGTCAATCGCATCGAGTGCTTTGCGAAACTCTGACGCAACGTCTGCGCCGGTTCGCGTAGTCTCTACGCGGTCGGTCTGGTTCAAGCGGTTCTTGCCGAGCCAGATAAGCATCGCCGTCTTGCCGCCCATCGCCGCATCGTATTGCGCTCGACGGATTGAAACGTCGCCCTCGGATAGTCCGCGCTCGTATGCCTCACGTAGGCTTTTCTTCTGCTTGAGGTATTTGCCGAACGTCGTGCGGCTGACCTGTATTACATCGGCGATCTCGTCCCATGTGCAACCAAGCCGCGCCAGTGCGCGGACCTGCTCCTCGTCTATATTTGCGGCCTTTCTGCCCATACTATTCTATATCCGTTCGTTTTCTCTGGTTGCCGTCTGGCTCGCGGTCTCTCTGGTCGCCGTCTTGCCGGTGAACTCTTCCCACCGCTTGACGATCACATCGCAATACTTCGGGTCAATCTCCATGCCGTAGCATTTGCGCCCAAGTTGCTCGGCGGCAATAAGGGTTGTGCCGGAGCCGAGGAAGGGATCGTACACTGTTTTGAAACTATGGTTTTTTAAAGGTCGCGCCATGCACTCAATAGGCTTTTGCGTACTATGACCTGTCTCTGATTTGTGCGGTTTGTTTATTTCCCATAAAGTCGTTTGTGTTCTATCGTCGGTGAAATTTCTTTTACCGCCATCCTTCACTGCATACCAACAAGGCTCATGCTTTGGGTGATAATTCCCTCGGCCTATGACTAACTGATTTTTAGCCCAAATAATTTGACATACTATGCTAAGTCCCGTGGCGATAATACTTTGAGCGACGATATGGGCAGTCTTATCAGAACTCCATATATATACCACATCCCCCGCATATAGTTTCCACGCATCCGACCAATCTGCTCGGTCATCGTTTGAAACTTTTCCGACGGCTCGCCCATTGGAGGGCAAGCCGTCGGACCTAAGTGCGTGATTTCTCCAATCTGCATTATATTCGACCCCATACGGCGGGTCTGTTATCATTATTCCCGCGACGGCCCCATCCATCAACCGCCCCACATCTTCCGCGCTCGTAGAATCCCCACAGAGCAAACGATGCTCCCCCAACAGCCACAGGTCGCCCGTCTGCGTGATCGGCTCCTCTGGCGGTTCCGGCACCTCGTCGGGGTCGGTCAGGCCTTCGCCCTGCCCACCGCCGTCAATGCTGTCGGGCAGTTCGAGGTCATCCATTGATAATATATCGGCCAGATCGGAGTCCATGCCCTCAAGCAGTTTGCTTAACACATCCGTATCCCACTCTGCAAGCTCGGCGGTGCGGTTGTCGGCGATGCCGAACGCTTGCGCGTGGGCCGGATCAAGGTCGGTGACGGCGACGGCTATCTCATCCCATCCCAACTCCCGCGCCGCTTCGAGCGTTCCGTTTCCGGCAATGACTACGCCCCGCGAATCAACGACGATGGGCTTCTGTTGCCCAAACACATCAAGCGAGTCGCGGATGGCTTTTAAGTTCCGTGGTGAGTGCTTGCGAGCGTTCGCAGGGTCGTTTTTTAGTTCGGCTATTTTGCGTCGTTCAATGTTCAAACTTTAGTCCTCTCGTCCCACCTCGCGACGTTGGGCCGCATATCGAGATGGATAAATATATCGTATCGACCGATTCCGGTAAAACCAAGCTCTTCCGCTTTATCGGCGATTAAATCCAATGCCTCCGGCAGGATTTGCTCTTTTAGATGTGGAGACTTAACGCTCGGAATTATATCCGTCGCGAATACCATATGCTGAGATTTAGACGCGCCGCCGATTGCCTCGTTATGAGTCGGCGAACGAAAGCCGGAGGTGATCCGCAACGGAGCCTCCCACCAGTCGCGCAATTTTTGCAGGTTCTTCATGTGCGCCCAGAACCGCGCATCCGGTGCGAAACCCGACAGCACTTCCTCCCAACTAAAATTTGGTATATCCTCGCGTAATTGCAATAAACACCTCCTGTTTAGGAAAAATATATATAATCAACGAGCGATCCACAAGCCCTTATGTAAACCTTTTCACGTGGAACAATCAAGGCAGGTGTAGGAAATATTTTCCCACCCCTCAGCAATCCGTCCAAGTAAACCAAGTAACGTCCAAGTAAAATAATTTTACTCGGACGGGTTAAACGTATGCTACGCATATACTTACAAGAGCCGTCCAAGTAAACCAAGTATTTTTCGTTGGTTTGTTTTTTTTAGAGAAAAAAACGCTTTTTTATACACGTGAGAAAAATAACGTTTTACTTGGACGTTTCTTTATAAGTCTTTTATTTACATACCTTTAACCCGTCCGAGTATATTTTTTTTACTTGGACGGGTAAGAAAATAAAATAGTATAAGTAATAGAAAAAACAATAGGTTAAGCCCGTCCAAGTAAAAACGCGTTTACTTGGACGTTACTCGGACGGATTCGCTTTATGGCTTATGCATGGCCTGTATTATGTAAACCAATAAGATATAACTTATAGGTTATATGGGCTTGGATTATGTAAACTAAATTAAGAGGGGCTACGCCAAAAACAAACCTTCAAAACCTTCAAAAGCCCTTTTTGTAGTTTTTGAAGGTTCGTAGGATTATTAAGATTTTTTTTAAATGGGTATTGCGGATAACCTATCCTTCGCGGCTTTACAATACACCTCAGATAGTTCAATGCCAATATATTTTCTTCCCATATTACGAGCGGCAACGGCTGTTGTCCCCGATCCCATAAATGGGTCTAATATAATATCTGCTGTTGTTGATGAAATAATTCTCTCAATAAGATTTACTGGGAACGGAGCGGGATGGATATTTTTATTTTCTTGAGTAAATTCCCAAACATCTCCGTATCTATTTGATTTTGGAGCAAGTCGGAAGTTTGGCTTCGCTATTAGATATATCACTTCGTATGTTGGCAAGAAATAGCCCGCATTGAAGTTAATCCCCCCTTTACGCTTCCATATAATAATTTGCCTTACAGGAAAACCATCAACAATATCTTGTCGGTCTTGTAAAAGCCCTCTTTGAACTCTCCATTTATGATTATAGAATATAGCACCATCTTCAGGAATTATCCTTAACATCTCATTAAGACAATTTCTCTGCCATTCTACATATTCTTCGTGCGGCATACAATCGTTATGGTCATTATACCCACTTATCAATGCGGCGTTCTTCCACTTTCCCCCCCTTCCGTCTTTCATTCCGTTCCCCGAGGAGTTTTTTAGATTGTATGGGGGCGAAGTTATAATTAAATCAGCAGACCCGTCCGGCATCTTTCTCATAACATCAAGGCAATCACCACAAATCAATTGATTAATAATTTTTTTAGGGTCTTTCATTGTTTTTTTATTAAAAAACCGCTCGACCAGTAACCGAGGAGAAACTGGCCGAGCGGTGGAGGTGCCGGAGTCCAAACCGACAGGGGTCCGTTCCGACGGAGGGTATACCGAGGAGGTATATATATAATTTAGGGCCGCTGTAACGGCGCGTCAACGCCTTTAAGATGGTAGCCTATAATCGACTCGGGCCGACATCCTAACGCGCTACAGAGCCGCCCTACGGTCCGTAGCGTAGGGCTGTAGCGACCTGTCAACATATTCGATATTAGAGCCGGATACGTTCCGGCTCGTTTGGCGAGTTCGCGGTAACTGTCGATCTCTGCGTCGGCCATCGCATTATTGAGTTTTGTTCGGTCAATGATTAGCATATATAGTAATATAGGCAGTGGAAGGTAAAAACGCAATGGCTCAAACTTTTTTTGATTATTTTTAAAAAAAGTGTTGACAGGGAAAATAAAACCATTATCTTTATTATCAGACGTTAGCAATAACGCTAACGCAAACCGAGGAGCTTTAAAATGGTAACGCCGCAAATCGAATCGACAATCGAGATTCCCACCATCGACGCATACAACGTAACCGCAACCCACACCAAGGAATACGCCATCGAAATGG
>Ga0208162_1001576_pt1 | contig 11789 bp, 17 predicted proteins | sample CB_VirMetaG_4_FD_184539 | JGI IMG/M metagenome (GOLD analysis project Ga0208162, IMG submission 184539) | Freshwater to marine saline gradient viral communities from Chesapeake Bay - CB_1508_1M Viral MetaG (SPAdes) (version 4) | ecosystem: Environmental > Aquatic > Marine > Coastal | place: USA... | reverse complement strand
GGTAACCATCCGCTTCCCTTGCAGCCCTTTTTTAGCCCCGCTATGGCGATGGGGACATGGGGTTATAGCCAAGGGTCAACCAGCCAGTGCAAACCCTTTACGCAAAGCCTGAGCGCCTAGGCTTGCATTGATCTAGTTCGTTATCAATTCGGCGTGCAATGTCGGGAAATCGAATGGGACATGGCTTGCTTGTTTGCGTGCCCCACTACCGTCCCCGCCCCAAAGAAAATCTATGTTTTTGCCATAGCGATAGTTTGCGTTTATAGTTCAACCATCGTGTATGGAGGACTAGATGTATAAGGTAGAAAAGGATGTACCGTTACCGCAGCCCAAGGTGAGGCATAACTACCCGTATGAGCAGATGCAGGTGGGTGAGAGTTTTTGGGTAGAGGGGTTGAGCCTGCAAGCCTTGTGCAACAGTAATAACCGATGGAGTAAGAAGTTAAACCGTCGGTTTATATGCCGCAGGGAGGGTGAGGGAATACGGGTGTGGCGACAGGCGTAGATATACCGAAGCTGGCTCAGGAGTATGCCAAGTTTACGCTCAAAAGGAATTGGCCCCAGATTGAAGAAACCATGCGTCTGTATGCGGGGAAGCCTTCGGATGACCCGTGGTATGGCCTCTATCAAGAGACATTGAAGATATTGAAAAAACAATACAGGAGGCCTGCCTAATGGCGCATCCACAGCAAGCAGAGTTTGTAGCTTATTGCAGACTTCAGTATCCGCAGAACTTTAAGGACTGCAAGGTGCTTGAGGTTGGCAGTTTGAATATCAATGGTTCAATCCGCACGTTTTTTGAAGACTGCCAATACATTGGGGTGGACTTGGGTGAGGGTGAAGATGTTGACCTAGTGGCCCGTGGTGAAGACCTTGACTTTGCAAGCAACAGCTTTGATACCGTAGCGTCTTGCGAGTGTTTTGAACACAACCCAGAATGGGTAAAGACGTTTGAAAACATGCACAGGATGTGCAAGCCCGGTGGGTTGGTGTTTATGTCGTGCGCCACAACGGGAAGGCCTGAGCATGGTACGCCAAGAACAACACCTGCTGACTCGCCTTTTACATCGTTGACTTCCGAGTATTACCGCAACCTAACGGAAGATGACTTTAAGGATGCCTTTAGCTTGTCCACCATGTTTAGCAAACACCATTTCTTTGTGCAGCACCAGACCCACGATCTATACTTCTATGGGATTAAACCGTGAAGTTTGACACCCAGAAGTTCTACAATTTCTGCCGACACCTAAAGATTGAGTCCAAAGAGCAGGGGATGATTACCCTCGGGGAAACCCTACTGGGTACCCAGACCTATGTGATTGACGAGGTGGCCAAAGGCTTAGAAGACAACATCCACTTCTTTATTGTTCTCAAGGGTAGACAGCTTGGTATCACGACAATTAGTCTGGCGATGGACTTGTACTGGCATTTTCTTAATCCCGGGATGCAAGGCACCTTAACCACAGACACCGAGGAAAACCGTGAGCAGTTCCGAAGCACACTCCAAATGTACATGGACGGATTGCCCAAACAGTACCGAATCCCTCTCATGTCTCATAACCGAAATCAAATGGTTCTCAAAAACCGAAGTCGGATGTTCTATCAGGTTGCAGGCACACGATCCAAAGGAACTCTGGGACGTGGTAAAGGAATTACATTCCTACATGGGACAGAGACTTCAAGTTGGGGAGATGAAGAAGGACTAGCCTCCCTGCTAGCCTCCCTCGCTGAAACCAACCCCCTGCGCTACTACATGTTTGAATCCACCGCCCGTGGCTTCAACATGTTTCACGACATGTGGGTCACAGCTAAGAAAGCACGCACCCAACGGGCGATCTTCTGCGGCTGGTGGCGCAACCAACTTTATTCTGCCGACCCTAACGGCGACATTTACCGCACCTATTGGGATGGCAAGCTGTCTGCCGAAGAAAAGGAATGGACTCGGGAGATCAAGAAGATTTACAACTTTGAGATCAACAGCCGCCAAATGGCGTGGTGGCGCTGGAAGCTGCACGAAGGACTCAAAGACGATGGCCTGATGTACCAAGAGTTCCCGCCCACTGAAGACTACGCTTTTGTGATGACGGGCAGCAGCTTCTTTAGTACGGCTCGATGCACCGACTCAATGAAAGAAGCCAAACGCTTAGATGCAAGCTATTACCGCTTCAGCATGGGTGCCAACTTCCAAGACACCGAGCTACTCAAGAGCAATGCCAGACTGTCCACCATGACCATCTGGGAAGAGCCGGTGGCCCAAGGCTACTACGTCATTGGTGCCGACCCTGCCTATGGCAGTAGCGACTGGGCTGACCGTTTCTGTATCCAAGTCTACCGAGCCTATGCCGACGGGCTGGATCAGGTGGCCGAGTTCTGCACGTCCGAACTCAATACCTACCAGTTTGCATGGGTCATTTGCTACCTTGCCGGTGCCTACCGCAATTCCACGCTCAACCTTGAGGTCAACGGCCCCGGGCAAGCCGTGATTAACGAGATGCGTAACTTGAAGCGCCAAGCCACCAGCATGGGCGGTCAAGAAGGCAAAAGCCTGCATGACGTGCTTGGCAACATGCAGCACTATTTATGGCGGCGCAACGATTCCTTTGGCAACGTGTCCAATAGCATTGGATGGGTCACGACACACAGCAGCAAAGAACGGATGCTTAACTACTTCAAAGACTATTTTGAACGCAACATGTGTATGGTCAGAAGCATTGACCTGCTTGACGAGATGAAGGGGATTGTGAGAGATCAGGGAACCATTGCCGCTTATGGGAGGGGAAAAGATGATCGGGTTATTGCTTCAGCGTTGGCCTGTGCAGCCTTTGCAGAACAAGTCCAACCAAGACTCATTGCCGCCAGAGTTACCCGAGAACAGAAGTCCATCGCCGACGAAGCAGAAAGTGCCGAAGTTGCTCAAGTCCAACGACAGGTCGGGAATTACCTTAAGGCGCTTGGTTTTTAGACATGGATACGGTGCTAACCAAAGAAGAGATTATTAGGCGCTGTGATGCTATGCGGAAAAACCGCAGAAAAGGCTTTAGCATGAAGATGTTTGCCGAGTTCGCCTGCATGAACTACCGGCACTTTGAGGCGGTACTGCGTGACCGTAAGGACACCTTTACAGAAACCAGCCAACGCAAGCTATCCCGTGCCCTGCTTGCCCTTGAGAGGGGCGAGGCTGGCCCGAGGATCGACATTCTGGGCAACCGCTTTGTGGGCTACCACCCCAAGGCCAAACCCGTCTACCGGCGCTCCATGAGCCTTGAAAAAACCGGCGACGGATTCAAAATTTCTATCGGTTTGCGAAATAAATACGATTTTTCTAAACCAAGACTTGATGACTGACAAAGAAAGGGGCTAGTATGAGCGTGACGCATGACTATAAATGCCCGGCGCACGGGTTTTTTGAGTCGAAAGAGCCGGTCTGTCCACATGGATGCACCGACGTGTCAATGGTTTTCTTGCAACCACCGGGGACGATGAGTGATCGAACCAAAGGCAGCGATAAAACGGTAAGGCAATTGGCAATGGACTTTAATATGAGCGATGTGAAGTCAGTGCGAGAGGGCGAAGCCCAACCACCACGCTTTGCCAACAAGAAGCCTGACAATCCGTTTGCGCCACGTTGGGGTAGCCCCGGCGACCTGTCTGGGTTTAATCTCAACCCGGTTGCAGGCGAAAATGTCAGTGGAATCGGGGCGCTTAAACAAGATGCAAAGCTAACAGGGCCGAAAGTTGGCTCCTACATTGCTGACCATCAGAATTTGCAGATCAAAAAATGAGAATTCCTCAAAATCCGCTGGAACGTGAGTTTTTCTACATCGACATTATGCAAAAGTGCATGGTGTCTTTGGAAAACCGTAAGACAGGCTACGAAGGACTGCGCTCCTACTACCTGTTTGGTGCTGGCCCTGAAGAAGCACCGGCCCAGTACAATAAAATCTTCCCGCACATCGACCAGTTGTCGGCCTTTATGTATGCCGCCGACAGCACTCGGTTTAGTATCAACATCGGTGCAAGCCAACCCAAGCAGTTTCACAAGATGGTGCCCGTCTTAACCAAGGCACTTTACGATTATTGGCTCAATTCCAACGCCGATCAGGTCTTCGGACAGGCTTTGAACTGGTCGTTCTGCTACGCCACCACGTTTGTCAAACCAATTTGGCGAAATGGCATCCATCCGTACATGGTTGAACCCTCTGTCATGGGCGTTTTGCGTGAAGATACGCCCTATACAGACCGCCAAGAAGCGATGGTGCAAGAGTATTACATGACCCGCAGTGAGTTGTTCTCACGCCTGTATAGCCACCCCAAGAGAGATGAATTGGTGCAGCGCATCACATTTTCTGAGCAGCAAACCGAAACAAGCGCAGGCGGCGTGGATCGAGTCATTACCTCGGCCACCAATCCCACAATCTACGGCAACATCAACCTTAGCCTTGAGGGTGTCAACCGTTATGTGGCGCAGATTGCCGAAGAAACCGTCAAAATGCGGGAGCTTTGGATATTCGATGACGAGCTTGAAGACTATGTCTGCGTAACCATTGCCGACCCAGACGTTGTGATCTACGACAGGCCGTCAAGCAAGATGTTTTTGAAGGGTGAGGTGCCCTTCATCCAGATTTCGCCTAACCCACAGTACGACTACTACTGGGGTCAGTCCGAAGTGCAGCGCCTTGTCTTCTTGCAAGACATGCGAAACAAGCGCACAACCCAAATCATGCAGTTGCTAGACAAGCAGGTTGACCCACCCACAGCCCTTATGGGCTTTGGCGGCATTCTTGACGAAAAATCCTTTGCCTTGCGCCGTGCCGGTGGACTGCTGGCCAACGATATGCCTAGCGCCAAGGTCGAGCAGTTTGCGCCCGACATACCCAACGACATATTCCGTGAGATCGCAGAAATCGACAACATGTTTGCTGAAGCCTCTGGCATCGTTAATGTGCTGCAAGGACGGGGTGAATCAGGGGTTCGCAGTGCTGGACACGCCTCTCAACTGGCCCGTTTAGGCTCTTCCCGAGCGAAAAAACGTGCTTTGGTGGTCGAATCGGCCCTTGAAAAGCTGGCCACGATCTATCTCAAGATGATGATGGTCTATGACGACACGCCTTATGTGGACGAAGACGGCAACAAATTCATTGCCGCACAGTTCACAGATGACTTCAACGTCAAGGTTGATGCCCATTCCAACAGCCCAATCTTCATGGAAGACCAGCGAGAGCTTGCATTTAACCTCTTTAATGCTGGTGCAATTAGCAAAGAGCGCCTTATTGACATGCTTGACCCCCCAATGAAGCAGCTTTTGCTTGAAGATTTGAAGAAACAGACCGCAATGGTGGGCGAAACACCGCAGGCACCGGCCATTCCACAACCTGAAGGTGCGCCAGCCGCCCTTCCACCCCCGCAAGGAGCTTGATATGGCACAAAATGGCAACCAAGGCATGATCCGTGGTGGCGATCAACCCCGTATGACCGAGCGTCAGCTTAGTCAAGGCAACAAAGACATGGGACGCATCAGTTATACCCGTCAAGCGCAGCGTGGGCCTATGCCCAGAGGCGGTTATGGCCGTTCCTCACGCAAGTCTTAACTGGGGAAATTCACCTGTACACCCTTTTTTTGGTTGACACGATAGTTTTTATTAACGAACAATCAACCCAACATAGTTAAAGGTGAACACATGGCCGTTTCAAGCAAGGAAATGATGGACATGCTCAAGGCAGATCAAATGCCTGAGCAAACCCCACCGCCAAGTGAGCAAGGTGCGATGACTGCACCTATGTCAAGCCCCATGACCACGCCTGAACCACAAGAAGGCAACATGGAGCAAGCCCGTCTTAACGTGATGATGGCGCTCGACATGCTCCAAAACGCTTTGACCGAGTTCGGTATGGACACTGAAGAGGGCATGGCCCTGCAAAAAGTCGTGTCCGACATTACCCGTGAGTTCGGTGAGCGTGAGTCATCAACTCGTGAGTTGATGCCAGCCGAAATAATGAACCTGATTCAAACTTTGCCGCAGGCGGGAGGCGCCACGCCTGAAGCAAGAGCAATTGCCCAAGCGCCTGTACCCGGTACTCAGCAACCACCCATGCCTTTATAGGAGTAGCAAATGGAACTTTTCAAACCTCGGGGCAACATGTCTCCCCGCCGTCCTACCGACAACACGCAGCAGAACGGTCAGATTGTTAACACTCCCCGTTATGCCACCTTTGGCGGTCTAAAGGACTCAGCCAAGATCGGGCCTAAGAACAAGATGACTCTTAGCAAGCCCGGTGACGGCAAGAAGGTTATCTAATTTCAACGAAAGGGGCTAACGTATGTCATTAGAAAACTTATCAGTCGAAGCACAAGCGGAACTTGCGGCCTTAGCCAAGTCATTGGCCGAAGACCCCAAGACCCGCAAGCAATTTTTGCAACTCACCAAGCAGGTTCGTCCTGACGTTCCCATCCCAGAAATTGAGATTGAAGAGCGCACGAACGAAGTGCTAGCCGATGCCAATAAGCGAGTCGAGTCCTTGGAAGCCAAGTTACGGGCAAAAGAGGCCAAAGAAGAGCTTGAGCGTCGGCGTTCGTCTTTGAAGCAGAAGCAATTGGTCGATTCCGACGATGATATTCAGGAGATCGAAAAATTGATGATCGAAAAAGGCATTGCCAATCACGAAACCGCCGCTGAGTACCATCAGTACATGAAGCAGATGACGGCACCTACGCCCAGTCAGTTTCCTCAGCCGGTAATGAGCAAGTTCAACACCAAGGATTACATGAAAAATCCCGTGGGGGCGGCTCGTGACGCAGCACATGCAGCATTAGCAGAATTTAGGAAGAATCCTCGACCCATTGGGCTGTAGGGTTCTGTTTTTGTTTTAGGGGCTTTTTAGTTTAGGAGATCGTTATGCCTATCGGCGGTGGAATTATACCGGCCTCGGGTAGCAACCAATACACCGAGTTAACTTATGTTACTCGGCGTGCGTTTATCCCGAAAATGGTCGTGCAGATTTACAACTCTACGCCCCTTATGGCCGCACTGATCGCCAACAGTCAGACCGCTTCAGGCGGTGTGTCGTCGGTGACGGTGCCCGTCCAAGGGTCGCAGTTCGTCAACGCACAGTGGTCAGATTACTCTGGCTCCTTTGCCCAACCTTCAGTGCAACAAGGCGCTTATAACGCCGAGTTCAACCTGAAGCTGCTGGTTTCTCCCGTACCGTTCCTCGGTATGGAAGGCGCTGTTCAGCAAGACTACGCCATTATTCCTTTGATCGAGGCTCGCATGAACGATGCGACCAACGTGATGATGGACGCTATGGCCACGTCGCTGTACAACAACACCAGCGATACACAGCAATTTACTGGCCTGCCTTTGGCGGTTGATTCTTCTGGCACCTACGGAAACATCAATCGTTCCACCTATAGCTGGTGGCAGTCCAAAGAGTATGCGGCTGGTTCCGTGAACCCCACCCGTCAAAACGTGTTGCAGTACATCTCTGGCACAGTGAAGAACTGCGCTGAAGTGCCCACGTTTGGTGTGTGCGGCTTCGGTACTTGGACGCTGCTTGCCCAAGATTACGTCGGTCAAGAGCAGTACATGATTACACCGGGATCAGGTTTTGACGGTGATGCCAACGGCCCTCAAGCAGCTTTCCGTGCTTTGATGGTTGCTGGTGTACCTATCTACCCAGACCCCTACTGCCCAGAGGGTACGCTTTACCTGTTGAACACGAACTACCTGTCCATGTACATCCATGAGCAGGCATCGTTTGCGTTCACTGGGTTTGAGTCCACTCTGCCCAACTTCCAAATCGGCTACGTTGGTGCCGTGCTTATGATCGCTGAGATGGTTAGCACGAAGCCCAAGTCGATGACGAAGGTGACTGGCTACAACTCTCTTACGCTTTAAGGAGAAATAACCATGTCACTCGCACTCAATAAAATCCTTCTTGCTGGCGCTAACGCCAACAGCACGGCAGCGTACTTTACCGCCGGTTCGCAAGGACTGACGAACGCTGCTAATGTTGTTTTAGCCGCAGGCGCTTACATCGTTTACCCCACGGTAAACGTCGCTGTGCAAGTTAACAACGCCTCTGCTGGCAGTGGTTTTGCCACAGTGCTTGCTAATAACGCCGGTGGTTTCATCGTTTCTGATGGGGTCAACGTGCGTCTTAGCAACCTTGGCGATCAACTTGTAACCTCAACCTACGTTGTTGTAGGCAGTGAGCAAGCCGCTAGCGGCACTTACAATAGTTAAGGGGGAGCAATATGGACGCTAATCGTATAGGAGCGCAGTTGCCTGATCGGTTTGGCGGGATATTGCTTGGCGAATTGATTGGTGCCAACATGAATAGCACTGGCGATCAACAGATCGTTATATTCTCGGCACCAGCAAAGTACATCATTCGGCGTATTGTTGCGACCAACGCTTCAATTAGCCTTACCACGGCTGTCGGCGGTATTTATACCGCTGTCAGCAAGGGTGGTACGGCTGTTGTGGCTAACTCGCAGGCATATAGCACGTTGTCAGCAAGCACGAAGTTTCTTGACCTCACGCTTGCCAGCAACACGGATTACCGTACCGCCACAAGCCTGTATCTCTCACTAACTACTCCGCAAGGTGCTGCTGCGACAGCAGACATTTTTGTGTATGGAGATATTGTCACGCTATGAGCAAAATGATTTTTGTCACAAATAAGGGTATGCCTGTCACTGGTCGGTTTGAAGGCAAGGATTACGTTTTCGAAACAGACAAAGAAACAGAAATTTCCTTAGATGCGGCAAAACACATTTTTGGTTATGGCGTTGACAATAAAGAGCCGTATTTTGTAAGGCTTGGGTGGATGAAAATGAACACGGATTTGCCCCGTGCTTTAGAGCGCATGGCAGAGATTTCATTTTCGTCCGAGCCTGCAAAGAAAGTCCACTTGTCAGCCCCGGTGGTGGAGCGAGTAGCTGCGCCGATGCCTCAGCCAAAAGCGAAAGGCAAAAGCGCAGCCAAAGTCCATGCCCATTAACTATGAGCATGTATGCCTACGCTAAACGATTACATCGTCGAAACCCGACGACTCTTGCATGATGTTAATGGGAATTTCTGGACAACAGCAGAAATAACCGATTACGTTAACGACGCTCGTAGTCACACGGTTCAAGACACGGGTTGTAAGAGAGTAATCCAGTCCTACACTATGTCGGTAGGACAAGAAACCATCGCATACAGCGCACTGCCGCAAGGCAACAATACGATTGATGTGCTTAACATCAACCTGTATTGGGGAGATTCCCGCTGGCCAATGTACTACATGGCTTGGACGGACTTCAACGCCCAGTTGCGCTTCTGGCAAAACTACAATGGCCGTCCCATAGGCTTCTCAATCTATGGTGGCAAGACCATTTACATAGGGCCAAAGCCCGATCAAGCCTATGAAATTGAGCTTGATACGGTTGTTTTGCCCACCGCACTTGTCAACGTCACAGACGAAGACGATGACATACCCTCGCCTTACTATGATGCTGTTGCGTACTACGCCGCTAGTCGTGCAAAGTACCAAGAGCAGTCGTATGGCGAGTCAGAGATATTCAAGCAAGAGTACACCAAACAAGTTATTGGAGCCTTAAACAGCACCTTCACACGGCGCTTGCCCTCCGTTTACCAATCGGGGTACTAAATGGCAGCGTTAGAGCAGAAGAAGTCTTACTTTGTTGCCAAAGACTTCAAGGGCATCAATGTTACGAACAACCGCACCGCCATTGGCGAAGGTGAGTTCGCATGGATGGAAAACGCACAGCCCATTGGTTTTGGTAACGTCAAAATCGTCAATGCTCCCGACACGCAAGCAGGCGTAACTTTTGCCAATACGGTCAGCTACATGGCTGCCGCAAACATTAACAACACTGAGTTTCAGTTTGCTTTTCAAGAAGACGGTTCGGCGCAGTACGTCAACATTGAAAACAACACGCTTGGCAATCTAGCCACGTCTGGCACGTTCTCTAACTCCAATGTGCAGATTGTGCAGTGGAAAAACGAACGAATCCTTATCATTGACCCCAATAACGGGTACAAAACATGGGATGGCACAAATCTTGTCGATATAGGCTCCGTCGGTACCGTCACAATCAATGACGGCGGTAGCAATTACACCAACGTTACAGTGACATTTAGCGCACCCGACCAGACGGGTGGCGTACAAGCCACAGGTGAGGCCGTTACGCTTGGTAATACCATTGTGCAAATCCTTGTTACAGAGCCGGGCACAGGCTATACGGCCGCCCCAACCATCACAATTACCGACCCGGGTGGCTCCAATGCCAACGTAACCTGCACGTTATTCAATCAAAGTGGCACTGGAATCGCTACTTTTTCAGGCAGAACATGGATTAGCGAGGAACGAACGGTCTATTACAGTGCCGTAGACACTTATAACGACTTTATTAACGTCAGTTCTGGCTTCTTAACGCTAACAGACAGTACGCTTAGAACCAACATTGCCACGATTATTGCGGCAAACAACTTTCTTTACATCTTCGGCGAGGACTCAATCAACGTCTTTTCCGACGTTCGGGTTAATAGCGTCACAGGAGAAACCCTATTTACCAACACCAATGTGTCGGCAAGCATTGGATCGGGCTTCAAATACGCCATTTTCCCGTACTTTCGAAGCATGTTGTTCCTCAATCGCTACGGTGTTTACGCCCTTGTGGGTGCAACCACCACCAAAATTAGCGATTCCATCGACGATATATTTACGGACATTGACTTTTCTGAGCCTATTACGGCTGGTCAAGTCCTTATTAACAACATTTTGTGCGCTGCTTGGACGTTTACCTACAACGATGCAGGCACGCCACGCAAGGTGCAGCTTGTTTTCTTTGACCGCAAGTGGTTTATAACCAGTCAGGGCGACAACATTACCTTTACCGCCTCGGCCACGCTTGACGGTAACATCCTGATGTACGGCACCACGGGCACCGACTTTGTAAAGTTCTACTCCAACTCCACAACGGGCATCGACTGGGAGCTAGAAACGGCGCTTTGGCCAATGGGCGACCCCATACGAGACAAACAAGCCCTCAAGGTGGGCATCGAAGCCACCCTTGGAACGGGCTTTGCCTCCTTGCAAGCCTACATTGATTCAGAAAACCAGCAATCGCCTGCTATTGACTTTGCCAATACGGTGTTTTGGGTCAATAACCTTGGCACTGTCATCCCGTGGGTTAACAATAGCAGTGAACAGATTGGCTGGACGGGGCAGGGCGGCTCTATAACCAGTGGCTATTTTTTATACAAATCCGATGCGAAAATGTACGGTAAATATCTTGGGCTAACCGTGACTGGTAATACCACGCCATTCACGATCAATGGCTTCCAACTTGAACATGAACTAAGAGCGAGGTTCTAAAATGGCACTACCTGTCGTTGTTCCTAATACGTTTGCCGGTGCTACGGCTTCCATTCCCCTTTCCCAGTTAGATGCTAACTTTGGCACGCTATCAAACGCCATTAACGGCATTGCCAACGGCGTCGAAACGCTTTCCAATGTGCAAGTCACTGGCGGCACTATTGATAATGTAACTGTGACAAATGTCACAATTAGCTCGGGCAATGCAACTGTTACAAATGTTACGGCTACACAAGCTAATGTAACAACGGCTCAAGTTACAAATTTTGAGTCTAGTAACGTTACGATTACTGCCGGTAGCATTTCGAATGCGAACGTGTCAAACGTGCTACTTACAAACAGCAACCGTGAGTTTGTAACTATCCAAGCGTCTGCGGCGGCAAGTACGGTTGATTTTGATGTGC
>Ga0208162_1001574_pt1 | contig 11794 bp, 14 predicted proteins | sample CB_VirMetaG_4_FD_184539 | JGI IMG/M metagenome (GOLD analysis project Ga0208162, IMG submission 184539) | Freshwater to marine saline gradient viral communities from Chesapeake Bay - CB_1508_1M Viral MetaG (SPAdes) (version 4) | ecosystem: Environmental > Aquatic > Marine > Coastal | place: USA... | reverse complement strand
AGAAAAATCTTGGGTTTGGTGAAAGATCATGGAGATACTCTATGTTAGTTGATAATGGAGAGATTGTAAAGATATTTGAAGAACCTGGATTTGATGATAATGTGGAGGGTGATCCATATGAAGTTTCTGATCCTAAAACCATGTTAAATTATATTAAAATAGAGAATTTAAAAGATTAATTCTTAATGTATCGAATTGTTGAAATTGATCGCTCTGGTAACGAAATTGGTATTGTAGATTTAAATGATATAAATGTCACTAGCGGTATGAAATTTTATTGGAATAAAAAGTTAAACATAGATAATCAAATTTGCACTACGACTATATTTAACTTTCAGGTCGAAAAAATTTATAAAAATTTAAAGAATAAGTTTCCTGATAAAGAATTTGAAATTAGAGGTGTTTTGAGATGAAAAATTTTGTATTCATACCGTGTCATTTGAATAAGCAATATAAAATAGATAGATTAGAAAAAATTTTAGACGAATTTAAAGACGAATATATAGTTTTAGGTTCACATATTGAAATACCACCAAATATAAAAGAAAAAAGTGATTTTTCATTTGAAGAAAAAGAAAATCTAATTATAGGTATTGACGTTTTTTCTAAATATGGTGACATTTATGCATATGCTCATTTTTTTAATTATAGCTTAAAAAAATTGATTCCATATCATGGATATGGTCATGTATCTTTAGTTAGAAATGCATATCTTTTATCATTGGGTAAGAAATTTAAAAATTTTTATCACATAAATTATGATGTAGAAGTTGAATTTTTTAACAAAGAGAAAATGAAAAAATTTGACGAATTGTTAGAAAGTTACGATGCAGTTTTTCATGAATGGATGTCATTTAAAGATAGATATGATTTTAATGTTTTTGGTTTTAAAAAGAACGATAATATTGAATCATTTTTAAAAATGAGAGATTTTGATGAGTGGGATGGTCAAGGTTTTGGATTTTCTACAGAACAGTTTTTATATAAAGCATTTATTGGTTATAATAATTATGTGATTGATATGGATGAAAGGATTGATAAGAGTGATTTCGTAGATAATGTAGAAGCACAAAAAATTAGTTATCAACATCCATATTCAGGTGGTCCTGTAGGACCTGCAATACTATATATAGATGATGACTATTTACATTTTTATTTACATAATTCTACTGAAAAAGAACATCATGTACAATTATTTTTAAATGACAGAGAAATACATAATTTTTCAATGTCACCAAATACATTTCATATCAAACCATTCGGTATTAATGATGGATCAGAAAAAATTGTTAAATTTATAGTAAATAATGTTGTCAGAAATATTTTTGACGCCAGTAATCCTTTATATCACGCACAAGTGACTAAAAGATAATTGATATTACATAAAAATGGCGAATCAAGTTTTATTATTGAATGCTGACTATCAACCTTTTTTGTGGTCTCCATTATCAACTATAAGTTGGCAATTATCAATAAAATCTTATTTTTTAAATAAAATAGATGTGGTTTTTTGGTATGAAAATTATAAATGTAGATCGATTAATTTTGAAATATTGATGCCTTCAGTTATTAGAATGCATAAATATCAGCATACAACACAGAGATTATTACCTGTGAGAAAGAATATTTTATTGAGAGATGACAATACATGTCAATATTGTTTGAAAAAATACAATGATGTTGATTTAACATTAGACCATGTCATTCCTAAATCCAAAGGTGGTAAAAGTGATTGGAATAATTTGGTAGCATCATGTGGAAGATGTAATGTTAAAAAAGGATCTCTTGATAAAATGAAACCGATAAAAAAACCTAAAGAACTTTTTTATTGGGAATTAGTTTCTGTTATTAAACAGAAAAGACTATATATTCCTGACGGTAGATGGCAACATTTTTTGCAATGGCCGAATGAGAATGTTAAATTATATACACCAAAATTTGAATGAAAGGCAAATATGAATGATACAGTTCAAGCACAATCAACCCATGATCAAATCGTTTCCTTATATGATTCTTATATTGTTGAGCAAACTAAATTTGAAGAGAAAGGAAATAAAGCAGCAGCAACTAGAGCTAGAAAAGCATTGGGAGAGATGGGTAAGTTAGCAAAAACTCGCCGTGCTGAAATTCAAGACAAAAAAAACAATATGTGATCTATGAAAAAATATTGGTATGATTGGAGAGAAATGCGAAGAGATGTTAATGCTCTTTGCCGTCAAATAACTCTTGACAATTTTAATCCTAATGTGATCGTAGGCATATCTAGAGGCGGATTGGTTCCAGGAATCATGATGAGTCATTGGTTTAAAAAACCTTTTCGCCCTCTTGTAGCATCCCTCAGGGATTTTCCAGAATGGGAAGAATTCCTACCTAAACCTCAAGATAAAACCGTTTTAATTGTTGATGATATATGTGATAGCGGTGAAACTTTTCAAAGAATAAAATATTCAATAGATGATTACAATAAAACTGTTTTATCTAACAAACAGTGTGCGGACATAAGATTTGCATCATTATGGTGGAATAATGAAGTAAGTTTTAAACCGCATTACTTTTCTCAAGAAATGGCCAAGGATTCAACTGATACTTGGATACATTTTCCTTGGGAATCCTGGTGGAATGCACCAGTTTAATATGTTGTGTGTGAAAAAACGTCACGGAAGGTGACATAACTTTATTAACTTGGAAGGAGTTAAATGAAAAAATTCTTAAATCTTTTCACATTAATTGCATTTCTAATTATTTCATTCAATTTGAATGCTTCTGAAAAACCAACTGCAGGATTGGTGTTAGTAGGTCCTAAGAGTGATGGTGGTTGGAGTATGAGACATTATCAGGGAATGAAAGAAAGTGGTTATGAGTTTGATGTGGTTGAGGCGGTACCAGAATCTGAATCAGAACGAGTATTCAGAAATTTGGCACGTAAGCATGATGTAGTTTTTGGCACAAGTTTTGGTTACATGGATCCTATGTTAAATGTTTCCAAACGATTTCCTGATACTAAATTTATGCACGCTACTGGTTTCAAAACATCAGAAAATTTGAATAATTATAACTGTCGATTGTTTCAAGCACGTTATTTGGCAGGCCAGGCAGCAGGATTATTAACTAAAACCAATAAAATCGGATTTGTTGGTTCTCATCCGATTCCAGAAATCATTTCAAATATCAATGCTGCAACTCTTGGAGCAAAATCCGTGAATCCAGATATCACAGTTCAGATTGTTTGGATTAATTCATGGTTTGACCCAGCGAAAGATACAGCAGCTGCAGATGCACTGTACAATAATGGCGTAGATGTATTCTTTACAACTACAGATTCGCCATCAGTAGTGATGATAGCACAAAAGCAATCCACTGCAGACAAACCTCTATGGGGAATGGGTAATGATGCTCCGATGAACTCTTTTGGTCCAGATCGTTATGCAACTGGTCCGATGTTTAATTGGGATGTTTATTATAAGCATGTGATGAAATCAGTAGAAGATGGAACATGGGAGGTTGATACACCATTTTGGGGTATGGAAAAAGGCTGTGTAGGACTTAGTCCGTGGGGACCAAATGTACCCGCAAATGTCAAATTTCATGTTGAAGCAGAAAAAGAAAAATTTGTGTCTGAAGAATATGATGCATCATTTCCATTCTCTGCAGGATTCACAAAACAAGATGGAACAGTTGTTGAACCTGGAATGGGACGTGAGGGAATTGAAAATATGAATTATTTTGTTGATGGTGTAATTTCAAATTATCCATAACACACATAAGGAATAAAAATGAAATATATTTTAAGTTTAATTTTAACAATTTTTATTTCCTTCTCGGCACATGCCAAGGAGGTTACATTATTGATGGACTGGTTTCCGCAAGGTAATCAAAGTGTTTTCTGGCAAGCAATGTTGGATAACGATAATTATAAATTGAAGATTAATGTAAAGCCTGGAGGTCCAAAAGTTAGTACAACTGCGGCAGTTGCCAGTGGACAAGTTGAATTTGGGTTAAACGGATCAGACAGTGTGATGCAAGCAAATTCTAAAGGCGCAGGATTGGTAGCAATTTTTGCAAATCTAGATCATGTTCCTTATACATTAGTTTTTCATCCAAATCAGGGAATTAAAACAGTAAAAGATCTTGATGGTAGAAGATTTGCTGTTGTTCCTGGTATTACATATTGGAAATGGATCAAAAAGGAATATGGATTGAATTATGTCGATGAATTTCCTCTCACTGGAGATTTAGGACTATTTGCGAAAAGTCCGGAAATGTTTCAACAAGGATATAGTTTATTTTTACCTGCTAGAATGGATGCAAAGGGTATTCCTAATGCCCAAATTAAAGTTGCCGATTTAGGATATAAACCATATAGTGTTTTATTTACAACACAAAAAATGATTGATGAAAATCCTGAATTGGTAAGAGAGGTTGTTTGGAGATTAAGAGCAGCATTTTCAAAATCATTAAACAATCCTAAACCAACTATGGATTTGATATTGTCTAAGGATAAAAAAACAAATGAATCAATTCATATGAATGCGATTAATTTAATGAAAGAAGAATTTTTACCCAAAGATTATGCTAAATTAGGTTGCATGAGTCCGGGAAGGTGGGATAGATTGTCCTCACAATTGAAAGAAGTTGATGTTGTCCCTGCTAATTTTGATCCCACTTCATCATATGATCTTTCTTTTTTGAGTAATTGTAATTGATACGGTAATCAATGATTGAAATTTGTAATGTAAATAAAAATTTTGGTGAAATTCAAGCATTGAACGATATAAATTTGAAGATTGCCACAGGCGAGTTTGTTAGTATTGTAGGACCTTCAGGCTGTGGCAAATCAACTTTACTACGTGTGATAGCAGGATTAATATCTACAAATGGTTTAATTAAAAAACCTAAAAATGGAGCATTTGTATTTCAAGATAGCGCCCTATTACCATGGAGAACTGTTCAACAAAATGTTGAATTATTGATGGAATTAGAAAAAATAACAGACATCAAAGAAAAATCTAAAAATTCTCTTAAAAGTGTTGGATTAACTGGTTTTGAAAAAAAATATCCACATCAATTAAGTGGCGGTATGAAAATGAGATTGAGTCTCGCTAGATCTTTAGTATTGGAACCTGAATATTTACTATTAGATGAACCATTATCCGCAATAGATGAATTTACCCGTGAATCATTACAGGACGAGATATATAATTTATGGATAAAACATAAATTTACAGGAATTTTAGTTACACATAATATATCCGAAGCAGTTTATTTAAGCAATCGTGTTATTTTAATGAGCAAAAGACCAGGAAAAATATTTGACATTGTAAAAATTCCCTTTAAATATAGAAACGATGAATTACGAGAAAATTCTAAATTTTTGAAAATAGTGAATGAAATATCAAGAAAGTTAAGATCATGTCATTAAATAAGTATTTGCCTCCTTTATCGATATTATTTTTTTTCGTATTAATATGGCACGTATCTGCAAAAACTTATGACATGCAATTTTTATTACCTTCCCCCCTATCAGTTTTTGAAACTTTTTTAAATGATTTTAACATAATAATCAATGGCGGTTTAATTACTTTCAGAGAAGCTTTTTTTGGTTATTTAATAGCAATAATTATTGGATTGATTACGGCAACAATAATGAGTTTATCTAAAATCATAGAAAAAAGTTTATATCCATATGCAATTTTACTACAAACAGTTCCTATAGTTGCGGTTGCTCCTCTCATAGTTTTATGGTTTGGTTTTGAGGAAAAAAGTGTAATTATAATAAGCATTATAATATCATTATTTCCTATAATTAACAATACATTATTTGGATTAAAATCTACACCAGAAACACTATTAGAATTATTTAAAATGCACAAGTCTAATAAATTTAATTGTTTTTTTAAATTACAATTTCCTTACGCAATTCCAAATATTATTACAGGTTTAAAAATTTCTGCGGGTTTATCGGTAATCGGTGCAATAGTAGGTGAATTTATTATTGGGTCAGGCAGTACGGGTGGAGGATTAGGCGTACAAATAATATATGCACAGGCAAATTTAGAGACATCTTTAGTAATTGCTCTAATTTTTGCTGCAACTAGTCTTGGATTTTTATTTTTTTCAATTATTTCTTTGATAGGATATTTTTTACTTCATCACTGGCATGAATCAGAAAAAGGTATTTTATGATAGAAAAAGGTCAGCACTTTATAACTTTTGATATTTACGACAAAGAGCAAATAATTTTAATTTTAAATGATATTTTTAGTCAAGATTTAGGAAATCCTAAAACATTTGAAGTTGGAAATAAGAAAAAATTTGTGACAAATTTATTTTACGAACCTAGTACTAGAACTAATTCGAGTTTTTATGCAGCTGAAAAATTTATTGGTTGCGAAGTTTTGAATATTAATAATGTTGTATATAGCAGTGTTTCAAAAGGAGAATCATTTGAAGATACGATTAGGAGTTTGCAAACCTATGCAGATTGCATTGTTCTCAGACATCCTGACACAGGTTCTGCAAAAATTGCTGCTGAAATAAGTGAGGTTCCAATAATAAATGCTGGAGATGGTATAGGAGAACATCCTACACAAACATTATTGGATCTATATACAGTTTTTAAACATTATAGAAGAATAGATAATTTAACTTTTACTTTAGTTGGTGATTTGAAATACGGTAGAACAATACATGGCTTAATAAAAGCATTACATAAATTTGACTGTACAATTAATTTAATTTCTCCCGGTTCTTTAAAATTACCAATTGAATATCAAAAAAAATCACATAATGTATATGATAACTTTAATGATGATGTTTTAAATAACACCGATGTGTTATATTTGACAAGAGTTCAAAAAGAAAGAGGAGCAATTATAAGTGCAGGAACTTATTCATTTAATCATGAAAATTCCTCTAAATTAAATAAAAAATCTATTGTTATGCATCCATTGCCTAGGGTAGATGAACTACCAACTTGGTTTGATGATGATCCTAGAGCAAAATATTTTGAACAAATGAAAAATGGTTTAATTGTTAGAAAATATATTTTAAAAAAAATACTATATTAAGATAGGATTTCATGAGTTGTACAGTAGTGATAGGTACCCAATGGGGAGATGAAGGAAAAGGAAAAATAGTCGATTTATTATCTCCAAAATATGATGCAATAGTTAGGTACCAGGGTGGTAATAATGCTGGACATACTATTGTTTTTAATAATAAAAAAATAGTTTTACATTTAATACCTAGTGGCATTTTACAGAATAAAGAGTGTATTTTAGGTAATGGAGTGGTGATTGAACCAAATTCATTACTTTATGAAATAAATGAATTAAAAAATTATAATGTAAATGAGTTATTAAAAATTAGTACACAGTCTCATATAGTATTACCATATCATCAGATGTTAGATAATATAAGAGAACAAAAAAAATCAAATAAAATAGGAACTACTGGTCGTGGAATTGGTCCTACCTATGAAGATAAAGTAAGTCGAAATGGTCTCAGAATATGTGACATAGGTAAAAAAAATTTTAAAGACAAATTAAAAGATATTGTAGATGATCAATTGAAAAACGATTTAATTTCAAAAAAAATGGAATTCACTACCTTTGATAGATATGATGTAGAATATAAAATTAATGTTGAAAATTTATATAATGATTTAAGTAAATTTTATGAAAAAATAGAAAAAAATATCATCAATTGCTCAAAGAAAATGAATGAATTAATAAAAGAAGATAAAAATATATTATTTGAAGGTGCACAAGGTACATTTTTAGATGTCGATCATGGAACTTACCCCTATGTTACGAGCAGTAATACTATTTCTGCGGCCGCTTGCATAGGATCTGGTATTGGTCCGACTATGATAAGTGAAGTAATTGGAATTACTAAGGCATATACAACTAGGGTCGGTTCAGGTCCATTTCCTACAGAATTAAATAATCAATATGGTTATAGCATTAGAGAAAAGGGACATGAATATGGTGCGACTACTGGCAGAGAGAGAAGAGTAGGGTGGTTTGATTCCGTTCTAGTCAAAAAAGCAGTTGAATTAAATGGAATTAGTGAAATTGTGTTGACAAAAATAGACGTATTAGATATAATTGATTCTATTAATATTTGCACTAGTTATCATGATGAAGATGGCAAGATCATATATGATATTGACGTAAATGAAATGGAACATTATAAACCAATCTATGAAAAATTTCCTGGATGGCTTAATTCAACAGAAAATATCGATAAATTTGAAGATTTACCCGAAAACATGAAAAACTATATGAATAGAATTGAAGAGTTGATAGGTGCTAAGATAACAATGATATCAACTAATCCCAAGAGAGAAAATATTATTATCAAAAAGGTTTAAATGGATCAAACTACTATTAGACGTAGAAAATTAGGTTTAATTGACCGAAAAAAAGATAAAATGAGCATGGGATATACATTATATGCCACTCAAACAGGTAAAGGAATTGTAGATATAATCGACAGGGATGGAAATAAAGTTCATGCCTGGAACATGCCGGTTAGACCAGGCAGAGATGCAGTTTTATTACCCAATGGAAATCTCGGGTACAATGGTAGTCATGAAAAATCAATGGAATTATATCCCGCATGGGATATTTGGCACGGTGGACATTTCATTGAGGTTACTCCTTATGGTGAAGTTGTATGGGAATATGAGGATCCATACCATCATCATGATGCGGTATGGTTGAGAAATGGTAATTTATTATATACGGCAGCGCAAAGAATTCCAGATGGTTTTTATCCGGGTAAAAAAGACATCATAGGAGATGTTGTTAAGGAAGTCAACAGACAAGGCGATGTCGTATGGGAGTGGAAATCTTGGGAAAGATTAGATATTGATAAATTTAAAATTCATGAGTGTTTTTCTGAAGATCATTGGCCTATGATTAATGGGTTATCAGTGACGGATAGGGGAAATGTTTTAATGAGTTTGAGAACTACGAGTGGAATCATTTGTGTTGATAGATCGGTTCAAAACGGATCAATTATTTGGAGTTTTGAATATCCGAATGTGGCACAACAGCATTGCCCTATTCAATTATTCAATGGCAATATTGCATGTTTTGATAATGGTAATTTGAGACCTAATTCTATTCATCATTCTAGAATTATAGAATTTGTGCCGATAACTAAGAAAATTGTTTGGTCGTATGTTGATCCTATGCCTCCTGCATTTTTCTCGCCTTATATGGGAAGTGTTCAACAACTGTGGAATGAAAACTTTTTAGTTTGTGAAAGCGCTTTTGGTAGAATATTTGAAATTACTAAAGATAAGGAAATAGTTTGGGAATATGTCATACCCGATTTTGCGGAATATCCAACACCGCTAAATAAATTTATAACAGGTTCGCACAATAGTTGCTTTAAAGCACACCATTATGAATTTATAAGTTGGTTAGGTTGAAATGAACATACCAATCATTAATTATTTAGATGATAATGCGCATCTAAAATTAGATGAAGCATTTAAAACAATTGGATTTGCTTATTTTGAGACACAAACCTCCTGGCCTAAAATACTAAATCAAGCCAAAGAATTCTTTTCCCTTCCACTAGAAGAAAAAAACAAATACAAATATACATCAACGGAATCAAACACTGGATATCAAGGAATGATTGAAAGTTTAACGCCAGGCACGCCACCGGATTTAAAAGAAGCATTCAATTGGTGTAAGTATAGAGAAGACAATAAATGGCCCAGTGAAAAATTTAAACAAATCTGTGAGGAATGGAATCTTATATTAGAACTTATAACTAAGCGTATTTTATGGCTCATTGAAAAGGCATTAGAATTACCAGCATTAACACTGATTGAAAAGCATCAAGGCTCAAAATCAACAACAACTAGAATGTTACACTATCCAGCATGGAATGATGTGATTCGAGAAAATCAAATGAGAGGTGGCGAACACACGGATTATGGAACAATAACTATATTGTTTACAGATGAGAATCCAGGACTTCAAATTAAACCTAGAGGTTCAAATGATTGGATTAATGCACCCTATATACCAAACACCTGTATTGTCAATGTTGGTGACTTGCTTCAACGCTGGACAAACGATATTTACATTTCTACTCCTCATCGTGTTATCAATGAGCATCTTAATATTAGTCGGTACAGTTTTCCTTATTTTGTCCATCCTTGCGATGATGTACAAGTTGATTCTCTTATTGGAAAACAAAGGTATGAAACAATCGGAGCAAAAGAATATTTGGTCTGGCGTCTAAATCAGAGTTATTAATGAAAACCGCATTGGTCATTGCATTAAAGGAAGAATTTGATCATTATGATTTACTGACAGGTGTAGGTCCTGAAAATGTTAAAAAAAATTTTAATAATTTTATATCACAAAATTCTGATTTGAAAACTATAATTAATTATGGTACTTGTGGTAGTTTAAACGAAAAATATCATGGTATGTATAATATAACAACTTTTGCCAATACATTAGATAATAGGGTGTTAGGAGATGGTAAAGGATTGAAATTAATATCACATTTTGAATTTATGACAGAAAAAGATAAAAATAATGATGCTGATTTAGTTGATTGTGAAGCATTTTGGTTAAAAGAATTGTGTGAGTTAAATAAAATTGATTTTTATTGTTTTAAATTTGTGTCAGATTATGTTGGTAAAAATACTATTGATGATTTTTGGAAACATGTAGGTGATGGTAAAAAAATTTTTGAATTAATATATAGGAAAAAATATGAGAATAGTTGAAGAATTAAAATTAGATTTTAATGATGTTTTAATTAAACCGAAGAGATCTCAATTAAAATCTAGAAAAGAAGTTGATTTGCAGAGAGAATTTGTATTTAAATATTCAAAATATAAATGGAATGGTATTCCTATCATCGCCGCTAACATGGATGGAGTGGGCACAATTTCAATGTATAAAAAATTATCAGAATATAGATGTCTTACCGCTCTAACTAAATTTTATGATGGGTCATATCCAATGTCAGATTATTATATGATTACATTGGGTATTGACGATGATGTAAAAATGAAAGAATACAAAAATGAAGAGTTTTTCCCATACAAATGGATATGTTTAGATGTTGCAAATGGTTATACTGAAAGATTTGTAGATTATGTCAAAAAAATTAGAAATAAATTTAACGATCATATTATTGTGGCAGGTAATGTTGTAACAGCAGAAATGACAGAACAATTGATTTTAGCAGGTGCAGATGTGGTGAAAGTTGGGATTGGCCCTGGAAGTGTATGCACTACCCGCAAGATGACTGGAGTGGGTTATCCACAATTGTCCGCTATAATAGAATGTGCTGATGCGGCTCATGGTTTGGGTGGTCATATAATTGCCGATGGAGGATGTACAGTTGCGGGTGATATTGCCAAAGCATTTGGCGCAGGTGCTGATTTTGTCATGCTGGGTGGTATGTTGGCAGGACACGATGAGGGCGAAGGTGAGATTGTTTCCAAGGCTTATGAAAAGAATGAATATGAAATTGACAAAGAAGATGTAGTTATGGATAGTCCTGCCTACATTAGACAAAAATTTGTAGAGTTTTATGGCATGTCTTCTAAACAGGCACAGGAAATTCATAATGGAGGAATGGAAAATTATAAAGCATCCGAAGGTAAAGTTGTAAGAATTCCATATCGTGGTCCTGTAAAGAATACTATTGAGGAAATTTTAGGTGGTTTAAGAAGTGCCTGTACTTATTCTGGTGCACAAACATTGAAATCCTTACCAAAATGCACTACCTTTGTGCGTGTTAACAG
>Ga0208162_1001570_pt1 | contig 11811 bp, 5 predicted proteins | sample CB_VirMetaG_4_FD_184539 | JGI IMG/M metagenome (GOLD analysis project Ga0208162, IMG submission 184539) | Freshwater to marine saline gradient viral communities from Chesapeake Bay - CB_1508_1M Viral MetaG (SPAdes) (version 4) | ecosystem: Environmental > Aquatic > Marine > Coastal | place: USA... | reverse complement strand
AAGCTCTTCTTATTTGTATCTTTTCCGTTTCTATAACAACGGAGAGAAGAATCTATTTGAAGCTTGGACTAAATGGCAGGTGACTGGTACGATTCACGCTGCTGATATTCTAAACGATGAACTAGTTCTTGTTATCCAACACGAAGACGAGTACACTTTCCAATCAATTACTCTTGACGAAATTCCGACTGGATCAGTCACTGCTACTGCTTCTAGTACCGACGGTAACGCCTGTCTAGACTTTGCTACTAGACCTGTATCTCCTGGTGGTGGTGTGGATGCAGTTGTGTATGATGCATCTAGTGACAAAACTAAAATCTACATCCCATACACTCCAATTAGTACAAAAGAGGCAACAGTCTTGGTTGCTAAACCATCCACAGATGAAGGCTATTCTTTTAAGGTTATGCCTAAAATTGAGAGTGGTACTAACTATTACTACTTTGAAGTGTCTAAAGACTTGACTGAGTTTGCTGATGGTATGGTTGTGGGTTATGGTTATGATTTTGAAGTGACTCTACCGACGTTCTATTATCGACGTAATGAGACTACCACGGACTACACCGCTAACCTTACGGTTGCTAGGGTCAAGGTGTCTGCCGGTAGAACTGGTGCACTCACCTTTAAAACACGTCTAGGTAGTTCTAAAGAATGGGTTGAAGTAAAAGAAGTTACCACGATTAACGACTACTCTGCAACGGGTAACCCTGTTAAATCGTCCTATCTATTCATCGTACCTATCCATCAACGTAACACTAATTTCGAACTTAAAGTGACAAGTGATTTTCCATACCCTGTATCGTTGGTGTCGATGATGTGGGAGGGTAACTATTCACCTCAATTCTATAGGAGGTCTTAATTATGCCAGTAGCAGCTGTTTTTGCAGGCATTAGTGCTGTATCCTCTATTGTTGGAGGTATTTTTGGCGCAAGCTCTGCAGCTAAACAAAACGCGGAAGCTAGGGCTGCCCAAGAAAGGCAGCAAGCTCTGTTAAATGAACAAGCTCGGCTTCAAAACGAGTATAACAAAGAAAAATTTGCAGCTGATAAGGAGAACTATAAGAAGCAAGCTGAGTACAATTTTAATACTGCTATTGAAAAGTGGCAGGCTGATACGACCATCCGCGCCTTGCAAGAAAAGGTGGATGCTCAGAAGTATTTGATGAGTGTAGAGAATACACAAAAGCAACTGACTTTTAACGATATTGCTGCTCGTCAAGCAGAATCTAGAGAGCAATTAGCTCTTAATGACGCTAAAGCTGAGTATCGTTTTCAAGCTCAAGATCAACTGGTTGCACAACTTCAAGCGGCTGGTAAAGCCCGTCTTGGACAAGCTGGAGGGTCATTAGTTAAACGTGTTCAATCTAACGAAGCGCAGATTGGGCGTGATTTAGCGGTCATGTCTGCTAGTCTTACAGGTGAAATCAACGCCTCTCATCTACGGTTATTCGATATTAGAGCTGGTCAGTACTCTGCCGATGCAAATGTTATGGCGGCAATGATGTTACGTCCTGAGCGTCTTCCTGATATTCCTGCACCGACGATGCCACCTGAACCTACTTGGGTTGAGCCTATGAAGATTCTTCCTGGTATGGCTGCTCCTGCACAACAGCAAAGTGTTGTCGCGCCAATTTTTAGTGGTATTAGCAGTGCTGCTAGTAACTTGGCTAGCATAGATTGGAGTAGAGGACAAGGTGGAGGTAAACAACCGGGACCCAATAATCCGTTGGCCGGTAGTGTTATGCTCCCAGGGATCGGTAATTACTCAGGTACTATACCTTCGTATAACTACTAACTATGGCACAATTTAGACGATCAATTCAGCCGACTGGTTTCCGTCCTGAGAAAGTATCTGAACGTAATATCAGTCAACTCCAAGCTTATTCCGACAGAATTGCAAATGCCTTGCGTGAAGAACGTGATGCTGTAATTTCTAATCGTAATCGGACCGCCGATGCGATGAAGGAGAACGCTCAGATTGAATCCCAACAAGCGGCAACTAATCAAAAAATTCAGCAACAAAATCTGCAAACTAAAATCAATGAGCAGACAATGTTGTCCCAAAAAGCTCTTAATGATTTTGAAGTTAAAACCAAAGAGAGTAATGCAGTTATCTCCTCAATAGCAAATCTTAGTACTACTGCAGCTAAGAAACTAAAAGAGCAAGAAAGAGCACGTAATCAAAAACAGTATGAAAATGATTTAGCAGAGATGCTAATGCTGGGAGAAAACTCTCCTAAGTATAAAGCTATTGAAGCTCTTTTGTTTGATGCTAATGCTGAAGAACTGAAAGCAAATACAGAGCTAGCTCAAGCCCAAGAACGGGGTTTAGATCCCGCTGAGGCTGACAGGTACGCTAGGAATTTTTCTGAGCTTAGTCCTGGTAACCAGATTGGTTTCCTGAACATCCTGGCTAAAAAATATACCTTTTTCCTAACTGATCAAGCGTCTGCTGATGACACTGGTTCCGCCCGTGATGGGCGTAAAGCTGGTGTGTTTGCAGCTAAAAAGCTTGAAGAGTTTATGGAGCTTCAACGTATCAAAGGTATTAACCCTGCACTACTTAAGAAAAGTGGTTTCCTTGATACGGTTTTAGAAGTTAATCAGCAGTACATGTCTACTGCTACTAAAGCTGAACGTGAAGATTATCGTACTGATTTTTCAGATGGCTTTAACGCTACCCTCGCAAACCTACAGCCTGCTGACGCTACTCATTTTATTCAAACTAAATGGCCTGAACTAGTACGTTTGTACGGAAAAACAGGTGCTCTCGATTATCTTGAAAACCTGGCTAAAGTAGTCGATTCCGACGGGAAACCTCTCTACAATACTGCTAGTATTATGGCAGCCAAACTTGGTCCTAAAGGAGAGACCTTTGGTGACTATTGGGGTAAACGCAGAGAAGCAATCGAAGTAACTTTGGCTCAAGGTGCTAACAGTATGGCACGGTTGGAAGATCAAACCAAGGATCGGGAAGCTAATGAGTATGTTAAAGATACTATACTTCCGGCTATCAAAGGTTTACTTGCTAAGGCTCCAGCTTCAGAAGACCTGTCTATCCTAGCAACTACAGAAAAACAAATCCTGGAACAAACTGATGGGGTTCTTCCTAAGAGTTGGATTGATTACAAAAGAACTGTTCTTAATCAAAACAAAGCCGAAGCCCAACGTAATGCCCAAACTGCTTTAGCTTTGCTTGGAACTGGTGAGCCTGCTAACATCAATAAAGCCCGAGAAATCATCAATGGTATCTCAGACCCTGACCTTAGAAAGGAGTTGATTAAGCAGCACCAATCAGTTACTAATCCCGTTCAACTTTCAAGTGAAAACAAAAAAACTCTTGAAAAATCTATCACTGCAGTAGCACGAGAAATCGTAGATAATACTCTTGAAGGTTCGTCCAGTAATACAGCACTTAGATTAGCTGGTTACGTCCGTACAGATGCCTACAAGATGTACAAAGAAGAGTTTGAAAAAACTCGGGATGAAACGTTAGCATTGGCAAATGTTCAAGCACGTCTTGATGCAGCAAAGATTCAAGCTAAAGCTGGTGAAGGTCGTTATCGAAAAGGTTTTGGTAAATTTAACGAAACGATTTTTCCCGGACTAGAGTCTGAGGATAAAAGTACTCAAGCTGCTAAAGACGCACGGCTCCAGTCTATGATCAAAAAGGTTCAAAAAGACGGGATCAATGTTCTCAGCATTCCTGGGTTTTTACCTGAAAAAGAACTACGTACTGCTTCAGAAGCATCTGAACAAAATATTCCGTTGAATAAAATTGTTACAAAAGAAACCCTTGCCTTGAAAAATGCTCTTAGCACAAAAAGTAAGAACGTAACTTTTGGCGAACTTTTTAATCGGCAGATTGCTGCATACAACTCGGCAAACCCAGGTAATCCTATTAGACCTGTCGGTATTAGTCCCTTGTTACAAATTATGGATTATGCACACGCTCCTACGTTACAGGCAATTGCTAATAATGCGACCTCTGCTAATGTAGCAAGAGGCATTGCTGAAGCTTCTCCTGGCGGCAAAGAGCTTCGCAATAACATTCGTCCGTTTTTCTCTGGTAACTCAGGTACGAGTACAGGTCCACATGGGGATTTCCGAGTGAGAGATTTAGCCACTGGACAATATATTGATCCTACACCCTTTCTAAAAAAACTCACTGTTAACGGTAAACCGTTGACCGAACAGTTTACAATGACAAGTCCATTTGGTATGCGTACTCATCCAGTTCACGGAGGACGACGTATGCACAACGGTGTTGACTACGGAATGCCTGTTGGTACCAAAGTAGACGTTGATGCTGATTTCTTGGAACGGGTCTATGATCCAGGCGGCGGTAACATGAACATTTACACCTTTACTGAAAATGGGCGTAAATATGAATTGTTGGCACTACACGGTAAGTAATTTAATTAAAACTAATGAGCAATCTTCTTAATTATGGAGATCTTGAAGCGGATTATGTTTTAACTGAGGAGGAGGAAAAGACGCTTAGTTCTGAAGAATCTCAAGTAGAAATTCAGCAGAATCTTGAGCAAATTGAAATGGAGCAGGAACAACAGCAAGCAGAGGCACTAGCTGCTGAGCAAACTGCTGCTGCTCCTACCCCTCAGATGCAACAACCTCCTACGGGAGGTGGAGAATCCCAACAAGCTCCTGGTCCTTCTACGGAAGAACCTTTTGACACTAGTAAAGATTACGCCTACTATGCCGCTCAAGGTATGAGTCGGCAAGAATGGAATCAACGACAACTTGGTGGTGGTGTTGACAGTGAGATGAAAGGGTTCTATCAAGACCCTAAAAGTGCTTTTGAACTAGCCACTGCAGTCCCCACAGGTCTCCTTGATTTTGGTATTGATTTTGCTAATATGGCGTTGAGCCCTAGTAAAATTAAAATACCTAAACTTAGTAAATACGAAAACGGTATTGCACAAGCTGTTAGGCAGATTACTTCTGTTATTGGACCTACTATGGGTCTCCAAGGACTTGGTATGAGGCTTGGTGCAGCAGCTCAATCACGTGTAGGTTGGAGTCTTGGTAACACCGCCTTTATGCGTTTTCTGGGCTCTCGTGGTATCGAAGCTGGAGCCAGTGTAACAGTCGGTGCTGTTAGCTCTGAATATGAGGGGGATAACGCACTTGGTCAGCTTAAACAAGCTCTACCTGCGCAGTGGGATTTTATTCCCGATAACTGGGCAACTCTTGAAGGAGATTCAGTAGACAAAAAGCGACAGAAGAATATTAACGAAGACTTGGCTCTTGGTTTTATTATTCCTTTTGTTAGTGCTGCTGGTAACTTTCTAAAGCAGACAGGTGTACTTAAGCGTACCCTTGACCCTAAAACAGGTATTTATAAAGATGCTCCAGAGATTGTAGGTAAAACTAAGAAAGCTCAACAGTTCCTTGATGATGCTAAAGTTGTAGACGATTCTGATGAATTAACTTCCTATGCACTAAAACAAGAAGATGCTCTAGATGAACTCGGCGCGTATAACCTTTCTGAAAACCCAAACATGGACGTGGCACTGAAAGGTGTTCACGATCTTTTTGATTGGAATGAAATTGGTCAACGTACCGTTGATGACTTTGGTATTGTTGGTGCTAGCCTTGATGCTGTTCGTATTGCTAAAAACTACGATACTGTGTATGGTCGCCTGGGTAATATGATTAGCCCGCCTGCTATTAAGTATGCAAGTAAGTCAGCTAATGCTTCTGAAGAGATTGTCTTAGGTCTTACTAAGCAACTTAAGGATGCTGATGAGTACGGGATGCAGGCCAAGAACTGGTCTATCAGTTTTGACGATGTTATTAAGCAAGGTGAAAAACTAAGCATTGAATTGTTTGACCCCTCTATGGGTGTTAAACAGCTACGTGAAATGCTTGATCCCTTCATTGTTAAATCTAAAGATGGGGTTGAGTATGTAGCAGAAGAAGGTTATGCTTCTTTGTTTAATGCCATCAGTGGTATGAGCAAAGAATACACAGGGCTTGATATTGCACGGACACAGGCTTATCTTGCCACATCTTTGGCTGGTCAGGTTTCTGACATTGCAGAAGGTGTTCGTATTAACGCAGGTTCTAATGCAGTTTTTGGTGCCAAAGAGCGTATCAAAGATAACCTTATGTACCTCATGAAGCTGCAAGGCGTCACTAGGTACTATGCAAATAAAAAGGCTGCTACACGTAAAACTTTTAAGCAACTACTAGCAAACGGTGAAAAACCTAAAGCCGATGTTAATCCTAATGAACTGCCTCGTGTTCTAGAAAACATTCAGCAGGAAGTTGAAGCATTTGGTCAGAATCTAGATTATCTTAATACCTATCACCCTAAAACCGCTGAAGCTCTACTTGAATTGTATGAGCTGTCTGATGGTAAGATTAACAGCATCACTAAACTGACTGAAGATATTAACCACTCTTTCTTGCGTCATGCTCCTTTGATTGATGCTGATCCTGATGCTCCAAACATTCTTGTTCAAGCAGTAAGGGCTAATTACTACAACTCTATGTTGTCGGCTATTGGTACTGCTTCTACTGCTTTGTTTGGTCAGCTTGGTGGTATTATTTCTGAACCTGTTTCTTATTTTGCAGGCGCTCTTCTTAGTAAAGATTTGGATTCAGTTCAACGGGGTTGGATGGCATACAACGCTATTTGGGATACTCAACGTAAAGCACTGCCTTACGCAGGTAAGATGTTTATGAAAGCTTCCCAAAAACCAACTTCTGTTCTAAGTGAATCTCGTCTTGATTTTACTATCAAACAGGAACGTAAAATTGCACAGTATAGGAAAATCGCTGAAGAGCAATCAGCCCAAGGCGAACACGCTATGCTGTATTTTACCAACTTGTATGAGAACCAAATGCACATAGCACAAGACCCTGTGTTTAGGTTGGTTCCCAACACATTCACTGGTTTTGATGGCTGGAGTGGTGCAACCCTTGCTAATGCAGAGGCACGTTTCCGTGCTATGAGTGAGCTAAAACGTCTTGGTAAAGATATTACTAAAGATGAAGTCAAACGTCTTGCTGATGTTGAATATAACAAAATGTTTGACGAGAATGGGATTCTTGTTGATGAAGCGGTTAAATACAACAACGCTGATATTTCGCTAAACCTTGATACTCAAATGGTCAAGGCTGCGAATAAAGTAATGAGTATTGTGCCTGTTTCCAGGTTGTTCTTCCCGATGCCGACTACGTTGGCTAATGTGTTTAAACAAGCTGATAACTATGTTCCATTGCCGTTTAAATCGTTCCAAAAGGACATCAATGAACTGACCTTTACTCCAATGGAGGATTTTGCCGTTAATCCTGATCTAGTTGAGCAACTACTGACTAGTCGTGGTATTGATGTTAGCAATATGGATGAAGCGGCTCGCCTTGACAAGCTGCTTGATCTAAAATATAAAACTCTTGGACGTAAAGCTGTCGGTAGTTTCCTTACAGGTACGCTTGTAACTGGTATGTTCCTTGGTCAAATTGAGTTGACTGGTGATGGCTTCTACGACCGTAGTGCCCAACGTTCCCGTGAAATCAACAGCGACTGGGAAAAACGTACTATTAGTGTAATGGGAAGTCCCCGGATTGCTTATGAAAAAATCCTCGGTCCTGGTCTCAGTAATTGGGTAGCTACTCTTGCCAACATCGTCGATAATTTTGATTCTATTGGTGAGGCTGCTTTTGAGAACTTGCTGGATAAAATGATGTTCATCTTGGCTGGTGCTGTTACTGACCCGCTCAAATCTTCACTGACTCCTCTCACTGACCTTATTGGTGGTGAGAATATGGATGCAGTCAACCGTTTTGCTGCTGGACAAATTAACACCCTCGGTCCTCTTGGCGGTCTTCGTAATGAAATGGGGCGTGTTATTGACGGTGGTTTGAAAATTGTTGAGCAAGATCTTCTGTCTCTTATCGCTAACCGCAACCAATTGGTTGGTGTGTTTGACCCTATTAACCGTCTTCCAGATCTTTACAGTCCTGTAAGCGGTAAAATCCCTAATAAGTACACTTTACTGCAACGGGCTTGGAACTCTTGGGCTCCTATTAAAATTGCACCTACGCAAACTAAAGAAGAGAAATTCTTGGAAGAAATCGAGTTTGATATTACTACTACGTTTAAAACACGTAATGGTGTTAAATTAAACTCTACGGAACGCTCTGAACTATTTCGTTTAATGGGTGAGCAAGAGTACTTTAAGAGGAGTGTTAATTCAATTATGAATACAGCACAATCTCGTAAAACTGTTGAACGACTTAAAGTTGCCCGTCAAGGTGGGGTTAGATCTGATCAGTTAGATCTTAAAGATTTTGACCTTGTTCATTACAAACTAGGACTTGCATTACGTGAAGCAGAAACCGCTGCCTATGCAGCTCTTAACTCTGATATGAGGCTTGCTATTGAAGCCCGCATTCTAGCAGTAAAACAGCAAAAGGAAAAAGCCCAAATGGGTATTATTGACCCTACCTTATCCATCCGAAAGTAAACCTAATAACCAAACCATTTAATTATGGCTACAACTTATATCGAATATGATGGGACAACGACTCCGGCGGTTAACGGTACTAACGTTGAATTCACCTTTCCGTTTCCCTATCTAAAAATTGAAGACGTTCGGGCAAGTATTGACGGTGTAGGGGAAACTGGTTTTACAATTAACCCCTCTACTCCTACTCTTTTAACGTTTGCTACGCCACCGCCTGATGGTACGACGGTACGTATTTTCCGACAAACTGATGCTGATGCTACTCCTTCAACTTTCTTTGCTGGTTCTGCAATTCGTGCAAAGGATCTGAACGATAACTTTGATCAAGTCCTGTATATTATGCAGGAACGCAATGAGTTTCTTCAAGATCTTCAGCTTGGTCAGTTGCCTACTGGTGGTCTTGGTACTGCTGCTTTGCAGGACGACTCTGTAACGGCAGATAAACTCCGTGATGATACAAGTGTTGATGCAAACCGTGCTGTAACCACTAATCACATCCGTGACAACGCTATTACCACGGCTAAGCTTGCTGACAACAGTGTTACCACAGCTAAAATTGTAGACGCTAATGTAACTACTGCTAAAATTGCAGACAGTAATATAACCTCTGCTAAACTTGCAGCCGATAGCGTTACCACAGCTAAGCTGGTAGACAGTAACGTTACAACTGCTAAAATTGCAGACGCCAATGTTACAACGGCTAAACTAGCAACTGATAGTGTTACCACTGATAAAGTTGTTGATGCTAATATTACTACAGCTAAACTTGCTGATAGTAGTGTTACGACTGCTAAAATTACTGATGCTAACGTTACCACGGCTAAACTTGTTGATGGCAGTGTTACTGAGGTAAAGGTTGCAACTGATGCAATTACTACAGTTAAGATTGTAGATGCCAACGTTACGACAGCTAAACTTGCTGATGCCAATGTTACTACTGCTAAACTTGCTGATGGATCCGTAACCACAGTAAAACTTGCAGATGATTCAGTAACTCTTGCTAAACTTTCTGATTCAGTAAGTACAGCAATTGAAGCACCTTCTAAAAGGTTTAAATCGTTTAACCTTCCGTATAACACCTTTACTGGTAGTCTTGTAGCCAATAGCCATGCTGGTGGTAATAAGTTTGGTAAAGGAACCGTACTAGCTAGCAATTGTAGTGGATACCGTCAAGGCAGTTGGACTTCTACTGATGGTAACGTTTATACTTTTGGTAATCAGTACCACGGCGGTGATGGTTTATTGACTTATTATTCGGCTGGTGCTGGTGTTACTAATTGGATCGATCCAGAACCAATTGCAGCACAACTTAGAATGCCACGTTGGTTCCACGCTGCCTTAGCTGGTGACTCTAACGAAGCAAAGTGGTTGACTGATTTAGATGGTGTGTCGCTTGGATATACTAATAGAACTCAATATCCAAAAATTATTAACTGCTTGTTTGGTTATACCAACCGTTGGTATCTGACTGAAAACGGTATGTTATTTGCTCAAGGGTATAACGGTTATTCTGTTTTAGGTAATGGTTATGCTACTAACGGTCCTGTAGCTGTTCCATTGGTCGTCCAATTCTATGACACCGCAGGTACTACTGCTCTAACTGGGGTTAACCGGCCTAAGATTAAACAAGTTGTCGGTAGTAATGCTGCTGATGTCAATGATGCAGTCCACAGTGTTTATGCAGTGGATACTGATGGTAATGTGTATTCTTGGGGTGTTAACGGAGCTGGTCAGGTTGGGGATGGATCCACTATTAATAGTGTTTACGCCAAGCAAATTGATCCAGTATACTTTGACAACGAGCCAGTAATTTATCTTACTTGTGGTGGCGGCGGAACATATACGTCTGTTTATGCTATCACTAACACTGGACGGTTGTTTGTCTGGGGTTCCAATCTTTATGGACAGCTTGGTACAAATGATAGCGTTAACAAAACAGTTCCTGTTGAAGCTACCGCAGTTTCCGGTTCTGGAATCCAAGATAAAGTAATTACTCACGTTATTTGTACAGGCGGTAACAGCAGCGTTAACAAAACTGTGGTAATGGATTCAGATGGTATCCTTTATTCAGCCGGTAGTGGTGAAGCATATGGTGTGTACCTTGGTCGTTATGACGCAACTAATACTTCGGTTAGATCAACCTTTGAACGTCTTACCGATGACACCACAACTTACCTAAGTGATAACCAAAAGGCTGTGTCTGTTTGGTGCGCTGGTGGTAGGTATCCTACTTGGTATGTTATTACTGATGGTGGTACCTCTAACCAACCTAAGGTTTACAGCTGGGGTAATAATCAATACGGTCAGCTAGCTCGTAATGCTGATACTAGTAATACTGCATCACCTACTGTTCAAGGTGAGTGGTTCCTTGGTGAGTGTACTTTCCAAGACTTTGGTGATTTAGAACTAAACTCAGCTGGTACAGAAAATGTCCGTCCAAATGAGATACGTGATGAAACAATGTACGCATCTGCTTGGACTAACAAGCATACGTTTGGTGCACCTGTAGCCGTGTTCGGTAACAACACTGCTTCTTATAATACAACTAGTATTTGTATGTTAGATAGCCTTGGTCAGCTGTATTTTGCTGGTCGCTGGGTTACCTATCCTCCAATCTCTTATGCAGAAATTAACCATCACAATAACTGGGAAGATAGTAATGACTATACCCCTATATTTACTATTGGATGGACTCAGCCTGAAAAAATCACTGATTGGATCTTTACATCTTCTAACGAGGAACAGTATCTAGCTGCAGGTGAGTCTGGTGCTGTTTACGGTGGTGGTAGTAATGCTTACTACGGAAACGGCCTTCCCGCCTCTTATGCTGGTTTTCACCAACTTAACTAATTACTTTTTTTGAACAATGCTTGTACAAGACATCGCGGGTCTTTATATCCCGCAACACGATTTCGTTCAATTGACCTATGTTACTTCGGGTAACGGTATTGGTGAAATTGACACAATTACATACAAAGTTGGTGGAGCGAGTGGAACGACGGTTGCCGTCCTAGACCTTGACTACGATGCCAACAACAAACTGTCCACTGTTACTAAGGTGTAATTATGGGAGTTAAGTATAACCCGTTTGCGGGTAACCTAGATATTGTCGATAGTCCAAGCGGGGACTTTAGTGACATTGACATTAGTGGAGACCTAAGCCTTGGTACGGGTACTCCTACGACTACGTTGCAGGCTGTTACACCGACTGCAAACCGCACGATTAGCTTCCCTGATGCCACGGGTACTGTTGCGCTTGTTAGCGGTGCTGACGGCACGGTTCAGTACAACGAAGCTGGTGTCCTGAAGGGTAACAG
>Ga0208162_1001568_pt1 | contig 11817 bp, 14 predicted proteins | sample CB_VirMetaG_4_FD_184539 | JGI IMG/M metagenome (GOLD analysis project Ga0208162, IMG submission 184539) | Freshwater to marine saline gradient viral communities from Chesapeake Bay - CB_1508_1M Viral MetaG (SPAdes) (version 4) | ecosystem: Environmental > Aquatic > Marine > Coastal | place: USA... | reverse complement strand
TATCTTGCTAAGATTTTATCTGACAACGCTGTTGTTCCGCCGCCGAGTGCTGCGGATGCCAGAGTAGGTTTTGTCCCACCCAAGGATAGATCAGATTACAGCGGAAATGTTGATCGTTACAGTATTCCTGTTGGGAATGTTATTCCGCCAAACTTGCGTCCTGCGGCGGACTATTTAGGTTTAACCGATCTTTCAAATTTAAATCCCGTGACGACTATGTTTACGCGTCCGAGGGATGCAGCGGCACGTTATGCTGATCCTGTGAAATACTCGCCAACTGGTGAGCGTGAGCTTTCAGATTTAATTGAAGCTGGCATGGGTCCGTTAGAAGCTGTAATTGGTTTAGGTGCAAGCAGGTATTTGCGAGAGCCGATTGAAAAGGGCTTAGGTGCTTTATTTGGGCTTGATGTTGATGCCCCGACTCCAAGCCGCGGTGACAAAGATTTGCGTTTGTATCATGGAACTCCGAGTGAAGGGTTTAATCCTGAGCAAAAAGTTAGAATGCCTGATGGTAGCATTAAGTACATTGATATGTTTCAGGTGGCTGGTGGTAAGCCGGGTGATATGTCTATGTTGGAGTCTATGGCGCCACCCGGCGCTGAAGTTCTTGAGACTTACCCCTATGGTCGTCTTACCACTGATTTCATTGGTACTGGTGAAGGGGGAATGGTCAAAGGATCAGATGATGCTGCAAAATCACAGGCTGGGGCATTAGCTGGCAAGGGTATTTATTTTGGTTCTAAACCAAATATTTCTCAATTTTATCGTTATGTAAACTCTTCTGGCATTCCATATGTGCCTTATAAAGATTCGATAAAAGATGGCGTTGGTCAGGAAACTTTGGACGTTGTTCAGCCTGCAATTATTGATCAGTATGGAAGCCTTGATAAAGCACTAGAGGCTTATAACTTTGGCGATGATGACATTTTTAGCTTTACTGTTGGTGATGAAGTCTTCTCTTTTAAAACTCCTGCGTCTGTAAGAGATGAGGTTGAAAAGAATTTTGAAAATGTTCTTGAGACAATAAAATCGGACCCAGTTATAAGTCAGTACGTGCCTGAAACAACTGCAACTTCTGCGAATAAGGCTACAGTCAATAAGGTTTCTGAAAACATAAAAAGAAGAATGAATGAAATTACACCTGAGTTTCTTAAAGCTCAGTCTAAAGCTGACAATCAAATTGACAGAATGTTTCCACTTCCACGCAGCTATGAAGACAGAATAAAACTTTATGACATGTTTTTGAGTCCTGAAGAGCTTTCTGTTTATAAAGAATATACTGACTTATCAGATGCACAAATACGATTAAATGTTGAAAAAACAGAAGCAAATAGTCCTGTTGAGGAACTGAAAAAGAACAATAAAATTCTTAGAACAATACTTGATGTTCCTGTTGAAGACATCCCCGGCAGTTTGTTTTTCACTGATATTGCTGAATCTGATATGGGTAAGTATCTTGATCTAGGCGATCCTAGAAAAACCTTTAATTTTGCGCCAGACCGAGATGTCCCCGGTGAAATTGATCTTGGCACCTTAAACGATATGGTTAATATTTTCGGAAAAGAGTGGGTTGAGGAAAGACTTGCGGGACTTCCAACAGATAGAGCGTGGCAGATTGTTGGGGACGGACCAGTTTCACGTTTAGAAGAAACTGGAAATCCTAACCTTCCTTATCGCATTCAAGACAGCAGCCAAGAAGGAAGAAGTGTTGTTGCTACAGAAAGTGTGTTTAAGCCAAGAACTGTTGAAGAAATGAAAAAACTTGCAGAGGCGGGTTATACAAATCTTAAATTTTTAGATGCGTCTGGTCGTGGTTCAAACACCCCTTCTTACAACTATGTTTTCTTTGGTGATGATGTCATGCCAAAGATTGTTGATAAGAAAGAAGAGGGCGGTTTAATTCAAAAAGGCTTAGGAAGCGTTAGATGAATGACCTTAGTGGCGTATTAAATTATCTCACAGATGACGAGATCGCCAAAGTTCAGCCGATGCTTGAGCGATTAAAGACGCTTGATGATAGGGCAGACAAGCAAGATAACTTTATGAATTTTGTGAAGCATGTTTGGCCTCAGTTTATTGAGGGCAGGCACCACAAGATTTACGCTCAGAAGCTGCAGGATGTGGCTGATGGTAAGTTGAAGCGTTTGATTGTAAATATGCCGCCTCGACATACGAAGTCTGAGTTTGCGAGTTATTTGTTTCCGACTTGGCTGATGGGCAGGCGCCCTGATTTGAAGATTATTCAGGCGACTCACACGGCTGAGTTGGCTGTTGGCTTTGGTCGTAAGGTTAAAAACTTAATTGATAGCGAGGAGTTTCGTGATGTCTTCCCTGATGTTAGTCTTGCAACAGATGCGAAAGCGAGTGGACGCTGGAGTACGAATGGTGGCGGAGAATATTACGCGGTTGGTGTCGGCGGTGCGCTTGCAGGTCGCGGCGCTGATCTCGCGATTATTGACGATCCTGTCTCGGAACAAGACGCGCTAAGTGTAACTGCGCTAGATAATATTTACGAGTGGTATACATCTGGTCCTCGACAGCGTTTGCAGCCCGGTGGTGCGATTATCATCGTGATGACACGATGGTCGATTCGTGACCTGACTGCAAAGGTTTTGCAGAAGCAGAGCGAGAAGGGTGCTGATAAGTGGGAAGTTGTGGAATTTCCTGCAATTATGCCCAAAGGTGGTCCACTTTGGCCTGAATTTTGGTCTTTAGATGAGCTTGAGAGCGTCAAAGCCTCTATCCCTGTGGGTAAGTGGAATGCCCAATATATGCAGAACCCTACTGCGGAAGAGGGTGCGATTATCAAAAGGGAGTGGTGGAACCTGTGGGAAAGGGATGAACCCCCGCCCTGTAGCTATATTATTCAGTCTTACGATACTGCGTTTAGTAAGAGTGACAGGGCTGACTACTCTGCGATAACGACTTGGGGTGTTTTTCACCATGAGGAGACAGGTGAGGATCATATTATCTTGCTTGATGCTGTTAGGGGCAGGTGGGAGTTTCCTGAATTGAAGGCTGCGGCCCATGATTTGTGGGAAGAGTTTGACCCTGATATGATTTTGATTGAACAGAAGGGTTCTGGAATGCCGTTGACGCAGGAGTTGAGGCGTATGGGTATACCTGTAACGCCGTTTACTCCGGGTCGTGGTGCGGACAAGTTTACGCGGATGCATGCCTGTGCGCCCGTGTTTGAAAGTGGTATGGTGTGGGCACCTGAGACTAATTTTGCTGATGAGGTGTTGGAAGAATGCGCTGCATTTCCGAATGGTGAACATGATGACTTGGCGGATTCGATGACTCAGGCTATACTGCGTTTTAGACAAGGTGGTTTTATCACCACTCCAACCGACTATGACGATGACGATGAGTTTCGTTTTAGAAGAAAGAGAGAGTATTACTGATGGCAAGTTCAACACGCGGCGGCAAACGTGGTAAGACAAAACGAGTAAAGATGAAGCCTGCAGAAAGTGGCGGACAAATTTATATGTCTAAAGATTATGCTAAAAGGTTTTTAGAAGGAGATAATCGTCCTAAGTTACACAACGCTATTAGGAAGGCTTACACTGATCGAATGCTTGCTGGTGAATTGACCCCAAAAGAGTCTGCACAAAAAAAAGTTGACGCATTTTCAGATCAGGTAAAGGAAGCGGTTGACCAAAAATTTGCTAATAAAAAGTACGGCGGAAAAGTCACCAAGATGGAAGGCGGTGGCGAAGTTTGCCGTGGAATGGGCCGTGCATATCAAGGCTCTCCAAAGAAAGTTCAGGTGCGCTAATGGCAAATATCGTCATCAAAATTGATATGGAAGAATTGTCTTCTGGCATTAACCAAGTCGTTGATGACGATTACGAAGATGATTTTGCTTGCCCTCTTGTGACTCACGATGAGGAAACAAACGAGGATCACAAGCAATATGCTGTGGATGAGTTTTCATATGGCCCATCAACAAAAAACTGGGAAAAGAAACCAGAGAAGTGTGGCATTTGTGAGTATTACAACATCCGTAGCGAAATGATGGACTGCATTGAGCAGGGCATGGGCGAGTCATATGGTGTGGGATACTGCACAAAACTTGACTTTGTTTGCTCTGCCGAGAATACATGTAATGCGTATGAGGCAGGCGGTCCTATGACAGACTACGATGATATTGATGAGATGGAGCCTTTACAGGGCGGATCGAAGGATATCTTTTAATGAAGTTGGGGCGTGGGATATCCAATGGGACATCTCCCTGCCCATTGGCGCAGACGCTCCCTCAAGCGTTACTGCTCCGCGATGGTAGAGCGACCCTCGCTCCAACACTTAAAGGGAAGTTAAAATGGCTATAGAACGTGATGCAGGTCCGGGTGGAATGATGGAGCAACCGCCCATGATTGAGGGCGAAGATGTTCTTGTAGAAGAACTTGGTCAGTCTCCCGGCATTTATGAATTTGATGATGGGTCTGCCATTGTTGGTGAATACACTGAGATGGAAGAAACTCAGGAAATTGCGTTTGACTCAAACTTAGCAGAATTTATGGATGACTCTGATCTTGGTCAGATTTCATCTACTTTGACTGGCGATATTGATGATGACTTTTCATCTCGCCAAGACTGGGAAGATACCTACAAGAAGGGTCTAGAGTTTTTAGGCATGCAGTATGAGGAGCGTGTTGAGCCGTTTGAGGGTTCATCTGGCGTTATTCACCCGTTGCTTGCTGAAAGCGTAACGCAGTTCCAAGCGCAAGCGTATCGTGAGATGTTGCCTGCCACTGGTCCTGTCAGAACGCAAGTTGTTGGTGCGCAGAACGAAATGCTGACAAAGCAAGCAGAGCGCGTCAAAGACTACATGAACTACATGATTACATATGAGATGGAAGAGTATGATCCTGAGATGGATCAGATGCTGTTCTATCTGCCAGTCATTGGTTCTACGTTTAAGAAAGTTTACTTTGATCCGCTAAAGGGTCGTGCGGTTAGTCAGTTTGTTCACGCTGAGGATTTGGTTGTGCCTTATGGCGCAGTTGATCTGGCAACAAGCCCACGTATTACGCACGTAATTAAGATGGATTCAAATGAGGTTCGCAAGTTGCAGCTTGCAGGCTTCTATCGCGATGTTGACTTGCCTGCGAACGGTGAAGCTGGCGAGGACATGAGCGAAGTCCAAGAGACTATTAATGAAATTCAAGGCGTACATCCAAGCAATGCTTCTGTAGAGTTAACTCTGTATGAAATTCATACAGACTTGGATTTGCCCGGGTTTGAGGACATGGATCAGGAAGGTGAGCCAAGTGGCTTGAAACTTCCTTATATTGTAACGCTGATTGAAAACACAGGTCAGATTCTTGCGATTCGTCGTAATTATTCTGAAGCTGATCCGATGATGAAGCGGAAGCAGTATTTTGTTCACTACAAGTTCTTGCCGGGTCTTGGTTTCTATGGCCTTGGCCTGACTCACATGATCGGTGGGTTGGCACAAGCGTCCACCTCTATACTGCGCCAACTCATTGATGCGGGTACGCTCTCCAACTTGCCTGCGGGTTTCAAGGCTCGTGGAGCGCGTATCCGTGATGAGGACAGTGCAATACAGCCGGGTGAGTTCCGCGACATTGATGTTGCAGGAACGGATATCAGAAGCTCCTTGATGCCCCTTCCCTTCAAAGAGCCTTCTGGTACTCTCTACAACCTTTTGGGCACTCTCGTGGACGCAGGTCGCCGCTTTGCGGCTATGGCTGACATGAAGATTGGTGAGATGGGCGGTGAAACGCCTGTTGGCACCACAATGGCGATTATGGAACGTGGCACGAAAGTGATGTCTGCGATCCACAAGCGCATGCATTATTCGCAAAAAATCGAGTTTAAACTTCTATCGAAGGTGTTTGCGGAAACGATACAGATGTATCCGTATATGCCATCTACAGAGTTTGGACCCGAAGTCTTTGCGCAAGATTTCGATGCTAGAGTTGATGTACTCCCTGTTAGTGACCCTAACATCTTCTCTATGGCCCAGCGTATCGCTCTTGCGCAAACCCAATTGCAGCTTGTTCAATCTAATCCACAGATTCACGGTGGGCCTCAAGGATTGTACCAAGCATATCGCAAGATGTACGAAGCCTTGGGCGTTAATAACATCGACGCGATCTTACCACCCCCACCACAGCCTATGCCTATGAATGCTGCGATGGAGAATAAGATTGCGCTGACTGGCGGTATGCCACAGGCATTCCCACAGCAAGACCACAAGGCGCACATCGAAACTCACTTGGCAATGATGTCCACACCTGTCGTTCAAATGAACCCACAGGCTATGGCAACGCTTCAGGGGCATATTCAAGAACACATTGGTATGCTGGCAGAGGCGCAAGCGCAGCAGATGGTTATGGAGCAAGCAGGACCAGAGGTTCAGCAGAATCCAGAAGCCATGCAGATGCTACAGCCTGCGATAGAACGTCAAGCGGCTATGCTGATTGCAGACCTTACAGAAGAGTTTACGCAGTCTGTTGAGCCAATGCCTCAAGGTGAAGACCCATTGGTTGCGATCAGACAGCAAGAGTTGCAGCTAAAAGCAGCAGATATGCAGCGTAAGTCTTCAGAGTTTGAAGCGAAGCAAGAACTTGAGCGTGAGCGCGAAATGATGGATGCGCGACTAGCTGAAGAACGTCTAAAGCTACAAGAGGATGCTTTAGAAGACAAAACACGAGTCGCACAGGATAGAATCCAAACTCAACGCGACATTGCGGCTCTCAATGCACGAATGAAGGGAGTTCAGTAATGACCAGTAGTGTACGCGCAAAAATGATGGAAGTTGAGAAGGAGAAGAAAATTGCCACTCGCCAAAGGGAAGAGTCAGCAGACAATAAGCTCCAACATAAGCAAGCTAGTGTCGGAGGGGTATCCGCAAAAGCAAGCAGTGGCGATAGCACTGGCGGAGTCGAGAAAGTCAGGGCGCGGACGAAAAAAGGCCACTTCGTCAAAGACGACCCCAACACCCCAGAAAACGAAGCGTGGGTCGAAAAGCCCCAAAAAGCCCCTGCAAAGAAAAAAGCCCCAGCCAAAAAGAAAGCCGTTAAAAAAAGCTAATGGCGGTACTGTAAGCAGGTTTAGTTCAATAGCAAGACCGCAAAGGTTTCAGGGTGTTTTCTAAACTGTAGGAGAACACCCCTTGCGTTTTAGTAAAGATCGTATAAAGTTCTAGTGGGAGAACCACATGGACGCACTACATCTAGCCGAACATCTCTACAAAAAGTTACGCCAACGCCGTGAAGACATACAGGTGTCTTTAGGGACTGGTAATATTGGTTCTTTTGATGAGTACCGATATGCCGTTGGGCAGGTTAAGGGCTTGACGTTCATGGAAGATGAAATCCGATCAGCAATGAAGGCTATTGAGTACGCAGATGACTAAAAAACTGTATGTGCCCGAACATGTGGCAAGAAAAGTAAACAAACCTGCAGGTATGGAAGATATTCCAAAGCCCGTAAAAACAGCTTTTGGTAAAGATAAGGCCGAAAGTAAGAATGAAAGTGATCCATCTGAAATGGATTCATCAGCACTAGAGCGACTACCGCAGCCTACTGGGTATCGCATGCTTATCATTCCTTATTACCCAAGTGAGAAAACTAAGGGTGGATTGTACGTTCCAGACCAAGTTCGTGACCGTGAGGCGTTCGCAACGGTTGCAGCTTATGTTGTCAAGCTGGGTCCAGATGCTTACCAAGATCAGCAAAAATTCCCAACAGGTCCATGGTGTTCTCAAAAAGATTGGGTACTTATAGGAAGATATGCTGGAAATCGGTTTAAAGTTGATGGTTTAGAGGTAAGAATTATAAACGATGACAACATTATCGCAACAATTCTTGACCCAACAGACATTTCATATGTATAATGCAGGCAAAGGAGACAGGCGCCATGAATGCTGAAGCTCAAGAGCAAGAGTTTGAAGAAACAACATCAGTAGAGTTGGATGACGACTCTGATGAAGTTGTTGAGGTTGCTTCTGATGATGACAATAATCAAGCGGGTCAAGATGATGAGCTTGATCAATACAGTGAAAATGTTCAGAAGCGCATTCGCAAGCTAACTGCCGCTCGTCGTCAGGCTGAAGAAGAAGCTGCTGCTGCAGTTCAGTACATTCAGCAAGTCCAAGCTCAGAACGAAGAATATAAAAAGCGTCTATCTACAGTTAACACTGGATATATGTCTGAGTACGAAGGTCGTATCTCTTCTCAAGAGGCTCAAGCTAAACGTGCTTTGGCAGAAGCATATGAAGCTGGAGACTATGACAGAGTGGCAGATGCGCAGTCAGCGATTGCGCAAATTGCTATTGAGAAAGAACGTCTTCGTGTTCAAAAAACGCGCTCACAAACCCAAGCTGCACAGGCGCAAGCCCAACCGCAGCAACAACAATATCAACCACAGCCACGCCAACAACAGCGTGATCCAAAGCTAGAGTCATGGCTTGGTAAAAACCAGTGGTTTGGTCAAGATAAAGTAATGACAGGTGTCGCTCGTACAATTCACGAAACACTTGTTGCTGAAGAAGGATATGACCCAACTTCAGATGAATATTATGCAGAAATCGACAAACGTATGCGTCGAGAAATGCCTCAAAAGTTTCAGGGTGATAAGAAGAACGTCCAGTCTGTCACACCTGCTGGGAGCGGTAATCGTTCCTTAAAAAGCGGACGGAAAAAGCAAGTGGAGCTTAATCCCGGTCAAGTACGCTTGGCTGAAAGATTAGGAGTGCCCTTGGATAAATATGCTGCTCAAGTAGCTAAACTTGAAAATCGGAGAGACTGATATGGCTGACCGTACTTCACGCGACACACAAACGCGGGAGCGCCAAGAGCGCAAAGTTTGGAGACCCGGCTCGGCTTTAGAAGCACCGGAAGCCCCTTTGGGGTATAAACATCGTTGGATTCGTGAATCCGTGATGGAGTTTGACGACAAAACTAACGTCCATAAGCGGCGGCAAGAAGGATACGACCTCGTTCGTGCAGAGGAATATCCAGAATATTCAGGTCCAGTTGTAGACGAGGGGCGCAACGCAGGCATCATTGGTGTCGGCGGTTTGGTTCTTGCTCGAATCCCCGTCGAGTTGGCAGATCAACGTAATCAACACTACCAAGGTGTTACACAAAACCAAATGGAAGCTGTTGATCGCGATTGGATGCGCGAAAATAACCCCGCGATGCCGAAAATGGCACCGCAGCGTAAAACCTCTGTGAGTTTCGGCTCACGACCTAAATCTGATGGAGAATAAGGATGTCTAACTACGACGCACCTTTTGGCCTTCGTCCGTCACGTACAAGCATTAGCTCTCAGCAGCAAAACCGTTATCGCATTGCTTCAGGTTATGCGACTGCAATCTTCCAAGGTGATCTTGTGAAAGTTGTAACTGGTGGCGGCATTGAGCGTGTAACAGCTTCCCCCGGCACTGACCTAATTCTAGGCGTGTTCAATGGCTGTAACTATACGGACCCGACGACAGGCAAGCCAACATGGTCAGCATATTACCCCGGTGGTGTTGCTGCTTCTGATATCATTGCAGATGTGATCGACGATCCAAATGCAACGTTTGAAGTGCAAGCAGATGCCGCTTTCCCAGTAGCTGACTTGATGGGCAACTTTAATATTGTTGCTACAGCGGGTGATACCACTTCTGGTATATCTCGTGTCGAAATTGGTGTTTCAACGGGCGCAACAACAGCGACTCTACCGTTGAAAGCTATCGACATTTCTCAAGACCCTGAGAATAGCGATGTTTCGTCGGCAAACACTAACGTGATTGTCAAAATCAATAACCACCTGTTCAGTGCTGGCACTGCAGGTCTGGCATAAGGAGAGGAGTGATTCATGGCTATTTCACGTTCACAACTCGTTAAAGAACTAGAGCCGGGCCTTAATGCTTTGTTCGGAATGGAATATGACCGCTATGAAAATCAGCATGCGGAAATCTACGAAACAGAAGCATCAGATCGTGCTTTTGAGGAAGAGGTCATGCTGGTCGGATTCGGAAATGCTCCGACTAAGAACGAAGGTTCTGGTGTCCAGTTTGATAACGCAAATGAAGCATACACTGCTCGTTATACACACGAGACAGTTGCGCTTGCATTCGCACTAACAGAAGAAGCTGTTGAAGACAACCTGTATGACCGCCTTGGTGCGCGTTATACTCGTGCGTTGGCTCGTTCTATGGCTCACACAAAGCAAGTTAAAGCTGCTGCAACATTGAACAATGCGTTCGATAGCAACTTTACTGGCGGTGACGGCAAAGAACTTTGTGCAACTGACCACCCACTAGCTGGTGGTGGTACGTTCCGTAACGAACCTTCAACTGCTGCTGACCTCAACGAAACATCACTTGAGAATGCTCTTATCGACATCTCAACATTCGTTGACGAACGCAACATGATCATTGCTCTACGCGGCACTAAGTTGATCATTCCACCACAACTGCAATTCGTTGCAGATCGTTTGTTGGAATCAACTCTACGTGTTGGCACAGCAGACAATGACATTAACGCGATCCGTAACATGGGTATGCTTCCAGAGGGTTACACTGTTAACCACTTCTTGACCGACCCAGATGCGTTCTTCATTAAGACTGACGCACCTAACGGCTTCAAGCATTTTGAGCGTTCACCAATGCGCACAAACATGGAAGCGGATTTCGACACAGGCAACATGCGCTTTAAAGCTCGTGAGCGTTATAGCTTCGGCTATTCTGACCCACGCGCAGTATTCGGTTCACCCGGAGCGTAATTTGTGTTACAGTAGGGGCAGAACATTCTTCATGTTTTGCTCCTTACCTTAGAGGCGGCTACAGTCGCCTCTTTCTTTTTGACTCATTTGTGTTATTCTGATTGCATCCCTGACAGCCGCATGGTGCGGCTGACACTAGCCACGACAGGAGAATGACATGGCTCGTACTACTTTTTCAGGCCCAGTGAAATCAAATACAGCTTTCTGGGCAAACCCAATTCTTTTTGCAGACCTGCCAACAGCTTCCGCTGATAACGAAGGTTATATCTACTATGTGTCTAATGCGCGCAAAGCAGCAGAGGGCGTAGGTGCAGGTACAGGTAACTTAGTGTTTTCAGACGGTTCAAACTGGATTCGTGTAGATACTGGCGCAACAGCAGCGGCATAAGGAGCTAACTTATGGCAGGTCCAGTAAAGGCATATAACTTCACGCAAGGTGACTCTGCGGCTGTTGTTGGTGACTCACGTTCACGCATCCGTCAGATTGTAATTTACGCGGCTGCGGCTGGCGCATTTACAATCAAAAACGGTGGTGCATCTGGAGAAACTCTTATTGAGCAAACCTTTTCAATAGGTATGCATCATCTAAACATTCCAGATGATGGCATTCTTGCGACAAGCGGTGCGTATGTAAGTGCATTCACAGGTACAAATAACGAACTGACAATCTTTTTGTCATAAGGAGTCAAAATGGCGAATTATCGTTCCATAACGCAAGTTGGAACATCTGAGCCATTTGAGCTACAGGTGGCCCGTGGTCAAATCACGGGTCATAAAACTGTGTTTAAGTTCGGTTACAACAACGATGTTGGAAGCACAAAAGAAACCATCTGGGAACAAGGTGGTTTGTATTCCTACCCCCCATCAGCCACGATAATGACTATATCAAGCAGTTCAGCTAACGACACTGCTGCAGGTACTGGTGCAAGAACGGTTGAAGTTTTTGGCCTAGATGGTGACTACAACGAAATAAACGAAGTTGTCACATTAAACGGACAAACGCCTGTTAATACTACCAAATCGTACTTTCGGATCAATCGTGGCATTGTTCGCAGCGCGGGTAGTGGTGG
>Ga0208162_1001566_pt1 | contig 11820 bp, 13 predicted proteins | sample CB_VirMetaG_4_FD_184539 | JGI IMG/M metagenome (GOLD analysis project Ga0208162, IMG submission 184539) | Freshwater to marine saline gradient viral communities from Chesapeake Bay - CB_1508_1M Viral MetaG (SPAdes) (version 4) | ecosystem: Environmental > Aquatic > Marine > Coastal | place: USA... | reverse complement strand
CTATAATGTCATCTTTCTTGACGAGTTCGCGTTCATCCCGAATCACATTGCTGATGACTTCTTTGCCTCTGTTTATCCTACTATTTCTTCTGGACAGAGCACAAAGGTAATTATCGTTTCTACCCCCAGGGGTATGAATCACTTCTACCGCATGTGGCATGATGCGGAGAGGAATAAAAACGAGTATGTGCCTACTGATGTCCACTGGTCTGAAGTTCCTGGTAGAGACGAGCAGTGGAAAGAGCAGACCATTGCCAACACTTCTGAAGCACAGTTTAAGGTTGAGTTTGAGTGTGAATTCTTAGGATCGGTCAATACACTCATCAACCCAGCAAAACTTAGAAATCTTGTATATGAGAATCCAATACAAAGAAATGCTGGATTAGATATTTACGAGAAACCAAAAACAGAACATAATTACATGATGACGGTAGACGTTGCCCGTGGATTGGGTAATGACTATTCCGCATTTATTCTTTTCGATATTACAGAGTTTCCTTACAAGGTAGTTGCAAAGTATAGGAACAATGAAATCAAACCAATGCTATTTCCAAATATTATTTTGGAGACTGCGAAGGGATACAACAACGCTTGGTTGCTGATTGAAGTTAATGATATTGGTGAGCAAGTTGCCAACATCTTACATTATGATCTTGAATACGAAAATATGCTGATGGCTGCGATGAGAGGTCGTGCTGGGCAGGTTATTGGGCATGGATTCTCGGGCAAAAAATCACAGATGGGTGTGAGAATGACACAAGCTGTGAAAAAGTTGGGATGCTCCAACTTAAAAACTCTTTTAGAAGATGATAAGATATTAACGATAGACTATGATATTATATGCGAACTTACAACATTTGCCCAAAAACATAATTCTTTTGAAGCAGAAGAAGGTTGCAATGATGACTTGGCAATGTGCCTTGTAATTTTCTCTTGGTTAGTCGCTCAAGACTACTTCAAAGAAATGACGGACAATGATGTTCGTAAGAGAATATATGAAGAACAAAAAAATCAAATTGATCAGGATATGGCACCTTTTGGATTTATTGATGATGGATTAGAAGAAGGTAGTTTTGTTGATACGGAAGGTGATAGGTGGCATACTGATGAATATGGTGATAGATCATATATGTGGCAATATTACTGATGGACTTTGATGAGCAATTTAATTTAGAACATATTCTTTTTCAAGATAGAACTTGTAGAACTTGTGGTATAAAGAAGAGTTTGATAGAAGATTTCTACAGGATAAGAAGAAAGACAACCGTTTCATCATCATATTCATATGAGTGTAAAGAATGTACTATAAAGAGGGTAACAGAATCTAGAAAGTCTAAAATAAATCCATGTCAGGACATTTACCCAGATTGGTAGATGTTCATGCACTGTTTCCTCACTGAAACACTAGCAAATAATAAATATTTTTAGTTATACATGACTTGTAGGAGAACAAAAGATGCCTCTAAATTTAGCATCTCCTGGTATTGTCGTAAGAGAGGTTGACCTAACAGTTGGTAGAGTAGATCCAGTTAGTGGCGGTGTAGGAGCTTTGGCGGCACCTTTTGCAAAAGGTCCTGTAGGAGTACCACAACTGATCGAAAGTGAAAATGATCTTTTAGAAACTTTCGGAAGAGGATACTCAGTAGACAAACACTATGAGCACTGGATGGTAGCATCATCCTATCTTGCTTATGGTGGAGTAGCAAGAGTTATTAGAACCGATAATGATAGCTTGAACAATGCTATTGTTGGTTCCGCAACAACTGTCAAAATTGACAGTGAAGACCATTATGAAGCATTAGGTTATGATGAATCTACAATTGCAGGTGCATCATTTGTCGCAAAGAATCCAGGTTCTTGGGCGAACGATATTGTAGTTGCAATTGTCGATGCAAAAGCAGACCAAATCCTATCTGGTGTAAGCACTGCAGGTATTGCATATGATGGACCAGCATTGGCAGTAGGAGCGGGAATCACTCAAACAGTTGAGGGTCGTTTAGCTGCTGGTGCAGGAACAACCACAACACTGACTGGTTATTTAAAAGGTGTAGTAACCGAGGTTTATGCCAATGGCAATCTTGGAGTAAAAGTTCTCGGCCATTATGACAATGAAACACTTACTGATGTTGATTATACTCCAAATGGAAATCTGAAGTTCTTGACTACAGATGATATTCACTTTATCAGCACTACTGGAAGTGTAATCGGATCTGGTGGAACTTCACTGTCATTAGAATCCGATTGGTATTCTGCACAAAAAATTACTCTTCCAAACGGAATTGAAATTGAGTGGGATTCTGTAGCATCAAGACCAGGAACATCACAATTTGTTGATGATAGAGGTGGTAGATTTGATGAATTCCATACATTGGTTATTGATGCGACTGGCGCAGAAACTGGAAATGCTGGAACTATTCTTGAGAAGCATATTTCACTTTCAAAAGCAAAAGATGCAGTATTCTCTGTAGGTTCACCATCTTATTGGAGAAAGTATCTTAAAGCAAATTCAAGATATGTATTTGGTGGTTCTGAACCAGAAGGAACTGAATCTATTAACTTAGATGGTTGGGTTCTTGATTCTAATGCCAATTGGGATAGAAATGCTGAACAAGCAGTCTTCTCTGGAATTGGTGTTTCTACTGGTGTTCTTGCTGGTGGAAAGAATTATGGTGGAAGAACAAATCTGACAACGGCTGGAGCACTTGCTGCTTCTGTAGGTGATGTATCTACTGCACTTGATATATTCAAAAATACTGAAGAGTATGAAGTTGACTTCGTTCTTATGGGTTCAGGTGCTTATGCAAGTAAAGAACAAGCACAAGCAGTCGCTAAGAAGTGTATTGATGTAGCATCATCCAGAAAAGATGCAATTGCATTTATTTCTCCTTGGAGAGGATCACTTCTCAATGATGCAGCTAATGGTGCTGTAGTTGTCAACACAATAGATGAAACTACATCAAAAGTTCTCGAATTCTATCAACCAATGAGTTCGTCTTATGCAATCTTTGATAGTGGTTATAAGTACATGTATGATCGTTTCAACGATACATTCAGGTACGTTCCACTTAATGGAGACATTGCAGGAACTTGTGTAAGAACTGACATTCAACAGTTCCCATGGTTCTCACCTGCTGGAACATCTAGAGGAACTATCCTCAATGCAGTTAAGTTGGCATACAATCCTGGAAAAGCACAACGTGATATTCTATATTCTGCAAATATTAACCCAGTAATCTTCTCACCTGGTTCAGGAATTGTTCTCTTCGGTGATAAGACTGGATTTGGTAAGGCATCGGCATTTGATAGAATTAATGTTCGCCGTCTCTTCATCTACCTCGAAGATGCCATCTCTGCTGCTGCAAAAGATCAACTCTTTGAGTTCAATGATGAAATTACAAGAACAAACTTCGTAAACATCATTGAACCTTTCCTCCGCGATGTTCAATCTAAGAGAGGAATCTTTGATTTCGTTGTTATTTGTGATGAAACAAATAACACTGCAGCAGTCATTGACAATAATGAGTTTGTTGCTGACATCTTCATTAAACCAGCAAGGTCGATCAACTTTATCGGTCTTACCTTCGTTGCCACCAGAACTGGTGTTGCATTTGAAGAAGTAATCGGAAGCGTTTGATACGCTTCCCCTTTATTAAAAACCTTAGAGGAACAAAACAATGGCATCAAAGAATCAAATTAATCCACCCCCACTAAGAAAGATTACTGACTTCAAAAGTAAGCTGACTGGTGGTGGCGCTCGCGCCAACCTATTTGAAGTTGTTTTAACTTTTCCAAACTTAGCACAACCAGATACTACTGTTCTGGAAAAGTCAAGATTTATGGTCAAAGCTGCTCAACTCCCAGCATCTAACGTTTCTCCTATTGAAGTTCCTTTCAGAGGAAGAATCTTAAAGATTGCTGGAGATAGAACATTCGATTCTTGGACCGTAACAGTACTCAACGATACTGACTTCTCCATCCGCTCCGCATTTGAGCGTTGGATGAATACGATTAACAGAGTATCTGATAATACTGGATTAACTAACCCAGCGGATTATCAATCGGATGCTTACGTATATCAATTGGATAGAGATGGATCTGAGTTAAGATCTTATCGCTTCTATGATGTATTCCCAACTCAAGTAGCACCTATTGAACTTTCATATGATGCTCAGGGTATTCAGGAGTTTACTGTTGAACTTCAAGTTCAGTGGTGGGAAGCAACTAAAGGCACTGGTGCTAATGCTGGCGGTGAGAATATTAACTAAATAGTCAAATAACGCTCAATTAATTATAATATGGCCAGACTATTTGGTTTTTCTATTGACACTAATCAGAATAAATCACCCACGGTGTTGTCCCCCGTTCCTCAAAGTAATGAGGACGGGGTTGACAATTATATTGCCAGTGGGTTTTATGGTCAGTATGTCGATATTGAAGGTGTTTATAGAACAGAACACGATTTAATCAAAAGATATAGAGAGATGGCAGTTCATCCAGAGGTGGATGGTGCTATTGAAGATGTTGTTAATGAAGCAATCGTTAGTGATTTGTACGATTCTCCAGTAGAGATTGAACTGTCAAATCTCAATGCAAGTGATAAAATTAAGAAGATAATTAGAGAAGAATTTCGATATATCAAAGAAATTATGGACTTCGATAAGAAGTGCCATGAAATCTTTAGAAATTGGTATGTTGATGGGAGAGTTTATTATTTAAAAGTAATCGATATGAAGAATCCTATGGCAGGGATTCAGGAGTTGAGATATATCGATCCACTTAAGTTAAAGTACGTCAGAAAAGAAAAAGAAGACAAAAAGAATCAAAGTCAGAATCAACTTGTAAATCTGAGATCTCAGAACGAAAATATTCCCATGAATATTGAGTTTGATGAGTATTATTTGTATACACCAAATCCACAAAATCCAGGTGGACCAATTTGGCCAAATAATCAAAATAAAAAAGCAATCAAAATTGCAAAAGATACTATTGTACATTGCACTTCTGGATTGATAGATAGAAATAAAAACGTCGTTCTTTCTTATCTACATAAAGCAATCAAATCACTGAATCAACTCAGAATGATTGAGGATTCTTTAGTTATCTATAGATTGTCTAGAGCACCTGAGCGTCGCATTTTTTATATTGACGTTGGCAATCTTCCCAAGGTAAAAGCAGAGCAATACCTTAAAGAGGTTATGTCTCGCTACAGAAATAAACTGGTCTATAACGCACAAACTGGTGAAGTTCGTGATGACCGTAAGTTTATGTCTATGATGGAAGACTTCTGGTTGCCACGTAGAGAAGGTGGTCGTGGTACAGAAATTACCACACTTCCTGGTGGACAAAACCTTGGAGAACTTGCAGATATTGAATATTTTCAAAAGAAACTCTATAGATCACTTGGAGTTCCTGAGTCAAGAATTGCCGCTGAGGGTGGATTTAACCTTGGTCGCTCTTCAGAAATTTTAAGAGATGAACTAAAGTTTGCTAAGTTTGTTGGTCGTTTGAGAAAGCGTTTTGCTCAAATGTTCAATGACATGTTGAAAACGCAATTGATTCTCAAGAACATTGTGTCTCCAGAAGATTGGGAATATATGGAAGATCATATTCAATATGACTTTTTATATGACAATCAGTTTGCTGAACTTAAAGAAAAAGAACTCATTGAAGGAAGACTTGGGATTCTTGCAACAATTGAACCATACATTGGAAAATACTATTCTACAGAATATGTAAGAAAAAAGGTTCTTCGCCAAACTGATTCGGAGATTATTGAAATCGATGAACAGATTGAAGATGAAATTGAGAAGGGTATAATTCCAGACCCAGCGACAATTGATCCAATTACTGGAGAACCATTACCACAACAAGACCCAATGGCAATGGGTCAAGATCCGATGGCAATGGGTGAAGTTCCTGTAGAGGATGACCTGGAAGCAGAAGCTGCTAAGGTTGATGCAAGGTATCAAAAGGACACCAAAAAAGCAGAGCTATAAATATATCATATAAGTATATTACATCAAAATGGAAAATATTATCGATTTGATTGCGACGGATGCTTCACCCTCCGATATTTCTGTAGAAATTAAATCTGCATTATTTGCTAAGGCATCCGACAGAATAGATGCTTTGCGACCTGAGGTTGCAAATGCATTTTTCGATTCTACAGAAGAAACCACAGAAGATTCAGAAGAGGAAACTGAATAATGTCAAGAATACTATTGAAAGGTACTGAAATAATTGTACCAAATACAGTTGGAGCTGGTTCTAGTTTTGGTGAGGCATCTGTTGTCCGTCTCGCTAATCCAAGTACCACTGATTATGTCATAACTGTTTCTGTAACTAATGCAGGTCCAACTATTGGAACTTTTACAATGTTGGCAAATACGACAGAATTGTTGGAAAAATATCCATCACATACTGTCCATGTGTCTTCTGGAACAGATGTACTAGGAACAAAAGTAGGATTTACTGGATAAACAAATGAAACTCATCACAGAAGAAATTTCAAACGTAAAGATTATCAAAGAAGGTAAAGGTCCAAACCAAAAACTTCATATTGAAGGTGTATTCCTCCAAGGCGAAATCAAAAATCGCAATGGAAGAATGTATCCTATCGAAACTCTTTGCCGCGAGGTAACCCGTTATAACGAACAGTTTGTTCAAAAGGGTCGTGCTCTTGGTGAACTTGGACACCCCGAAGGTCCTACAGTAAATCTTGATCGTGTTTCCCACAAAATTACTTCTCTTGTTCAAGAGGGAAATAATTTTAGAGGAAAGGCATGTATCTTAAATACTCCTATGGGTAAGATTGCATCTTCTCTTCTCGATGAAGGTGTAATGCTTGGCGTTTCTTCTCGTGGCGTTGGTTCACTTAAGATGACCAATGAGGGTCATAAAATTGTCGGTGAAGATTTCATGTTAGCAACTGCTGCTGATATCGTTGCCGATCCTTCTGCACCTGATGCATTTGTTTCGGGAATCATGGAAGGAAAAGAGTGGGTTTGGGAAGGAGGAATTCTTCGTGAACAACTCGCTGAAAGAACAAAGAATAAAATCGATTCTTTAACTGTTCAAAGAAGACTTGATGAGAAAAAGTTGGAACTTTTCAACGATTTTCTTTCAAATCTTTAATTTATAAATAAATATAGATTAATTATATTCAATCTAACACAAATGTCCGTTGGTAGCAATTTACAAGAAATGGAAAACGTAGTAACCAAAGGGGCTGCATCTGCCGAGCCAATGGTAGCTTCTGGAGCTACCGTTGTTGACTTAGGCGGTCCAACTCCTGAGAATTCAAGACCAGATGATGATTCTAACAAGCTGAAGGATCCTGCAGCATCTCTTGCTCAAGTAAGAGACGTTGTAAATGCCAAGGCTGCACGTGCTGAAGAAGCAGAAGCAGAACTCGAAGCAGATCAAGAGGTTGTTGCTGAAGAAGAGGAAGAGACCACTGATGAGGTTGTTTCCGAAGAAGAAGCAACAGAATCTGAAGAGGGTACAGAAATCGTAGCCGAAGAAGAAGTATCTGAAATCGAGTATAGCATCGAAGAAGATGTTGAAGCACTTCTTGCTGGCGAAGAACTTTCTGAAGAGTTCCAAGAAAAGGCACGTACCATTTTTGAAACTGCTATCAAATCTAAGGTTTCTGAAATCAAAGAAGAGATGCAAGAGGCTTATGCACAAGCACTCGTAGAAGAAATCGACACTATTAAAGAAGGTCTTACTGAGAGACTCGACGCATACCTTGAGTATGTTGCAGACGAGTGGATTCAGGAAAATGTTCTTGCTGTTGAAGCAGGACTTAAGACTGAAATGACCGAATCATTCCTTCAAGGAATGAAGAGTCTTTTTGAAGAGCATTATGTAACCATCCCTGAAGATAGATATGATGTAATCGAGAGCATGGTAGATAAACTTGATGAAATGGAAACAAAACTCAACGAGCAAATCGAAAGAAACGTTGCTCTTAATAGAAGATTAGCTGAGTCAACTTCAGATGTAATTCTTGCCGATGTCGCTGAGGGTCTTGCACTTTCTCAGAAGGACAAACTCGCTTCTCTTGCAGAAAATGTTGAGTTTGAAAGTGAGTCAGACTATCGTGAGAAGCTGGTAACTCTTAGAGAATCATATTTCCCAAACACCAGCACTCAAAGAAGCACAACAGAAAATCTTTCAGAGGAAGTCACTTCTGAAGAGACAGAATCTCTTAATGAGTCTGTCAGTCCAGTAATGGCATCTTATCTGAATGTTCTGTCCAGATCTTCCAGAAAGTGAATTCTAGATTATAAATCAAACAACAACAAACTGTTCAAAGAGGTTTAATTCAAATGCAGATGTACAACACAGAGTACCTGCAGGAGAAGTGGGCACCCATCCTCGACTATGATGGTCTTGATCCAATCAAAGACGCTCATCGTAGATCGGTAACCGCTATCCTGCTCGAAAACCAAGAGAAAGAACTCCGTGAGGAAAGAGCATTCCTCTCTGAGGCACCAACCGTTAATACAGGTACTAACGGTTCCGCTGCAGGTTTCTCCGCTGACGCCGCTGGCGCTGGTCCTGTCGCTGGTTTCGACCCCGTTCTGATCTCCCTGATCAGACGCTCCATGCCTAACCTGGTCGCTTATGACCTCGCAGGCGTTCAACCAATGAACGGTCCTACTGGACTCATCTTCGCAATGCGTTCACGCTACACCAACCAGAGTGGCGACGAGGCATTCTTCAACGAAGTCGATTCTGCGTTCTCTGGTCAGTCCGCATCCTTCAACAACACCCAAGGATGGACTGATGGTGCAGTTGGTTTAGGTACCACCGCACAGTCAGGTTCTAACCCTGGTGCACTGGACGCGACCTTCCCACAAACTGGCGACGCTACCACCTATAACGTAGGTCAGGGTATGCGTACCGACCAGGCAGAAGGTCTGGGCGACAACACAGGTGCCTTCAACGAGATGGCATTCTCGATCGAGAAGGTCACCGTTACTGCCAAGTCAAGAGCTCTGAAAGCCGAGTATTCATTAGAACTCGCTCAGGACCTCAAGGCGATCCACGGTCTGAATGCAGAAGCTGAGTTGGCAAACATTCTGTCAACTGAGATTCTCGCTGAAATCAACCGCGAAGTCATCCGTACCATCTATAACGTTGCTGAGCCTGGTGCACAGACCAACGTTGCTAACAACGGTACTTTCGACCTCGACGTTGACTCCAACGGACGCTGGAGCGTTGAGAAGTTCAAGGGTCTTATCTTCCAAATCGAGCGCGACGCTAACGCAATCGCAACCAGAACTCGTCGCGGGAAGGGCAACATGATCATGTGCTCTGCTGACGTTGCTTCAGCACTGACCATGGCTGGTGTTCTCGACTACACCCCTGCACTCAATGCTAACCTGAACGTTGATGACACTGGCAACACCTTTGCTGGTATCCTCCAAGGTAAGTATCGCGTATACATCGACCCATATGCTGGTGGTTTCAACCCTAGCGCTAACGGTGGTCAGTACTACGTTGTTGGTTATAAGGGTTCTTCACCTTATGACGCTGGTCTGTTCTACTGTCCATATGTACCTCTGCAGATGGTACGTGCCGTTGGTCAGGACACCTTCCAGCCCAAAATTGGCTTCAAGACCCGTTATGGTATTGTCGCCAACCCATTCGCAGAAGGCGATGTCACCAACCAAGGTCTTGGTCGCCTTGCCAGAAACGGCAACCGCTACTACAGAAGAGTCAAGGTTCAAAACCTCATGTGATTCTTTTCACAGGACTCTACAGACCTCCCGAAAGGGGGGTCTTTTTTTATGATGACCAATGATTATAAACTAGTATATCCATCCTATTATAACGTTCAATAATTTCAGTTTCTTTAGGATTTGGTAAGTTATACTGCCTAGAACGACGTTCATGTGGGAACTTACCGCTCAACAATTCTCCAACATGTGATTTATCTTTGTAGTCAAGTTCAATTTTATTGATAAACTCGTTGTTGGACTCTTCCAAATTATCAAAATCAAATACAAAATAAAAATTCGAAAGATTCTTTATGGCAATCTCAACAGAATTTTTTGGCAATAGTGTATTATCACCATAATCAATTAAATGAGGTGACAATTCATCACAGATATATCCAGTAAGATATTTTGTCATCATGTTTCTAACTTCCCAGCAATTTTCCATAAAGAGTTCAAGATTGCTAGTAAATTCGTAGTATGGATATCCTGGCATTCCAGAAACCATCTTGTAATATGACCAAACCCTTTGAATAGGATCTCTAATAGATGTAATATATCGATACTCTTCTGGATTTCTAATCAAACTTACAGGATAGTGTCCTCTATAATTTTTTCCAATATCCAAACCACAGACTGAAATCATATCACACATTTCAGCGATTGATGTTCCTGCAGTTTTGGGAATGTGAACAAAGAAAAGTTCACTCTTATCAAATTCGTAGAGATTATTATTATATCCAGCCATAGTCTTAAACTCAATTTCTGCTATTTATTATAACCTAAATATAATTACAGCAATACTTTGAAAGATGAAGCCTACCCCAAAAGAAGCAAAGGTAATCCATGAGCACTACGAAAGGGTAGTGGATCATCTTATGGATGAAGGATATGCAAATACCAGAGAAAATGCCGAAAAAATTATCAGCGGCATGAGCGAAGAATGGTATAGCTTAATTGTAAAGTGATAGCGCATGGCATGTAATTTTCCAAATCAAATAACGAATCGTAATTTCTTATCTGCATCTGGTTTTAAATTTACACTAGCAAAGTATCCAAAAATTGATTTCTTTTCGAATACTGCTAGAATACCAGAAATCAATCTGGCGACTTCAATTCAACCTTCATATTTGAAGGACATTGATGTTCCTGGAGAAAAATTAACGTATGGGGATTTATCGTTAAGATTTCTTGTGGACGAAAATATGGAAAATTATCTTGCCGTTTACAATTGGTTAACTGGACTTGGATTTCCAGAAACCGCGCAGCAATATAAATCTTTGACTACCGATGATACTGGTGCAAGAGATGGAAAAGAAGCATTCAGTGATGGTACTCTTAGAATTCTAAACAGTAACTTTAGAGAAGTTGCAAAAGTTAAGTTCTTAGATTTGTTTCCAGTATCATTGAGTTCTTTGGAATTTGATTCCACCATAACTGATGTCCAGTACTTTACAGCAGAGGTCAGTTTCAAGTATACTATATACGAATTAACCAGTTCCATGTAATTATGAACCTTGATGAAATTCAGGAGATGTGGCAGAGGGATTCTGTCATAGACCCTGACAACTTACATGATGAATCTTTAAAAATTCCTCAACTTCATTCTAAGTATTACACTTTATACAATACAATTACACTACTCCGCGAGAGAGCAAGAGAAACTCATAATAGAGTAAGATTAGAACGCTATAATTACTACACAGGAAAGGCACCAGCAGAGGTCTATGAGGAAGAACCATTTCCGTATAAGGTAAGAGACAAAGAGGCATTACAGAGGTATCTGGATGCCGATGAGAAACTGAATAAAGTAGATCTTAAAATCAGATATTATGATATTATGCTCAAGTTCCTGGAGGAGATAATTAAGACTATTTCTAATAGAACTTACCAAATCAAAAATGCCATAGAGTGGCATCGCTTCCAAGCAGGTTTTAACTGAGTCAATAAATACCCATAGGTGAAACTTATGGGTTATGTCTCATTTGATTATATCAAAAAAGAACGAAGTATATCTTCAGGTAAAAGCAGAACCACACGTCTACTACGAACTAGCAGATCAGTTCACGTTTGAGGTTCCTGGTGCCAAGTT
>Ga0208162_1001565_pt1 | contig 11826 bp, 13 predicted proteins | sample CB_VirMetaG_4_FD_184539 | JGI IMG/M metagenome (GOLD analysis project Ga0208162, IMG submission 184539) | Freshwater to marine saline gradient viral communities from Chesapeake Bay - CB_1508_1M Viral MetaG (SPAdes) (version 4) | ecosystem: Environmental > Aquatic > Marine > Coastal | place: USA... | reverse complement strand
ACCTTTTAGTGCTGCATATTGAAACATTTGGTTACCAAATCTCCCAATAGTTCCAATATGATCAAACCCAATCACTTTTCATGTCCTCAAATACTTTTGCAATCCCTCTATCTATGGTAGTTTTAGGCAACCACCATCCAGTAATATATGTGTTTGCTTCATTCCTCTTATCCATCTGAACACTATCTTTAGCAAGTCCTGGTTTGATATTAACCTTTCTCCCAATCATATTAAACTGACCCTGAATAATTGATGCAACTTCTTTAATCGAAGTAGAGTGGAAAGATGTGATATGTAAAGGATCTTCAGGTTTGAAGTCTGTGTAATTTTCCATTACAGTCTCTAATGCCTCACAGCAGTCTTCGGCATAAAGAAACTGCCTCTCTTCTGTGCCATCCGTTAGCATTTCAAACTCACCTTCCTCAAATCCTCTACGAATAAAATCGGTGATGACATGTGCTTTCTCATTGTCTTTCTCTACACCATAGACATTCCAAAACTTAACAGTCAATCCTTTGAGTGCAGTTGTATATAATTCCCCAAGTTTCTTACAGGCACCATAAGGAGAATAACTCATATTACTCATCTGTGATGATGCAAAGACAAACCTTTTATTATACTTCTCTAAAAGACCAAAGACATTTGCCATCAAACGTGTATTGTTATTAATGAAGTCAAAGGTATGCTGATACTTCTTCAGATACCTAGACCCACCAACATCGAATGCCAAAAAAAACACAAAGTCTGCATTCTTAATAGCACGATCTAAGTTGTGATTAGGAATTTGTGTAAGGTCTTCACCATGATGTCGTGCAATATCAAACTCAGTTACCTCATATTTTTTATCTCGAAGGTACTCAGTTAGATATGCACCAATCTGACCACTAGATCCAAGTATTGTAATTTTCATTTTTTTAATTTTTCAATTTCATCTATTATAAAATTAATATTTTTTTCAATCTTTTGAATTTTTTGTTCTTGCGTCTTTAACCATTCAAAATACAAATAATTATCCTGCAAATCGGATATTACGCCACTATCAAGGTTATGTCTATCTATTGCCCATTGAGGAGGTTTTGATAATTTCCATGGGTATAAATGATATTCCAATTCAGCAACAATTCCCCACAAAAAAATTCTAATTTTTTTAATCATTTTTGATATTTAGAATTATCTTTTGATAAATGAACAATTTTAGATTCAAAATTGCATTGGGAAGAGAAGTCTTCGGGATATGCATATGATGAAGGTAAGGTATGTACTCTCTCTTTGTTCTCTATAAAAAATTTATTTAGATGGCTTTCATCATGCCATATTGCTATTATATCATCTTTTAGATCATCATTGGTCCTGTTTTGAAGTTCATCAATCAGTTCAAACACATAAGGAACTTTACCGCCCCACAGACATCCTTGCCAATAGGTTGAGACATCAGCATCCTCTGTAATAGATGCACGACACTTAGGGTTTGTCTCAAAGGCACCAGGGAACTTACCGTGTGGTTGCATACCAAGGAAATGGCACGGGTGATGTACCCCAAAGAATGGTTTATTAAGATGAAAGAATTCTTCCTCAGTGATATCACTAGTCACCAGAGCATCAGCATCGATGAAGACAAACCAATCATTCTTCATAATCTCTTGTCTTGCCCGATTGATAATCTCAAATCTTTTAAGAGTAATGAATGGCCATTCTAAATGATCCTGTTGATATCGAACCACATTGTCAGGCATTCCATCTAGTTCTCCGTCCGTAAAAACTAAAAATGTTTTTTCAGAATTTGGTAAGAAATATTTTTCAATATTTTCATAATAATTTGGTAAAAAGTTAAGATATTTACTAGTACCAATAAAACAAATAGCAACCTTGTTCTTTTTATTCTCAATCATCTTCTCAATATTTGATATAAAATAATTTTGAATTACATTAGTCCAATCAAACTTCTTAGAGTATTCCAAGATTTCATCTCTATTTTTCACGGAGTATTCTCTATTCTCAATGATTGCTCTTTCAACATACTCCAAGTCATCAACTTTATCCTCAGGGATTATGGTGATGAACTTCTTACTCAGGTCAAGGTTTGCTGTTGCCCACTGACTTACAACAACACCAAGACCAGCAGCAAATGCCTCCATAATAACCAGTGAGTGTGCCTCACCATCAGATAGAAGCACAAGGTTTCCATAGTCAGTCAGATTATCATAAAGATAATCTTTCTCCCACTCACCAAGGTAGTTCTTGGACCGATCGAATCTATGATCTACGATATTACCCGCATACCACAGACTATCAATAGACTGGAAGAAGCACTGCCTCTTTCTATAATCAACCTTTGCGAGGAAGATAGACCTATCAGCAAACTTGGGAGTGTCAGTCACTCTAAAGTTGTCTGACATAACTCCATTAGGATTTAAGTATAACCTATCAGAAGGAATCCCACAATCAGTTTCATAGACTTTATTAATACTGTCAGACAATCCAAATACTGTTGGTTTAGTTTGCTCAAAAACATCAAAAACTCTCTGCTTATATGGACCCATCAATTCAGGTCTTTCAATATAAGCAAAGTGAGTTGTTATAGCACATGGATATCTAATGTAAGGATACAAAGGAACCCAGTCATCATAGTTAATATGAACAAAGTCAGGTTTGAATTCATCAATCATACCCAATATCTGCATCGGGTCTCCGATGTTTATGATCTGAACTTCATGCCCCAACTTCTCTAAAGTTATCTTGTAGTCCCATATAAGAGATTCTACTGCACCCCATCCTTTAGGAGGAATAGGAGTATTTGGTCCAATAATACTAATTCTCATTCGATTTCAACTTCTCTATATTTTGTGAATAAAGTTTTACAAGACTCTCCCAGGAAAAATTATCAATACCAAACTGCCTAATTTCATCTCTCATACCAATAGAAATGTCACGATTCTCCTTAATCTTTTCCTCTACGTATGAAATATCTTCAAGTTTTTCATCAGGAATTACATTGACAAATGGAAGACCCTCGGGCAAATCATGTGCAGCATACTTAGAGATGACTACACCAAGTCCATTGATAATTGCTTCTTTTACAACTAAAGGAGTTCCATTTTCACCATCAGATAGAAGCACAAGATTTCCATAGTCAGTAAAATGCTCTCTTTTGTATTCATCAGTCCATTCACCAAGATAGTTTTTAGATTGATCAAACGGTGTAGCACCACTATCTTGTCCAACATAATCAATAGATTCTATGTCTTGATATAACCACTGCTTCTTGCGATGATAAATTTGACCAAGATATATAGATTTATTTGGTTTTACTGCCTCACTACGATAAGTGAATCTTTTATGATTCGCACCATTTTCTGAAAGAAGAAGTTTACTCTCATCTGCCCCAGCATTCTTAAAGGTTTGATAATCTTTTTTAGAGATACAAAAAATATAGTATTTTTTGTTTTTAATAATCCAATCAAAAATTCTATCATATCCATCACGACGATGCATGTTTGGTTGATCAATATAAGGATAGTGACTACTAAATGCCAACTTAGGAATATTGGTTTCAGTAGCAATCCTATCCATGATTGGGTAAAAAACATCATAATGAATATGAGCAAAATCATATTCATCTTCGTTTAAGAAATCAATAATATCATCATGATTTGGAGTATTGATGATGTTTCCTTCATGACCCATTTCTTCAAGTTCTAAAGCATAATCCCATATAAGAGATTCAACAGCACCCCAACCATCAGGGGGTATTGGCATAATTCCAGGTCCAACCAGTGCAATTTTCATTTAGATAATTCTGAGATAATTTCATATTGACGATGCATATGTGAGTAATTTTCAAAAACTACAAACATATCATCATTATTTTTATACAAATAAGCCATTGCATTCTGCTCATTATTAATTATACCATTTCTAATCATTTTTTCCTGAAGAACATCATCAATCATATCACAAAACTTATTGAGAATTTTTGCTCCACCTCCCCATAAACCAGCCATTATCCATGTTCTTGCGTCCCAGAAATATTTTTCAGTACATACTTCAGCATTTACAATATCAGGATAGCATGACATAGAAGCTTGAATTAAAACGCTGTCCTTATTATCCAAAAGTGTTTCTTGAGCAGATTCTGAAGGATAAATTTGATTAACATCTACACTATGAGGTTGAAAAAATCTAGAAAGTCCAGCGTCCATCCACATAAAATATTCAGTATTGAATGGATTATCTTCAATGACTTTCTTAACCCAAGGAAACTTAGAATAGATGATTACATTATAAAGACTCATTTTACACTCAACTCTAGATGGAGCTCCAATTTTATTTTTAAATGTTTTATCATCTAATATTTTTTGAATATCATCATTTAAATGATAATAAGGAACTTCTTCTAATGATTGAGTTATAATTTTAGTTTGAAGATTTTTTCTATTCTCTTTCACAAAATCTTCCAATGATTTATCAACAAATACAACCATCGGAGACTTTACTTTTAAGGTCTCTGCAAACCAAGAAAGATATTCTTCAAAAGGACGACCATCACCTTCATTTTCCCTACCAATATCATAGAGAGCAGTTACTAAAGTTACAGACATTTTTAAACCTCTTTATTGAAAATTTTAATCAGTGCATTTGCACGATTTATGAAAGTATGATTTTTTTGTACATGTTTCATTCCCTCATAAACAAGATCATAATTTGGATTTTTTTCAAATTCCAAACAATCTATTGGGAGTTGAGATTCATCATCATTATAAATGACATAATCACCCAGCAATTCCTTAACAGCAATAGAATTAGTCCCTGGCATTCTACCATAACTAATTTGTTTTAGCAGTCTGCATGGAATATATCCAATTTTTTTATGATTACCACCAGTCACTGGTTTACCATTAACTTCTAATTTTCCATCAGAATTAGTATGGTATGCATCACTACCTCTAATGTCTAAAGCAATAACAGACTTTTTCATCAACTCCATATTATCCTCAAAGGAAAGAGGGGTTGACCAGGGATTAATATTTTCCCATTGAATACCCAATTTTTGGAAAGTATTAACTACTTTTTGCATTTCTAAAGCAGGACTTCCTCCAAGTGTCCCAACAAAATAAAACTTATTTTCTCTCTTTAAAAATCTATCCTCAAAATTAAATTCTTCTGGAAGAAGATTTGTAGCCCACATCATGTGAACTGCTTCATATCCATCAATTCCTTTCTTTCTATGGTCTGCAAGAACACTATCATCGGCACTATCATTATAAAAAGTGTAAGAATCAATTGCTTTCAATTTAGTCTTATCGAAAACAAAGCTATAGTTCAAATCATTTAACTCTTTCACATTGAATCTAACATCAACAAGTCTTACACCTTTATTAAGATACTTAGATGGATTCACAGCGTTATGAACAAAATATGTTGAGGTTTCATTTATTGGAATTTCATCATCTGTAAAACCTTCTGTGAAAAACATTGTATTTGAATAGTCAAACAAAGAAGGGTCTGGATAATTTCCTGCATGAAACCAATAAGTATCATACCCTAAATGTTTAAATACTTTGTAAAAACTTGCATGAATAAAAGAGTGTGTATGTGTATACAAGGGGAAACCCCAGATAACAATCTTTAATTTAGACATAATTAAAATCTAGGTACAGTAACAATAAAAGAGTGTGATTGATGTCCTACATCAAATATATCCAGAGCCTTTCTATGAAGCATCTCATTAGACCATGCTCCACCAAATTCTTCTTGACATTTATCCATTAATATTTCCAAATAATTAAATGTACTCATAAAAACATCCATAGATCTAGAACCACCAAAATCCAACCAGTCATTAATCATACCATCCGGTTGATTTAACCATCCAGAATAATTTACAACTTTGTTATTATAATTTTCATATTTAATTTTTTGTCTTGGTTCACAATCACTACGTATCTTTACCACCCAATCATACTTAAAATCATTTGCATATTCATACTCTTTTCTTAGGAGGTTAACTTGGTTAACACTGTAATGATATGACATCCAGTTATTAACCATGCGGTTAATATAATCTGGTTCATCAGACTCATGCCAATGAGTAGACCAAGGAACTAACCTCGCAGTTTTTGGATAATATGCATATTCTGTATGTAAGGTGGAATCTTTAAAAACCTTACTCTCTTCAACTTTATAAAGTTTAGGATTATATATTTTTAAAGCATCTTCAATAGCAGAAGGAGAAATTCTTTGCTTTTCCCATCCTCCAGCTCCACCATATTTATAAGGTTGTGTCTGGAGTTTTTTATCAAACCAAAAATGAAAAAATACATCTACATCGTAACCATCACACATGTTTTCCAAAATATATGACGAGCACTCAGGAATTAATCTAGGTTGTCCGTGAAGACATAATGCTACTTTCATTTTAACCTTTCTACAAAATCAGTACAAATACCATGACAATCTACAACTCTCAATAAATCCCAATCTGGGTCATGCCACTCTGGACACACGATAATACTTTTGTTTGTATATGGTTTACCTGGATAAGTCCAGATGTACTTCTTACTGGTTAAAGTAAAATCATCTTCCTGATGCCAGAAATAATTATATCCACTAGTGGAATTAGAAAATTGATGAAGCGTAGTGATGTCCTTACAATGAATCCAAAGGTGATCTGCTCTTCCAGACAACCACCACCAGGTGACTGGATAGTCGGGTGTATCATGACCTAACCATAGACGCTCAGTCTTTGGGTCATATCTAACATCAATCTCAACATCATATCCTTGCTCAATGCATTTGTCAATTTGTTTGGGATTGTTTTCAATACTAGTATCTGGACCGTTGGTGTTAGCACGGTGAGCAATTAGTTTCAATTCTTATAATGCTCCAAGAAATAATTTAAATCTTCAGGAGTTCCAATACCCCACATCCTCTCAATTTGCTTAATTCTAATCTTCTTACCATCTGCGATGGCTTCGTTAAACACGGGACAAATATAGAACTCATTATTGACGCGAACATCTTTTTCAATCATCTGCTCAGCATATTTTACATAATCAGATCCTTTTCTCCAGAAATAAACACCAACTGTAGCATCATCACTGATTGGTTTTTTCTCTGCGACCTCAGATACAAAACCATCTTCTCCTACTTTAGCATATGACCACTTAGGATGAGTTGCTTTAAAAGTCAGAATACCTGCGTCAATACCATCAGCATTAAATGCATACAAACATTCATTACTATTCCACTCCATAAATTGATCAGAATTTGCTAAAAGAAGAGGATTATCATTATCAATAAACTCTTTTGCGAGCAAGGTTGTACAAGCAGATCCTTCTGTCAATTCATCAACTTGTACAATATTGCATCCAGGGGCTATGAGTGTTAGCAGATATTGAAGACTATACTTTTCATAATGCTCTTTACGAACAACAAAAGTATAATTTGCTTCAATATTTAAGTTTTCGAGGACAACTTGAATCATTGGTTTTCCATTAACTTCAATTAATGGTTTGGGGAAAGTATATCCCATGGTAGAAAATCTACTACCAGCACCTGCCATAGGAATAATAACATTCATTTTATCAGATTTCCAAGGTACAATGGTTTTTTTAGTTTCAGAAAATATTTTAAAAACTTCATCAATTTTATCTTGTTTTAAATCATTTCTATTTTCAATAGGAATTAAATGAGATCCACTATCAATAGCACCTTGCCTACCAATATGACTATCTTCAAATATTATAGTATCTTTTGGTAGAGCATAACATGCAGTCATACATTTCCAATACATCTGAGGAAAAGGTTTATTCCTCTGTACATCTTCATTACTAACATAGTAATCAATAAATTCTAAAATCCCCAATTTTAACAAAACCAACTTGACAGTATTCCTGATACTATTAGACGCAACAGCAACTTGATATCCTTTATTTTTAAGTTGCTGAAAGTAATGCATCAACTCATAGTCATGTTCTAAATTAGAAAATATTTCTATCGTTGCTTTTTGCTTATTGTCCCAAATTTGTTGATATTTATCTGGAGGAAGGTTTCTTTGATCTGTAAGAATTGAAAGTTTTCTAGAAGTAGGAAGTCCATCAAATAAACTTAAATGCTCATCTTTTGAAATTACATACTTAGGATCAATTTTTTCAAGCGCAGTATTGAGAGCATCAAAATGCATCTCTCTACTATCAATTAAAACTCCATCAAGATCAAATATAACAAGTTTATTCATAAGTCGGGAAAATGATTTAGATTTTTAAGAAAATAGTCACTTCTAACTATATCATGTACAGAGTCTATCATGTTTACTTTTAAATTGCAATCCTTAGCATGAAACGCAAAAATTTCTTCAGGAATAAAAGAAATTTTTTCGTTCATATAGTATGTAGTAGCATACAAATAACAATCAGAATACAAATCCATGTTTTCACTATTAGATATTGCAATATGATCAACAGTATAATTATCAGATATATTAGGTTGATTTACTTTCAAATACCATGTTTTATTAATTAAATTTAAATCTAATCTATCAAGTGCAATTTTTTGATTAAATTTAATATCCGTTCTCATTTGTATAACACAATCATAAATCATATTATTTGATTGTTCATGATATTTTTTTAGAGAATTAACCTGCTGAATAGAATAAAGCATCGATAAACAATTGCCAGGTTTAGTAGAATTGTTTAAAAATTTTTTATGATTATAATCTTTACTGAAACACTTATTACTACATCTAAGACTATTGATGAAATTTTTTTCAAATTTTTTAAGATCTTCAACAAAGAATTTTTTTGGTTTAATAATTTCTTTTACATATTTAATTTGTTCTTGGTAATAAGAATTACTTTCAATATTTGTTATATGCGATCCACTCCAAGTATGAAAAAAAATATCAACCTCATCTTCACCAAATAAAAATTTATTTTGATTTACAAAAAGTTTATCAATAGATCTCAACTTTCCAAAATAACAAATAGCTATCCTCATGGTTTAATTACATATGCAGAAGGAGCGATAAAGTTCATTGAATTTATTTTTATATTTTTATTTTTAAAAAATCTATCAACTCCCACGGACTCTGACCAATTGTGATATGCATATTCATCGAATACAACTACTCCACCACTACTGACTCTATCCCAAAGAGAATTTAAAGCATCATAAGTTGGTTGTTCTACATCCAAATCCATATACAATAAAGATATTTTTGCACCAGGTTTAGTTTCAACAAAATTAACCACCGTCTTAGAAATATTTCCCTGAATTAGTTCAAATTCATGGTCTTTAAATCCTGATTTAATAATTTGATATTCAAGTGCGTCTTTGAATGATTCTTCATGTTTAAATTCTCTTCCAGAAAAAAGTGTACTCATCGCATCTTTATCTTGATTTGAAAGACTATTAACAAGTGCTTCAGTATCAAAAAAGTCAAATCCAATTACTTTTTTTAAACTGTTTGGACAGTAATATCTTTTTAATTTTAAAAAAGTAAACAAACCTGTGCCTTTAAAAACTCCGCATTCGACAATATCTCCTGGTATATCCTTTACCATTTCAAATAACTGGAATCTAGCGAGAAGTTTTCCAAATACTTTTAAGTCAGAACTAAGAATAAATTTGTTAAATCCATCATAAAAATCTTGCCCTAAAGAATCTATGATTTCAATGTCTTTTATATCCATAATTTTTTAGTGTTTTTCTAATTGTTTGTTTACACCATCTCTAGAAACAAGAGATGGAAAGTTTATTTTATTAATATCAAGATTATTAACTCTCAGATGCTTTCCCAAAAGAAGTTCCTGTATGAGATCAACTTTGTAAATAAAATAATAAGTGGGAATGAATAAAAAACATTCAGAATATATATCCATATTTTTTGACGATGAAAATGCGAAATGATCATTCACTGTAAGATCCGTTCCCCTATGAGTTGCACAATTTGGTAAATTTATTTGATTTAAATCAAAGTTTTCGATATCAATAGGATCGCAAATAAAATCAGATCGTATTCGTATTACACAATCATACTCAAAACTATTCTGTTGCTCATAAATTTTTTTTAATTCAATAGACTTGTAAATAGAATAATACTGCGATAAAACATCATGAGGATAGCTACTATAATGTTTAAATTTTACAACTTCAGTTGATTTATCAAATTTAAAATTATTTTTTTCGGAGGGAATTGGTGTAAATATTTTATCTTCTCCAGATTTTTTTAATTGATCTAAATATTTTTCCTCTGTCAAAATACAGTTAATAAAAGAATATGGATTTCTCTCAAAAGATTTAGGAGTTTCTTTTAAAAAGATTTTTGGTTTTAAATTTTTTTTTGCAAAATTTATTTCCGATAGATAAGAATCATTATCCCATGTATGAATAAAATAATCTACATCATGATTATTTAAAACTGAATTTTTTATATGATAAAAAGTTTTTTCTAAAATTCTCAAATAACCACTATAACAAACTGCTATTTTCATTTTTTAAATAGAATGGTGAACTGGAATATATTTTTCGGAACTTTTAATCTGAGATTTAATCCAAACATAAGTTTTACGAATACCTTCTTCGAGAGTCTGAGAATAATCCCAACCCAACTCTCTACGAATTACATCGTTGTTAGAGTTACGACCACGGACACCAAGAGGACCATCAATATGAATCTTGGCAACTTCTTTATCAGCGACCTTAGCAGCAGTATCTACAAGTTGATTGATGGTCACCATCTCTTCTGATCCGATATTCACAGGACCAATAAACTCAGAGTCCATCAGTCTTCGAGTTGCTTCAATGCATTCGCCAATGTACAGGAAGGAGCGAGTCTGTAAACCATCTCCCCACACTTCGATTGATCCACCTTGCTCCGGGAGGTGAGCGACTTTACGGCAGATTGCAGCTGGTGCTTTCTCTCTTCCACCGTCCCAAGTTCCTTCGGGACCAAAAATGTTGTGATATCGAGCAACTCTAACAGGGATACCATAATTCCGATGATAAGCAAAGTATAGACGCTCAGAGAATAACTTTTCCCATCCATATTCTGAGTCTGGGTCTGCTGGATATGCTGATTCTTCACGACAGTCAGGATTATCAGGATCGAGTTGATTGTGTTCTGGATACATACATGCTGATCCAGAATAGAAAATTTTAGTTTTGTTTCCTACAGTCTCATTAAACTTACGTTGCTCATCAAGAACATTGAGATTAATAGTCACCGAGTTATGCATAATATCTGCATCATTCTCTCCAGTGAAAACGAAACCTGCACCACCCATATCAGCAGCGAACTGGTAGATTTCATCAAATGGTTGCATAAACTTCTCAGCAATCTGCTGATAGAAGTTTCCAAGATGTCCAGAGAAACGAATGCAACGACGAACAAAGTCTACGTCACGCAAATCACCTTGAATAAATTCGTTTGCTTCAGTATCTGAAAACTCAGGACGTTTGAGATCTACACCACGTACCCAGTAACCTTCCGATCGAAGTCTCTTTACCATATGACTTCCAATAAATCCACCAGCACCAAGAACAAGTGCTGTTTTTTTATATTCGGACATAACAACTTATAAACTATAGTATGTATTATACTAAAAAAGCAGGGTTTATGCAACCCTGCCTCATACGGTCTTTCATGCACGCCACTTGCTCTTTGACCTGAAGCAAGAAACAGGGCGGGAGTATAAAACCCCATCCGCACCAACTGCCCTTGAGAGAGGCAGTAAACTCTAAGGAGGTCTAATGACTCCACCAGGGTAAGTTTAGAGTCATTCCAAGACTCGGGAATGAAGGGGATACTTCAACCGACCAGGGCTA
>Ga0208162_1001564_pt1 | contig 11830 bp, 12 predicted proteins | sample CB_VirMetaG_4_FD_184539 | JGI IMG/M metagenome (GOLD analysis project Ga0208162, IMG submission 184539) | Freshwater to marine saline gradient viral communities from Chesapeake Bay - CB_1508_1M Viral MetaG (SPAdes) (version 4) | ecosystem: Environmental > Aquatic > Marine > Coastal | place: USA... | reverse complement strand
CGGATGGCAGCAGACTGCTGAGAGATGCCACCAAGGAAGGTCGGCACCTGGACGGAGTAGGTCGGCATAGATCAGTAGCGAGGGGCTTTACGGATAGTGGCCGGAAGGTAGTGCGAGCCGGTGATCCACGGGAACGTCGGGTCGTCCATCATCGTGTACTGACCCTCCTCGATGTCGTGGTTGATCAGCGCACCTCGAGCCTGAGACTCCTCAAGCGCAAGAGCTCGTGCGCTGTCTTGCGAGCCCACGGTGCGCGTGTACATCTTTCGGGCCGCGCGGCAGGTGATGTACTCCTTGGCTTGCTCGGGCAGTTCGTCGAAGTCGATGTACAGCACGAGGCAGCCGGTGACGGCTTGGCCGATGTCGAACGTCCCGCGGTGACGGTCGTAGAGCTTGTCGCCACGGACCGTCAGGCCCTGGTAGTCGTACGCCTTGAAGCGCACAGTCCCCGCAGGGATCGCCACCTCCCCACTCACACCATCGGCAGAGAAGGTGTGATTGGGGTTGGTGTTGAAGTGCCACCCCTCCCCCTGAACCTGTTGGTCTGTCTCCTCAAGGACCGCAACGGCCATACGCGTCGTGGCACTCGTCGGTCCCTCGAGGCTGTTGGAGGGCTTCTGCCCACAGGCAACGAGGATGCGGTTGACGGCTTGAAGTTTGGTCAGACTCATGGTTCAGGAGGAGGGGTCAGAGATCACGGAAGCGCGAGCTCGATGGCGCACTCACTGCGAAGGATGCCGGTGCCGCTGATGAGGCGGGCCACAACGAGATCCTGCTGGTACTCCGTGAGACGGTCGGTCTCGACGGTCACACCTTCGCGGTAGACCGTGCCGACGGCGTCCCTGTGGAAGCCGATGGCCTGGGTCTTGGTGAAGTCACCGTTGTAGGTGTTGTAGTCCACACCCGTGCGGGTGTCCGCAGCCACCAGGGTGCTGGGGATGTTGTTGGACATGAAGATCTCGAAGCCGTAGGCGCGGTCGATGATGCCGCTGGCTTGAGAGCCGTTGCCGCCAGGGTTCTTGTCGACGTTCAGGAACGAACCGTCAGCAACAAGCTGGTAGTACATCGACGGGCGAACCGCGAATGCAATGTCCGTGGAGCGCACGTCTTTGGATTCAAACTCAATGGCAGCGTCACGCATCGCGTTGAGCATGACCGTGGCGCTCGTGTCCATGTTGGCTGCGGTGATGACATGACCATCACGGCCCGCGTTCTCAGCGGCGGTGAAGGGGTTGGCACCACGGGCGGCAAGGACGAGGACCTGAGCAATCTGCTGGTCCATGCCACGCGACAGCGCGTAGCCGACCTGGGCCGCGTACTCCGAACGGAAGGGAGCGTGGGCGATCAGGGTGTCCCAGTCGTCCACCGTGAAGCTCGAGATGAGCGGGCGGTCGACCGAGATCTTCTTCTCGGCGCTCTCGATGTTCGAAAGGTACGGATCGGTGTTGTCCAGCAGGGACTGACCGCGCTCGTGCTTACGAGCGGTGGCCTTACCGATCAGCGGGAACTGGTGGGACGCACCGGCGCCGACGTTCATCGAGCGGGTACGGGCGAGGAACTGGTTGTTCTCCATCATGGCGGCGAGGACCTCGCCGGAGAACATGGTGAGCGCCAGATCGAGCGGGTCACCGGAAAGCTGGTTCGCGGTGGGGATCGTCGGCGCGACGTCGTTGGGGAAAGGCATTGGAGTACCTTGGGAAGGGTGTCAGAGGAGACAGAAGGGGGTTTAGCCCGCGATGCCGCTCTGGCGTCCTCGGGCTACCCACCTTGGTGGACCCGCTGCCTTGAGGCTTCTTGGGTGTTCGGTTGAGATCAGTCGTTCGGCGACTGCACCGCCTTGCGGACGGTCTCGAGTACTTCCTGCGAGAGGTGACGGATGCCGTCTTGTTGCCCGCGGAGCTCCCCGATTTCTTTTGCTTGCCGCGCTTGGCTGCGAGACAGATCCATCACCAGCTTGAACAGGTACGTGACTGCCGCTGCGAGCGATGTGCCTACTGCGACCAGCATGGTTTGTAGAAGGTCGGAAGGCGGCATTTGGTCGGGAGCGAGCATTACTTGTAGTAGCGGAGCCAAGCACAGACGACGCACGGGCCAGAGGTCCCGGACGACGAGGTGGTACGGAACGTGAGCGTATCCCCAGACACAACTGTCACTGGGGAGGCGAGCGTGTTGACCGCTTTGGTGCCGGACGAGACCGTGACGTTGGCGGAGGCACCTTGCAGCACGCCGGAGATGTTGAGCTCGACGGTCGCGGTGCCTGCACCGATCACAAGAGTCATGGCAACGACTTCACAACTCCAGCCACTGGGGACGTACACGGGCACACCCCTGCCGCTGGGCGTGTTGGCTCCGTTGCCAAATGCCCACTCATACGTGGTGTTGCCGAGAGGCGCGTTTTCTTCGGCCCAGATCGGAACGTGGTACTCCTGGGTCGACCACGACGGGGCTGCGCCTGAGCCGTTTGAGGTCAGCACCTGCCCAGTGGTCCCGGGGTTGCTGTTGATCGCGAAGTCGGACGCGCCGGCAAACAGCAGGTTGATCCGCGTGCCGGTGTTCAGGAGCGTGACCGAGTCCGTGCCGGCAGACTGCGCCTTCCATGTCGCGGACGGAATCGCAGGGTTCAGCAGGAACTGAGCCGTGTTGCCGCTGCCGGCGTTCAGGTCGACAAAGAAGCTGTAGCCGTTGTCCCCGTCGTCGATGGTCCGGCTCGCGGTCATCGTCTGGTTGGCGTCCGCAAGCGGGGTGGCGTCTTCGACAGCGGTCTCGAGCGACTGTAGAGCTCCCTTGATTGTCTGGCTGTCAGGAATCGTGGTGCCCGTAAACGTGCCGAGATCCTCATCACCAAGCGCAACACCCGTCAGAGCGGTGATCTCGTTGTTGACGTCGTTTGCGCGGCCCGCGCCCATGACGATGCCTGCGCCGTTAGTGTTCGCGTGCGTGATCAGCGCAACCTTCTGCACGAGGTGCGCGGGGTCCGTGGGCCGCGTCGTTGTGAACGCGCCTGCTGTTGTCGGGCTGACGTACAACGCGTCACCGGAGGAGAACGACGAGGTGTTGACGTCCTCAAACATGCCGGACGCCAGCACAAAGCCATCAGCGCCCGGCGCAATGTCCTGGTCCGCAAGACCGATCGCCGGCATCGTGCTCGCGCTGTCAGCCCTGGCAAGCGCCACGGTGGCAACACCGCCGCCGTTTGAGCCGCTGACGTAGACAGCGCGGGTGCGGGTGATTGTCGACCCAGTGTCGTTGTGGACTGGGATTAGGACATGGTCACCCGCAACCCTCCACTCGGTGCCGTCGTAGACACGAAGCGCAAGGTAGTCGGTGTCGTACCACAGGTCGCCGGTTGCTGGATCGCTGGGCGCAGTCGCACTGACCGAGACGGTTGCCTGGGCTACATCTCCTTCCACACGCGTTAGCCTTGCGAGCAACTCCTGTGAAAGGGGATCAACCATCGTCAGGAGTTGTGTAGGCGCGTCAGCGCCGCCGTGGACAGCGGACGGGAGAAGAGGCAGATGTCATCCATGCGCCCCTCGAAGTCGTTGTCGGTCAGATCTGCGGGATTAAACGCGCCAAGCACAAACGGGCGCGCAGCGTCCAATTGCGGAACAGCCAGAGTGGGCGACACAGCCTCGGCAGTGTTGTCCCAATAGATCGTGGCACCGCTGCCGGTGTAGACGGCGGCGATGGTGTACCAAGCGTTGAGAGCAGGCTCGCTGCCGAGCTCGACTACAAGCCTCTCACCCGCCTGGCCGAGCCCTTCGTGGATAAGGCTGCCAAACGGGCCGTTCATCGAGAGAGCGACACCAGTCGTCTCGGAGGTCTTCTTGCCGCCCATGATGTTGCGGAAGCCTGCATCGCTGGTCGGATAAACCTTGGCCGAGAACGTGTACGCCTTGCCGTTGAGCAACGCCGAGGTCAGCATTCCGCCAGTGGTGAAGCTAAGGACCTTGCCGCGGGTGCCGTCCGTGACCGTCGTCTGGCTGTAGATCTCAGCGCCAGAGCCGTACAGGTCGACGAACTTGTTCTCAACGTCCGACCACTGGAAGCGGTAGTTGTAGATGGTGGGGATGTCGACGAGCGGTGCGACGACTCGAGCGGCGTCGGTGCCAAGCTGGATGTAGCCAGGGCCGGTGAAGTGGCGGTCGTTGTCGTTGCTGTCGAGCGCCGTGACCGGCACTAGGTCAAGACGGTCAATGGTCTGGGAGGCGCGCGTCAGCGCAGTCTGGTAGTCCTCAAAGTACCACGCCTGCTTGACCCAGAAGTCCGCGATCATCGGCATGACGACAGCGATGTTCTGACCATCGTGGATGGAGGAGCGCCAGTCAGCAATAGCCGTCGTCAGGTCGGTCAGGAACGTGTCAGCAGAGTACGTCTGGTGCGCGATGGCGTCGACCGTACCCATGGAGTGGTAGATCGAGACCGGCACAGCCTCCGGGTAATCCTCGAGCACGCCGTTCATGGCGTCACGGAGCTCCGTCCAAGCGGGGTCACCGCTTCTCCAGTTGCCGGCAGACTGCGAGCTCCCAGAGACGGCACGGCCAACAAGGATCATTTTCTTGATCCCAGGGAACATCCGCTTGCGCTCCTTCAGATAGGCGAGCGCAGCGCCAACACCACCGACCGGCTCCTCAACCTCCATCTGGAGGGGGTTCTTCGCCGCCATGACCTCGCCAGCAGCAGGCACAATCTGGTCGTCACGAGAGTTACCCCACGAAACCTCGAGCAGCCCAGGCCACGGCTCATCGCCAGCCTGGGCGGCGTTGCCGGTGGTGGCGTCGTCTTGGCCGGTCGCTTGAGAGTCTCCGGCGAAACCGTGAACTTCGACCTCGGCCCAAGCGCGGCTGGTGTTCTCGGAGCGGGAGGCGGCCTCGATGGCGCTGACGACGTCGGGACGGGTGCGGGTCATTGGTGCAGGGAGGGGTGCAGTGGGGAGCCCGCAGACACGCGTCTGAGGGTGGACATAAAGGTGGAGCCCGCTCGACCCTGGGGAGGACAGGGGAGCGGGCTCCGAGCGGTTCTCTCACAAACCACAACACGGCCCAGCGGCTGGGTGCCGGGCTGTTCGCAGTGTACTACTCTGTGGGAGCTTGGCGGCGCCTTCTTGCAGAAATTGTCGAGGCACCAGCACCGAGCCCGCCACCAGCAGCAAGCAGAAGGATCTCCAGTAGACCGAAGGCAAACTGCTTACCGCGCTGCTGGAACTTTTCGCGGTCAGCGGTGATAAGCGCAGCAGCCTCCTCAGGGATTTCCTTGAGGCGCGCTTCGGCGAGCTCAAGCGACTGCTCGATCAAAGCGTCGTAGCCGTCCTTGTCGATCTCGCCGGCAGCATACAGGTCTTGCGCTTCCTCGAGGTCGGCTCGCATCTGCTGGCGCGTTTCGGCCACACGCTCCTCGACCAAGGTCAGAGGGGCGCAGGACACCGCCACCAGCGGGAGGCAAACGAGGAGGCTTCTCATCAGTAGCCCTTCTTCGTCTTGGGCTTGCTGGTCTTCGGCTTGGACTTCTTCTTCATGTCAGCGTTTCGCGGAGCGAATGTTGGAGCGGGAAAGGCGGTCCTCGACAGACTTCTGGAAAGCCTTGTCGGTCTTGTAGCGGGGATCCATTAGCGCCTGATGGAACTCACTGGCGCTTTGGAACGGGGGCTCGCTGGTGACGGCGTTGGTCGTAGCCTTCAGGGTTTTGACTTGGCTGCCACCAGCCTGGGCCACGAGCCCACGAATGATCGTGGTCTGCCCCGCAACGGAGGCGCCGGCAAGGTCGCGGTTAATTTGAGCGATCTCCTCGGCACCCAAGTTGTGCTGGGCCCACTCGAGCGCACCCTGCACGGTGTCCTTGCCACCCAGTGCGTCGTACACCTGCGCTTGCTGCTGGGCGCGGAGCGCCATCTGGCCGGCGTAGAACTGGTCAACCATCCCCCTGTCGACAAAGCCCGCCGAGGCAAGCGTGGCGTAGTCCTCATCGGTGATTTGGCCGCCAGACTTGAGGATGCGCTCGCTGACCTCCTGTAGCGCCGCTTGGTCGACGGCAGGCGCCTCAGGCTCAGGCGCAGGCTCAGGAATCTGGAGCTCGACCGGGGATTCTTCAGTCGGTGCGGGCTCGGGGATCGCCGGCGTTTCCGGCTGCTCGACAGCCTCGACGGGCTGCTCAGGTGTTTCGTTCTCCATCACTGTGCTTGTTGCTGGATCGAAGCATCAATGGCGGGGCCGACAGCCTGCTGGGCCATCATCGCGCGCATCTGCTCCTCTTGCTGCTGCGCGAGCTCCTCCTCCGTGAGGACGTACCGAGCCGCGTCGAGATTGTACCCAGTGGCAAGGTCGGTAGCGACGTTCCGCACGTTGATGATCTCGCTGACTCGGTCAGGACCGACAATCTGCATCATCGTGCCGAACATCTGCGCGATCCTCCCGACCATGTGGTTACGGGAGATGGCGTCGAGGCCCGTGGCAATGGCCGGCTCGACCTCTTTCGGCAGCGTGATCTCGCGCTCGCGCTTCATCTTGCGGAACAGGTAGAAGACGATCGGTGCCTGCACCGTGTCCGCCAGGGAGGTGTACACACCGCCCAGCGCGTCTTCGAGTTCCTGCGCCATGATGCGGATCTCCTCCGCGGTCACGCGCTCCCCGCTTCGCTGGATGCTGGAGTTCAGCAGGAACGAGCCCTGGAGCTCGGCGACAATACGGTCCCGCTGCGCCATGGCAAAGTTCATGTCGTACCCCTTGTCGGTACGGATGACGCCAACGTCCGCAGGGTCTCCGGCCACGATACCGAGGTTCGGGGTCTTCGCCAGCACCTGCGGCTTCATGATCGAGTTCGGTCTGACAGCCCAAATGGTCTTTGCCATGGACAGCGCCGACTCGGTGATGCTTCGCGAGAGGCGCTCCAGCGACAGCAGGTGTCCGTCGTAGTCCTCGACGTAGGAACGACCGTACGAGCACTGCGGCTCCGCGGCAAAGCGCAGGGGGATGAGCGGCAGATCCTCAGGCTTGAGCGTCACGGGGTCCGAGACCGGAAGACCCTCGACCTCTTCGCGGAACTCAAAGTCTCCGTTCTCCGTGCGGATCGCTCCCGTGAACACCGAGAAGGACTCGAGCATGCGCTGGCTGCCCGTCTTGTCCCGCTGGATCTTGTCGATGGCAGCGACCGCCTCTTCGCCAAGCTGCATCAGGGCACCCTCACGGCTCAGACCCTGCTTGAGAATGACCGCTTGCAGCGTGCCGTCGTCGTCTCGAGCGACCGCGTAGTTGTGCAGGGAGTACGCAGCAGGCAGCCCGCCAGGGCGGTCGTAGATCAGGGCGTTGCCCGTCACCACAAGGAGGCGCATAGCCTCGGCGATAGCAGGACGCCAGCCGCTCTTGTCGAACTTGGACAGCGCCTGCTTCTCAATCCGGTTGAGCTCTTGGTCCAGGGCCGCAACACCCTCCAGCCCTTCAGACTGCTCCAGCCGCGCCCGATCCTGCTCAGTCACAACGAGGCGCATGAACGGCATCGTCGGCGGGAACAGGGTCAGCATCAGCTTGGACGTCAGCATGTTGACGCCCTTTGCCCCGATGCTTTGGAAGTTCTGCGGCAGCCTGTGGCGGCTGACACCCTCCCGCGGGAAGACGGTGGGGATGGTCAGCACCGCGTTCCGCACCCCGCGCTCCACCCACTCCGTGCGGTCAGTCTCCAGTTGGTGATAGAGATTGGTCAGGAGTTCCATGTGTCAGGAGGGGATGAAGAAGTTGGGCGGGAACCGGAGCGAGTACTGACGCAGCGTGTTCGGGTCGAGTCGCTCTCGGCGGACAACCTCCTCCGGCGCCCCGATCTCTGAAGCGCCTTCGCGTGCCGGGGGAGGAGCCATTGGGCGCGGCGGCAGCTTGGGCGTCTTCGGGGTCGGGGGTTTGAGGCACATATCAGAGGTCGTCGATCGCTTGATCCGCCGAGGGTCGACGGGGCTGGGAAGTCGGGGCATCCTCCACGGGAGCCGGTCGCAGGTTTAGGTAGGCGTCAAACTGGGCCACAAACCAGTCGTAGACCTCTTGACGCCCCAGTGTGCGTGCAGCCCCGATGGGACCTTCGCGCTCGAGGGTTTCCGCGAGCTCGTGGGAGGAGTGGTCGAAGCGGTCAGCCGCCTCGCGAAGAATCTTAGGGATGTCCGAAGACCTCCCATCGTTAATGGTGTCAGCCATTGGGGTTATATACCTTGGGGTATACGCTCAGGGGGTCCAGAGTACAGGTTTAGAGGTTTTCAGGTCGTACTCGCCGGGACGGAGAATCCGTGCCAACCGGCCCTGGACAAGGGCGTCCTCTTCGGTCTGACCCCCTCGGGAGAAAGCGGCGACAACTCGAGCCCACTTGGCGTCGAGTTCCTCGCCCTCCACCTCCGCCAAGATCTTGGCCGCAGTCACCTTGCCGACTCGCGGGCACCCGCCGTAGCCGTCGACCGAGTCGCCGGTCAGAACTTGGCCGAGCCAGTTGTCATCCGCCTCTTCCTCGGTCAGTGGCCCACGAATCTCAAGGTCGTGATACGGCGACACAATGGCAACGCCCGGGATGGTGAGCATGTCCTTGTCGCTTGCCACGAGGTAGTCGACGTTAGGTGACAGGATCCCCATGACGTCGTCCGCCTCCAAGCCGGGCATCATGAAGCACTCGTACTCCTCCTCGAGCCACTCGATCGCAGCGCCGTAGGCCAGCGGCTTTCGCGTCGTCTTTCGGTGCGACTTGTACTCAGGGTAGATGTCTTTCCGAAAGTTGTGGCTTGGGTCGCTCATAGCGAACTGCACCACATCGGCACCCGTGCGGTCCTGAGCCTGCTTGATCTTGTGCCGGATCGTTTGCTTGACCTCGTCAAGGTCAGTGTCCCAGGTGTACCAAGAGCCGAAGCAAGTCTCGCGCATGCAGCCAGAGCACGAGCCGTAGCAAATTTCGTCTGCGTCGTAGAGGAGTGTGGTCATGTCAGTGGGTGTCCTTCCAAGAGGCGCCGAAGTCCACGCTCCCCGTGACAGGCACACGGAGCTCAAGGTATTCGGTTACAAGGTTGAAGGCCGCCTCGACAGCCGCGGTGTAGTTGTCCTCGAGCCCAGGGCGAAGGCTTCCCTGGATCTCGTCGTGAACGTGTCCGGTCTGGAGGAAGTCCCGACCTGGGGTGACTCCAAAGCCGGGCAGGATGCTTTCAAGCACCACAGGCACCCATCGCATGACCGTGGCCCCGGCGGACTGGAGCAGAGAGTTCAGCGCAGCGTGGCTGTGCCTGATCCCCACGCGCCGGCCATCCAGGGAAAGGATTGAACCCGACTCCCCCACTTCAGCGGCAATCTTGTTCATCAGCGGGTCGAGTCCGTTAATGTTCTTCCGCATGGAAGCGCGAATGCGCTTGCCGAGGTTAGAGCCTTTGCCGAACGTCTTGCCAAGCCGCATGTCGCCAGCACCGTACAGCAGCGCATAGGTGACCGTCTTGCCGGTGTCTCGGTCGCACGGAATGACCTCGCTAATTGCTCGTGCATGGATCGAGTGCGGGTCAGTGCCTTGGGACTTGTCGCCCCGCAGCACCGCTTCGGCGTACCGTCCACCATCAAACTCGGCCAAGTAGTGCGCGAGCATGCGGAGCTCTAGGCCGTCGGCATCAAAGCCAGCTTGGACGTAGCCCCGAAAGGGGATGAACATCGAGCGCAGTTCCTTGCCGTAGGGCTTCCGGATCGACGTCACGTTCCCCGTGTTCGGCTTTGAGTGCGCGCAGCGGTGGGTCACCGTCCCGATGTGTAGGCAGCGCCCATGCAGCACGCCGTTCTTGTCAGCAAGACGGAAGTATCCCGTCGGGCCGTCCTCGAGCACAGCGATGCGGCTGTTGCAGATGTTCCACTCAAGCGCAGCACCAGCCTCAGGGTAGATGTCCGACAGGTCCCGCAAGATGTCCTCGTGCATCGCCGGCTTGCCTGATGCCGTGAGCTCCTTTGGCGCCCACCCGTACTTCTTGATGAGGCGCGCAGCAAGCTGCTGGCGTGACCCTGGGTTGAACGGGATCAGCTTGTGGTCGCGGAGCTCCCCAGTGTCCTTGTCTCGGTAGCGGCGCTGCTTGCCCGTCGAAGTCTTCGAGTACATCTGCTTGACTGGAGGGAACGCCTCGTGGATCGCCTTCTCCGCTAGGTCTCGCTTGATGCGAAGATCCTGTAGCAAGCGCTCGCCAGCCCTGCGGTCTAGCTGTACGCCGCGCTGCTCCTGATCAAACAGCTGACCAGCAAACAGATGCTCGAGCTCAACGGTGGTCAGCCCGCCAGCCTCGAACTCAGGCAGGCGCTTGATCAGCACGCGGTAGAGCCTGAGGTTGACCTCCACATCCCGTATGCAGTAGGTCAGCATCTCCTGCGTGAACGTGCTCCAATCGTCCGGCTGCTCACCCTTTGCTAGGCCCAGCCGCTGACCCCATGCAGCGATCGAGTGCTGGCCGATGTACTTGCCGTCAAGGCGGTCTTCGCTGTGAAGCGCAAAGTCACGCTCCTTGCGGTCTGAGTACACAAGCCGCGACAGGACCAGCGTGTCCAACATTCTCGTGCGGTCTTGGGTTACGTGAGTGCGGCCCACGTAGCCAAGCTTGGCGAGTACCGGAGCATCGTACTCCAGGATGTTGTGACCGCTGGTCCTGTCCGCCGTTCCAAGGTAGGCGACACCTTCTTTGAGCGTCCCGTGACACGGAGCAAACTCAGGGTTGTTGTGGTACGCGCGGACCTGACCCGTGTCTACGTCGGCTGCGACAAGGCAGTGAATCTTCGTGACGTCGGACAGCAGGTTGTCTGTCTCAAGGTCGTACAGAAGAGTCGTCATTGCGCTGACTCAAAGTCCTCAACTGCTCCAAGGCTTTGCAGTTCCAGGAAGCGACGCAACCCTTCGGTCTGACGCGGGTTGCCACGGAACCAACCTGTGCCGTCCACGCTTTCAACGCCAAGGTGATAGCACTCGTACAAACGACGAGGACTGTTCACGCGTCCGACATGCACACGCAAGCCAGACTGCATCCACATTTCCAGCGACTCCCACTTCCAATCAGTGCTGCCGCCAATGAAGAGGACTGACGGCGACGGGTTCAGGTCTTTGAGCGTGTCTAGCGTCATTCCGTCTTGGCACGCAAATGCCAGCGGCCACCCTGTTGCAGCCTGAAGCGAAGGCGCCTTGGCGTTCCAGAGCTCGACCGTCGCAGCCGCGTCGCCGACGACATCGGGACAGACAATCCAGAGCGGCGGTGTGTCTTTCGACATCGCCCACGCGACAAGCGCGTTGAACTTCTCCCAGTCAAACGCCTCTTCTTTGAGAAACGCACTGTAGGCGCCATTGTCTAGTGCGTACGGAAGGTGCTTATACGGGCCGCGCTGCCCGCCTACCGAGTACAGATGCGCTAGACCCCCGTACTTGCCTTGCCAGAAATGGACCTCAGCCTTCGAGTTGTTTGACGGCATCACAATCATCGAAGCCCAACCTGCTTATGCGTTTGCGTGGACAGCGTCCACTGGGGGTGTTCAAGACAGTACTGGACAGCCAGCCGTGTGTTGTGCTCAACCTCCGCACCGTCAATAGGCTGTAGCGAAAGGCGGCTGTACAGCTTGGTGTCGATGTCTGAAGGCTGCAAACCTTCTTGAGGATACGCCAGCTTCAGCTCATCTGCCGATGTCACCCGCAAGCGCGTCCCAGCTTTCGGGCTGACACACAGCCAGTCAATTCCAGTTGGCGGCAGAAGAGTGCCGTTTGTTTCGACATGCACCTCAAAGCCTCGAGCGCGGACCGCGAAAGTAAGCGAAGCGTCTAGCTGTAGCAGCGGCTCGCCTCCCGTAAACACGACAAGCGGGCGAGCTCGCGC
>Ga0208162_1001563_pt1 | contig 11833 bp, 26 predicted proteins | sample CB_VirMetaG_4_FD_184539 | JGI IMG/M metagenome (GOLD analysis project Ga0208162, IMG submission 184539) | Freshwater to marine saline gradient viral communities from Chesapeake Bay - CB_1508_1M Viral MetaG (SPAdes) (version 4) | ecosystem: Environmental > Aquatic > Marine > Coastal | place: USA... | reverse complement strand
ATTATATCAGACTCTACCTTATACTTCAGGTCATCGTCAAGTCTTAATGCTCTTGTGTCTAACCCTGTCCATGACTCTATCTCTCGCTTGTATGCCAAGGTCTTGTGTGCAGCATCAGGGTCTAACGCTACAATTATCTTGTAGTAGTCCTCTAAATGTTTCATCATTGTAACATTAAGTGATGTACCAAGGATAGCTAGACCAGTCAAACCTGGTACAGTCTTAGCTGCTGACACTGCACTAATGACATCCTCTACTATAATAACTACACCATTGGGCTTACCTATAGTACGTTTATATACATTAGCTACTCCACTGTATCTGTACCACTTTGGTATAGCTCCGTCTAAAGCACGTCCAACTGCATCAATGAGCCTACCTTCATGTCGTATTGGGAACACAGTGCGTCGATCTTTGACATCGTACATCAAGTATTCATACTCTAAGTCCCAGCGCTTGACAAACTTAGTGTGTAGTGTGTGCTCTGCGCTGGGTGACACTACATGTTCAGGCCACGTAAGCAACTCTTGTTCCTCTTTCTGTTTGTGTTTCTCTTGTGGGCGTAACCTACCCATGATCTCCTCTGCTGTCATGCCTGTACTGGTTGCACCTTTGATGCGACAGTCAAGCTTGTAGCAGTTGTATAGCACAGTGCCATCCTCTTTGGTAGCAGTGAATGTGTTCTTACCACCACACCACGGACAGGTAGCACGGTACTGCATTCCTTCTTTTATATCAAGACCTTCTACGTACTTCTTAACGTTCTGCATTAAGTCTTACCTCTCTTAGCTAGTGCAGTCTTAGCACCACTGAATGTGTTTACCATGTAAGGTCTTACTGAGTCAGGGCTACGGTGTCCACTAACTTGCATGATGTGAGCCAGGTCAGCACCACCTTCTACCATCTCTGTGATAGCGGTGCGGCGTAAGTCCATAGCAGTGATATTCTTTGGTAGTCCTGCTGCATCCTTGACTTCATTGATAGCATCATCAATCTGATCTACTGGGTAAGGCACATAAGCTCCTGCTACAGGCGTGGTTTTAGGTGCAACATATTGCTGAAACCCAAAGTCATCCTTCTGCTGCTGTAGCATACCTGTCAGGGCTTGTGAGATAGGCAAGTGTACGTCTGCTCCACGCTTACTCTGTGTTAGGTCTATGCGCTGGGCATCTAAGTCTACCTCATCCCAAGTCAAGACACGCATGTCACCTACACGTTGAGCTAGATCGTATGCCATGTGTACAATCAACCCAATGCTACGCCACTTGAAGTCGGAGTATGCTGTGTCAAGAAAGGTTGACACCTGTTCACGTGACCACTTGACCTTGCGTGGCTTAGCGTTCTCCGTTTTGATAAGGCGTACTGGATCGTTCTCCATAACGTCAAGACGCATACAGTAACGCCATGCTGTGCTGAGTGTAGCCTTGCGATAGTTAGCTGTGTGTGCACCTGTCTGTAGCCACTGCTGATATGCTAGGTTAGTATGTCTAGCTTTGAGGGAACGTGCACGGTAGCTACCGAAAGGCTTACCCTCTACTACAGTATCAAGTACTTTCTCTAATTGTGCAGCATACTCACGCTGTGACTTAGCAGACAAGCGTTTGTAGTTGTCGCTTTGTAGATAGTAGTACACGATGTCACGTACATTTGCTGTCTTACCTGGGATGTTTATCACCATTTTCTCCTCACTTTCCAGTATGCCCAACACTCTACACAATGCCCTTTACCTAGCACTAAGTCAATGAAGTATACTATGTTAGGCTTACCGTCCTTCTGCCATTGGTGGTTTCTTGCGCTGAACGTCTGGTTGTTTTGACCTCCTAGTAGTACGTTTATCAGTACGCTCAGTGCTGTCATTACTCTCTTGAGGTAGATTGCCAATCCAGTGTGTGCTTTCGTCATGTGGATCATCCTCATTTTCGTCTGTCATTGTAGTCATCCTTGAATGTATCGTACAAGAAGTACACCATGCCAAGCATGTACGCTGCAATTAAAACTTTAGATACGATATACATAGTTAGAACATAGGATACCAGACATCGCCGTTAGCCTGTGCCTCTTTAACATGTTTCAACTCAGCACGTAGATGTTCTACATCATCATACTGTCCCATCCAATCGGCATCATCAATCTGTTGTTGTAACTCGTTGTGATAACGATGGATGTTCTTTAGGTGTTCTACATTGTATTTAGGCATAGACTCGCTCCACCTCCGCATACCAGTTCTTACTCTTGACAGCTAGCTTGTATGCTTCTGCCTTGTTAGATGTGCTGTACCAACAGATAAGTTTACCATCGGTGTCAAAGAACTGTACTCTGTAAGTCATTGCTGTGTCTCCTTCTGGTGCATGTACTTCATGACTATCTTTTTGTTGCGGGATATGATGACAACTTTACCATCATCATCATACCCTATGTATTTACCTTTATGCTGCATTATGTTCATCGACTAACACGTAGCGTGTGTAGCGTTGACCAGTTACAGGGTGCTTAGACTTTACGCCATCAATGCGATAGCCTAGCTTGCGTAGTTCACTGATACGCTTGGTGAAAGATTGAATAGAGTAGTCAATCATTGCCTCACGTACAGTCAAACCTTTAGTAGCACGTAAGTGTTTTAGGATTGTGTTGTGTTGGTGTTTCATTAGTTTGTCTCCTTCTTAGCTAATGTTTCTGCCTTTACTTCTTGGCAGATGTTTATCAGTGTGTCAACACTTTCTTTCGGTAGCCAAGTTACTTCGCCTGTCGTACCGTTGCGAACCTGCATCTCACCTGTGTCAAACAGTTGTGCTTGCCATCCTTGTGTTAGGTCTGCTTCTTTAATTAGTTGCATAACTCTGTCTCCTTTACGTTAGCTTCAAACACTGCACGTGCAAACCCTCGTGGCGTAGCACTGCGTATGTCTTTTGTGCGCTGGGATTTACCGCCCAACTTTAGGTGTTGCTGACTGTATCCGTCAGGCTTTTGTGTCGGACGTTTGGGTGGCATAGTGAAGCCCCCACCTGTCCATAGGCACGTCTTCTTAGTGTAGCGATCCTTGGGTGCAATGTAGTCAGGCCATCGTGGATGTTCTGCCTCTGCGTCAGGGATGTACTCGCCATACTCATACGGGTGGAACGAGTAGTTAGGCTTACGCCACAGCGTGGCTAGTCGAGACACAGGGTTCTCTATGAAGTATGGAATGTCCAGTGCCTCAAAGAGTGATGCGCACCACCGTGCATGGTTGCTAGCACGTATCTGAAACTCAGGATCAGCCTTACGCTTACGCTCGAAGTGTGCCGCACCTGATACAGCTAGATCAGTACAGACAGGGAATGCCATGCCGAATACTACATTTTCATCCTGCCAAACTCTTTGTATTCTACCTATAGTATTTGTGTTGTGTAGGTCTGCATGTAGATAGCTTATACTACCTTCACCGTGCTCCTCATAACGCTCTACTAGCTTCTCGTGTTGTATGTCAAAAGCGTAGCATTGATACCCTGCTTTTGCCCAAGGTTTGAGTGCCTCACCTGTGAAGTCATACAGTGATAATACGATACCTTTAGTCATAGTTGTACCCTCTCGTCTGCTCTGTCTGTGTATGTGCATACACCTTCGTCAATCAATCGCTTGGCTGTGCGTCCATACCATCCTTGTAACTCCCAAGCCCTGCCTGTGTCAATCAGGTATTGCCAAGCTTCTATTTCTTCTTCGTGGTCAGCAGGTACTAGCTGCTCACATATCTCTATTGCTAGTTGTAGATTCATAGCGTCACCTCGTCTTGTGGTACTTCTATGCCTAGTAGTTTGCATAGATTGTCGTATGTCTGTTGACCTGAACTGGACATTCTGTCGTAGTCCCAACCTAGATCAGCTACTAGGATTAAAAGCTGTTCTCTCTTGCTAAGTTTAGTCATAGTTTTATCTCCTCTACATCATTAAAGAAACACGTAGGCCAACACTGCTTGTTGCTGTTCTGATCTAGTAATACATACCAGTGTTCACCATTGTAAAAGTATGTGCTGATCACCCCAAAGATTTCACCTTCTTGTAAGTCTTGCCAATCTTTCATGGCCTCTACTAGTTTTTTCATGATGTTGTCTCCTTATCGTTGACTAACTTTGCTGCTAGGTTCCTCGCTCATGCTGTCACCTCTTCTTCATCTTCTTCATCGTTAGGAAAAGATACGACAACGTGGCCGTACTCTTCGTGAGTGATTTCCCACTTGTGGGTCGGGCATGTGTCCAACCATTCAAAAAACTCTTCTCTACTCATGCCGCTACCTCCTGAACAAATCCTGTTGTGTCTTTCTTAGCCTTACCCTTGGCATACAGTGCCACGATGTGTCGCTTCGGGTCAAGAAAGCGTAGATCATCTTTGTCACCATCTGTGACTTTTACGCCACGCCATGTCTTAAGCTTGTACTCTTTACGGAATACCACAGCGACATTCATACCCTTGTCGAGTGCATCTTGCATTTGTGCAGCATAGTCAGCATTCGCACCACTGTATGACCACGTTAGGTGGTAGTTAGGTATGTGTGACACCTTGCGATTGCTGATCTTGGTGTAGTCGTAGAACTGGACATCAGGAAACTCTTGAAAGATGTTAGCTAAGTTGTGCGGCATAGCAGGTATAAGCTCCCACCGTATGTCTGTCGTACCGTTTAAGCGTACCACAGGTGTGATACCACGTCTGACACAGTAGTTACGAAACTTAAGAATGTCAGCGTATAGTTGCTTCATGAAGCCTACACGATCACGGTAAAACCATTCTGCCTTGCGTTGACGTGCAGTCTGTACATTGTTAAACGCACCACGTCCTGCAGTGTATAGACAAGCTTCGATACAGTTAGCGATTGCCGCCATACTACATGAGTTGAATAGCTTACCATCCACCATCACTTTGTAGGGTGTCATGTATAGAATAGCTGTCAAGTATTCGCTACCATCACCCTTGACTGTCTTGGCGTTAGTGCCAACACCTATAAGTTTATACGTCATGATCTAAGCCTCCTCTAGCTAGATTCTCTTGGTGTTCTATGTACTCTTGCTCTGTAGCAAGTCTTGTATCTTCATCCCAATCTGTCAAGTCTTTTAAGCTATCCCATCCTAAGTCTGACTGTAAAGGATTGGGTGTGTCTGTCAATGTGCCATCATCTTGTAAGTAGAAAGGCCATCCATCACTTGCGATATACAGTTTCAGTTTCATGTCTGTGTTCCTCTATAAACTGTCTAGAGAATAGGCACATTACATGCCTACCTGTCAAGAAAGTTTAGTTAACCACGCTTTGCTTTTGCCACGTGCCACCCGTTCAGCCATGGACGCATACTCATGAGACTGCATGTATATCATGCCACGCCACAAGTAGTTGCCGCCTATTGGTGCAAGGTTAGAGAGTACCAACCAAGACAGTGTTTTGTTTCTTTACCAATACATCACTGTGCAATGTACTAGGGTGCAGCCGGGCAAGTCTTACCCAGTCAGCCGGGGCTGCTATGTCAAATAACGTGCGGTACATTCGGGTCAATACCTATAGTGTTTGTCTCTGTTGTGTCACCTCATACGGTTAAGGGTTAAAGTGTCTAGTTTAGTCGTTTAGTTTGCAAGCCTCTTTCTAGGGTGCTGATCGCTTAGGACGCTGAAACTTTGCTAGGTCTTATCTTGTGCGTTTGTTTCTTGTCGCTTTCGATGTACCAACTATGCGCAGATTGATTTGAGTATTGCAACAACTATTTTAACTATTTGATAAACTTTTTGATAAGCTATTGTTTTTATTAGTGTTTATTTTCGAGTCGGGATGAGTGGTTCTCTTTGTGTTCCTATTTGTTCTGCTAGTTAGTGATTCGTTCTAGTTTTGTTCTTTTGTTATATATATAAGGTGAAGCACTGGAAACATTCCGGGTTTTGAATGTGTTATACTTTTGTGATCACAAATAAATGTGTAACATGCATCGTATGGTGTATTTCGTGATCACATCGTGTAGGGGTAGGGTATTTTGTGATCACAAGCCTAATACTCAAGCTATATGAGTAGTAAAACATAACAAAAACAACTACTTAGCACTACATTTATGCCTAGTTTTGTACAACTTAAAGTTATCTCTACTCTACTTCTAGTATAAACTCTAATGAAATCAATGACTTAGCTATATCTATCGATGCGGCACGGGGGCCAGGTGGGGTATGTACGTTATACGTATATGTACAAATACACACACGAGCTTTTTTAATGTGTCACACCCCTATTGACATATACATACACACGAGTATAACTATATACACACCAAGGAGGTAAACATGAAAGAATGTACAGTGTGTAATAAAACCAAAGAGTTAGACCAGTTTGATAGACGCAGTAACGCTAACTGTGATAAAGTACCAACAGGTAGATGTAAAGCTTGTAGAAGAAAGTACATAAGAGAATATTATTCTAATAAGAAGAGTAAAACAGGCTTAACACGGGAAGAATGGCTAAATAAAGTACGTAAACCGAAACTTTCTCCTGAAGAACGGCAGGAAGCAGGTAAAGCTAAATGGGATGCTTGGTATGCTGAAAACAAAGATAAAATAAAAGAAGAGTGGCGCAAGAAAGCTGAACAGGAAAGAGAAGAGAAACTAGCGCTTGGTGTTAAAACATGTAGTAGCTGCAATAAACAATTACCTATATCTGTTTTTCCTATGCGTAAACGTAAGCGTAAAGACGGTAGTAGCTACAGACAAATTAATCACATATGTAAAACATGTAAGAATAATAAGTCTGCTGAACAAAGAGCAACTCCTCAAGGTAGAGCTACTGTAAAAGCATATAGAGAAAGCCCTGCAGGTAAGGCTAGAGCTAAAAGAGAAAGTGCTTTACGTAAAAAACGTAACAGACAAGCCACACCTAAATGGTTAACTAAAGAGCACAAACAACAGATAGTAGATACATATGAGTTAATGCGTGACTGTAGGGCTGTTACTGGTGAAGACTATCACGTAGATCATATAGTACCCCTTAGAGGTGAGAACATTTGTGGATTACATGTACCCTGGAACTTACAAGTTCTCCCTGCTTATGTTAACATATCTAAGGCTAACAAGTAGGGGTGTATGGACCAAAAGCGTAACTTCCCTGGCTATTAAGTATAGTTTTACAAAAAAGTGACTTGACAACCGCTTGACAAATCGTATAACTATGGGACAACAGGGTAAGTTAAACTCTTAAGTAATAACTCTATAAAGTAGTTACACATAAGAAGTAAACATAAAAGATAGTTACTACATAAAAGTTATTACTTAGTGTAGTAAATATGATAGTGGACATAGGTCATATAACTATACATGCAACTATATGAATATTTGTACTTGACATAGTTACTACATTAATGTTAAACTATACACAGTCACAAATCATAAAAGCAATAATACTATTGTGACTACGTGCTGCGAGTAACTACACTATGTTGTAACTGTGTGTCTCCTCTCCCTCCTCTCTGTAACAATTACAATGTAACAACTAGTTACTTGCGGCACGTACTTTATTGCTGATTAAAGTTTTTACTTGACAATGAAACAGAAACCTGTACAACTGTATGCAACAGAAGATGTTTTAACAGACTTCTACAACGCATTAGCTAGCAATGACTCACGTGCTATACGTAAAGTTCACATACCTAAGTCTGATGTGTTCTACGTAAGAGATGCTATAGAAGCACGTACTGGTGTGCGATACACGTTAGATCACGTAGAGAGAGCTATGTACTTAGAGGGACACTTGGGTAGGCATGAAGTGTTAGACCCTGACAGAGTACGACAAGGAATAGACTAAGATGGCAACGACTAAAGATGTAGAACGTTTACCTAGCGGAAAGTTAAAGTACCGTGGTGAGACTTTCCCTGGTTACAACAAACCGAAGCGTACTCCTGGCACATCAAAGAAGTCTGCAGTATTAGCTAAAAAAGGTAACGAAGTAAAGATAGTACGTTTCGGTGATCCTAACATGTCCATCAAGAAAGACCAGCCTGATAGACGTAAGAGCTTCAGAGCTAGACATAACTGTGATACAGCAACGGATAAGTTCACTGCTCGTTACTGGTCATGTAAGGCTTGGTAAGTTATGTGGATAGGAATACTACTTGTTTGTTTTGACCCAATGGCATTATCGTGTCAGGTCATAGCTAAGCCTGAAGCGTTTTACAGTGAAGAGGCTTGCTTAAAGGAAGCAGAACAAGTAGCTGCTAATATACGTCAGGGTGGTGCTTATGCTACACCTCACTGCCACAAAGTAGAAGGTGGTAACGCATGAGTAAAACACCTACACCAACTAACAAAAAACTGTACGCTCAAGTAAAGGCGTTAGCTAAGAAGAAGTTTGATGTATGGCCCAGCGCATATGCATCAGCTTGGCTTACTAAGGAATACAAAAAGCGTGGCGGTAAGTATAGTGGTACTACAGCTAACAAAGTAAAGAAAGCATGATATGCCAGTACGTAAAGTCCCTGGTGGCTATAAGTGGGGTAACACAGGTAAAGTATATAAAACCAAAGCTGCTGCAGAAAAGCAGGGCAGGGCTATCTATGCTGCAGGATACGGCACAGGAGGCTTAGGTAAGTGGTTTGGTGAGAAATGGACTGACGTTAAAACAGGTAAAGAATGTGGGCGCAGTTCAGCAAGTGACTCAAGTCGTCCGTACCCAGCGTGTAGGCCAAAAGCGGTTGCCTCAAAAATATCCAAAAAAGAGGCACAGAAAAAGACAGGACCATCTAAAGTTGCTTGGTCAACAACAGCCTCTGGTAGAAAGAGAAGTGTATAATGGCTAAGAAAATTTGTCCTAAGTGTAAAGGTAAAGGCTGCTCACATTGTGGTGGGACAGGCTATCACAACAACATGAGTAAAGGTGGAATGATGAACGAAGGTATGAAAGCTTTAAAGAAAGCTGCACCAGAGGTAGCTAAGAAGATGGGCTATGGCTATGGTGGTATGACTAAGAAGATGGGTATGGCCTACGGTGGTATGTCTAAGAAGCGTATGGGTTTTGCACATGGTGGAATGCCTTGTGGTGCATCTAACCCTGCTGAACGTCCAATCAAAAAGAGTAAGTAATGGTACAAAAGTTTTATCATAAATACAAAGATGCTCTAGAAGCTAAAGGCTATCGTGTAGATGAGCATGGCTATGTGTGGGATGGACGTGGTAACCAAGCTGCAGGTGAAGACAATTACGGTAACGTACAGAGTAAAGACCCTAACGTAACAGCTATCTGCCAAGAAGCTGAGATGGCTATGACTGCAACACCTAAGCCACGTGCTAAGAAAGCTAAGAAGAAAGAGGAGACTGAAGTTGTTGAGACTCTGGAGATGGTACGAGCACGTGACGAGAATGGACACTTCATCGCTGATGATCCCTCTACACCTGATGTGAATGAGGCTTGGGTAGTTAAGACTGTTAAGAAGGTTATTAAGAAGTAATGTCTATTACCTCGTATCCTAAAGTAATGACTATGGGTGGTGGCGTTGGCGACTATCCTTATTTTGTGCAGGTATCTCGTGGTCTTGTAGACGGGCATAAACGTATATTTAAGTTTGGTCATAACCCCGTAATACAAGACATAGAAGAAACCATATGGGATGCAGGTGGACTATATACATACCCTTCTAGCGCTGTAGCTATGACAGTGACTAGTGGTGCAGGTGCTACAGACAATGGTGTGCAGGTAAATGTAGGTGGTTTGGATGCCGATTACAACGAAGTCAACGAGACTGTCACACTAGCAGGTAGTGGTACTGCTACAACTACGCAGACATTCTTGCGTGTTAATCGTTGTTTCATAGAAGGGTCTACTGCTCCCACGAATAACGTGACTATAGCCAATGGTGGAACTACATATGCACAGATTACTAATGGTGAAAATCAAACCTTGATGACACTATGGACAGTACCTGCAGGTTATACAGCTTATTTATTGTCAATAGATGCTACTTCATTTACAGAACAGAACAACAAGGTTGCTACAATGCGTTATCTTACACGAGAACTTAATGGTGTATTTCGTGTTAAGAATAAGTTTGATTTGTTTCAAGCATCCTTTCATCAAAACTATATTACACCAGAACCTATTCCAGAAAAAACAGACATTGAGTTTCGTGCTGTAGCTACTAGTTCAAATGCTGATTTGCGTGTGGCTGCTTCAGCAGACATTGTTTATATAGCGAATACAGCACCATGACATCAGAGAAAAAGAGAACCTTATCAGTAGAGCTTACTACAGCTAATCAGGACTTATATACTGTACCTGCTAGTTTTAGTGGTGACGTTAATAGTATAATAGTATCTAACGCTTCTAGTTCTACTGTTACGTTTAGTTTAGATTGGTATGAAAGTTCAGCTACAACATATCACACTATAGCAGAAACAGTTAAGATGATTCCTAACTCTATTTTGCAAATAACAGAGTACCCTTTGTACTTAGAGAAGAATGACAAGATACGTGGTTTAGCTAGTTCTAATAGTGCTATTACAATTACTATAGCCACAGAAGAAAGATTCTACCCTAACAAAATTGCATAACGGGTATTCCAAATAAGTAATAGTAAAGGCCCACTATTTTAGTATAACTATGTATGTTTCCGTTAACATAAGGAGTATACATAATGGAACTAGTAATTTCTGAATCACGTATGTGGGCCACTAATTTTAAAGCTTGGATGGTAAAAGTGTTTAACGCATTCATCGAAGCACGTCAGAAAGAAGCGAATCGTCGTATTGCTATGATGCAACTTAGCGCAATGACAGACCGTGAGCTTAACGACATCGGTATCGGACGTGGAGATATCCGTAGAGTTGTAAACGAAGAGTAGTAGTCCTTAAGCATAGAGGAGAGGCTTGTGGACCCAGTTACGATAATTAGCGGGGCCACTGTCGCCTTTAATGCCCTAAAGAAAGGCTTTGCTATAGGCAAGGACTTACAGGACATGGGTAGCCAGCTAAACAAGTGGGCTGGTCACATGGCTGACTTAGGGCAAGCTGAGAAGCAAGTTAAGAATCCTCCTTGGTGGAAGTCACTTGGTGGTTCTATAGAATCTGAGGCTATGGAAGTTTTTGCAGCTAAGCGTAAGGCAGAGTCCATGCGCAAAGAGCTAAAGGACTACATAAGTTTCACGATGGGTCCATCAGCATGGGACGAACTAGTGGCTATCGAAGCCAAGATACGTAAACAGAAGAAGGAACACGAGTACCGTAAAGCTGAACTACAAGAAGCTATTATAACTTGGGCAGTAACAGGCTTGCTTCTTGCATTAGGTTTTGGTATTATGGGTTTCATATTATACATGGTGGCATAATGGCTAGACAACTAACAGAAAACCAAATGAAGTTCTTAGAAGTACTGTTTGATGAAGCAGGAGGTGACGTAGTTGCCGCTAAGAAGCTGGCAGGGTACAGTGAAACATCTAGCACAGGAGCTATCGTAGAAAGCTTAAAAGATGAGATCGCAGATAAGACACGCACTTATTTTGCTCGTACTGCGCCCAAGGCTGCTATGGCTATGGTTAGTGCTTTATCTGACCCTACTGAACTAGGTGTTCGTGATAAGATGGCAGCAGCTAAAGACTTACTTGACCGTGCAGGTTTAGGTAAGGTAGACAAGATTGACGTAGGGTCAAGTAGTGGTGGGGTGTTTATCCTGCCATCCAAGGAAGGTAAGAACGAGTAGTAATGAACCGTGAATCTTTGGGGTATTGGGAATTACCCAAGCCACACAAAGGTGAAGAGAGACAGTGGCACGTAATAGCGAGAACAACACGCACCGTGCCTTTCGGATACAGAGTACACCCTGATAACGATAAACTATTAGAACCCATACCAGATGAAC
>Ga0208162_1001562_pt1 | contig 11834 bp, 28 predicted proteins | sample CB_VirMetaG_4_FD_184539 | JGI IMG/M metagenome (GOLD analysis project Ga0208162, IMG submission 184539) | Freshwater to marine saline gradient viral communities from Chesapeake Bay - CB_1508_1M Viral MetaG (SPAdes) (version 4) | ecosystem: Environmental > Aquatic > Marine > Coastal | place: USA... | reverse complement strand
TCATTCTTGTATAACCCTTTATACTTCCTGGTCTTATTATCCCACGACTTACCACCCTTATGATAAGGACATAACATTCTTCTTGAAGTAGGGATAAATTTACCAAGACACTTACACCTTTTCCCAGAGTGCTTGGCAATCGCTTCACATCTAATCTTTATTTTTGCCAATAGGATTACCTTTATAATCTAAATTATTTCTGATATTAAAATCTCGTTTCTCTTTGTATCTTACATTAGTTTCTTTACTAATCTTCTTTAGTTCCCTTGCTATAATTCTAGGATCTACTAAATTTTTTTGACGAGCCAGTTCCTCCTTTCTTTGAATGGCTAGTTTACAATAATAGACATTCTTTGTATCCCCTATAAGGTCAGGCAGGGGTAGAGTGGCGAGTTCATTTATTGTATTTTCTTTATCACCTTTATACTTACCTATTATCTCATCTATTATATTGTTATATTGTTCTTTTAATGTAGCCGTAAAACGGCTATCATAGGGTTGTTTAACGGCTATCTTAACATTCTCATATAGTTTTTCAACTTTAAGAAATACCTCATTTACAATATAAGTCTTACCAGATTTACCTCTAAAAGATTTAACAACATTTAATTTATTAAGGGTGGATAGGCAGTTCTTAATTGTGGTCCTACATAAACCAGTATCTTTATGAATTGTTTCGTGCCTTAATCTTGCCTCATATCCATTCTTCTTCCAGGCATACTTCATCACAGATAAGAAAACATTAAGACAATGAGACTTATGTTCCCCCTCTAATTTAGATAGGTGGTGGTACAACTTATAAGTTATAAATAAAAAACCTCTACTTGTGTCCATGTTTACATACCTTTTTGTGATTAGATTGGAGGTCTAGCAAAATGGAAACCCATTGGTTCTCGTTCATCAATTCAAACTCTGTCTCACAGCTCGTTATACGCTTGATCCTAAAGGTTAGGGTATCAGGTGTCAGATTTTTATAGAACACCAAAAAACAGGGTATATTTAAGCGACTAGCGACTATGTTTGCAAGGGTTGTAGCCTTAAATTTCTGTTCTTTGTCAAAACAAGTCTCCAATATAGCTAAAGGTTCATAACATCTAGGACAGCACTCAACACTATCAATATCAATCATAGCAATTTTTTCTTTTCTTGCTCTATGCCAATCGTTATAACTTCCATTACTGAAAGCGTATGTCCATCTAGCCATAAATTATTTGTTTTTAATTATTATAATCTCGTTTTCTTTTTCTTCTATTATTCTCTCAAGGTCTAGCAACTGATTGGATAGTTTTTCTATGTGCTTTTTATGTCGTTTAATTTCTTTTCTACATTCCTTTAGCTCATCAGGACAACCTATCTCATCAAATATTTTATCGTTTGTCATTTAATACTTCTATTTTTTTAACTACTGATCTAGGATAAACAGTTATGTTGCCAACTGTAAGTGTATCTTCATCAAAACTATATGATGCAAAAATTATAAGTTTCTTTTGGTCCTTATACAGTAAGTAACCAAGGTCTTCACACCAAGAGTATACTTGATCTTTTGCTTTATCTAAACTCATCCATTCTGAATTAGATACAATGTCCTGCCAATAAATTCTTACTCGTTTATATTTAAACTTATTTACTTTCTTCATAGGTCCACCACGCATTATATAAATCTTGCAAAGATACTTTGCCTTTAGTTACTTCTAATATCTTCTTAACCATTTTTGGTTTAGGGAATCTTTTTTCTTTAGACTCCAAACAATATCTCTGCGAGTTGGTCGCTGGATTTATAGATTTGATACCTAACATAGTACCAAAAGTATAATGTGATATACCTTGTTTCTTACGCCATTCTGCTAATGTCATTATTCTCCTTTGTTTATTAACCTTTTAGGTTGTATATACATTGTATTTATTTACTTGCAATAAGTATTTTTATCTATATACATGTGGAAAACGAAAGGGAAAAAAACAAATGAAAGAATACTTTAAAAACTTTAATGGTGGTCAAGGGTTAGACCATTGGTCTCCATCTTCAAGCCAAAACTTTACCAGGTTTGTACTTAACTATTCTCTACCACAAGAGATAAGAAGAACATTTAAAATTAGATACAAAGCACCATTCGGTAATCTTGTAAACAACACAGCTCAAAGATTAACCTGTGAAGTTCTATATCAAGGCGACAAGAAGATTACATTAGAAAACAAAAATTATGACGAGATATTTCAACAAGAGTTAGACGCAATAGATAAGAATAGTCCACCAATAGATGATAAAGATAAACTAGCAAGAGAGATGATGATTAGTTACGCACATCCAACTATTGAGAACATGAAGAAAGCTGTCAAAGAAATATTTGGTGATGCAAAATTAGTTGCTGAAAGATATGTCTCAAACAAAGACAAAGATATGATCCATGATATTATTGGTCGTATAGATTATGAAAGCAATGACATTATAGGGGAAGCAAAAACAAAACCTGTTAGCATTAAAAAGCGTAGAGGTAAGGATGAATACTACATGGCAACAACGCAGCTACCTAACGATCCAGACCCAATGCACGTTTCTCAAGTTGCGTTCTACTATCATTGCACAAAGAGAAAACCTTTTTTGTTTTATGTAAATGAAAACGAATACAGAATCTTTGATGACACGCACGATATGTTAAGACCTGATAATTTAGAATATCAATATAATTTATTAACACAAAAATTAAAATCATGGGAAGAACTAATTATATTTTGTAAAGGAGATATTAAAAAGCTATCTAACTTTGCAGAGCCACCAGAATTAAATCATCCTTTTTATTATAGGGATTTAATAGACGACCAAAAAAAACAAATCAAACAACTATGGGGATTAGACACATGAAACTAAACATATATCAAAAACTACATAAGGCAGCTTGTGAAGCTGGAGGTGTGGCAAAAGGAAAAAAAGTTCCTGGTATGCACTTCAATCCATTACAACATGATGAGGTACAAAAGGTTGCAATGGAATCACTACTAAACAATGGGTTATATCCTGTTTGTACTTACACTAACTATGTTAAAGAAACTTTTATCATGGTGACTTGTTCAATGAAGATACATGACATTGAAGATCCAACAAGTCATATAGATATTGAAGGATGTAGTGCAATGGGAAACCTAGATAAATTTGGTACAGGTAATGGTATGTCTTATGCCAAGAAGTATGCTTTCTTAAATGCACTAAATCTAAAGACAGGTTTAGACAATGATGATGGCTATAAAGCTAGTCCTTTCTCTACTAGAACAAACAATGTTAAACAAAGCAGTAAAGAAAGTGAAGCAAAACCTTTTAACAATATTCCACAACCAAGTGGTACAGAGCATGACAACAATCATGATGCAGTAGCAATAAATAATATCGAGAACGATATTAAAAATGCAGCAAGTATTTATGAGCTAAGAAAACTTAGAAGTTATAAATACAAAGATGCTTTTAATCTTGCTATGAAGAAACACCTTAGAGTTTATAGACAATTAGATGATCTATATAAGACTAAGGAAACAACACTAAACACACAAGGAGTGATATAATATGAGTGATAAGATATATATAAAACTTACGCACAATGCCGACAAACAAGCAGGAGATAATCGACCATCTTTTGTTGCACCAATAAATCCAAAATCACCAGAGGGTAAGACCTGGAGAATAGGTGTAAAGATTGGAGAGAGTTGGTACAACCAAGCAGGATTTGATGATCTTGACGAACAAGGTAATCCCACAGGAATTATTAATGTTGTCTTGACACCATCAAATACTGGTTCAGCACCTGCAAAGCCGAGAGGACCGCAGTCGTCTTTTGCACCTAACGATAGGTTTGCAAAAGGTCAAGGATCAGGATATAACAAACCTAACTACAATTATTAATTGTAGTTGAATGGTGTGGTGGAAGTTTTTTTGAGTAGCGAATCATATTACCTCTTTCCCTTTCTGGTAATGCTCCCTCTTATTTGTTTTCTTCTGCCATACCTTTAAAACAATATGAAAATTACAGAACTTACAAACGAGATTAAGAAAAAGATAATCCAAGATCGAGAGAAAGATTATGGAGATTATCAATACAATTTTACTATACTTGCAGAGCTATTTACTTTAATATTAGCAACCAATTTAAAAAAAAAACTAAAGCCATATCAGGTAGCACATATCATGATGACACTTAAATTATTCAGAGCTACAAGAGGATTTAAAGCTGATAATTATACTGATTTATCTATCTATAATGACATGGCATCCAATCTACACAAAAAAGATATAGACAAAAATGATAAAAACAGATAAATATTTGAGAATTAAATCTGGCGAAGCTAACTTTCAGTTAGTTGAAAGATTTGATGATGTAAAGAAAGCTGCCGACCCCAACGCACAAGGGGAAGTTGTAGAATGTAAAGTCGAGAATATTAAATTAGACTTTACCAAAGTAACAAAGGAGAAAGATGGAAGAGTTAAAGACTCGCCTTCAAAAGTACAGGGATCTTCAAGAGAAGAAACATCAGAAGTTCCTGGAAGCCAAAAGAAAAGTAAGTAAGTATCAAAAAGATTCTTACAGATTGTTTTGGAAAATTGAGAAGGCAAAAGAACTTTTAATGACAACTAGATAGTCATTAGAATTACTGCTGAAAAAAAACAAACAAATCTGTAGGGGATCTATGACTTTAATTAAACAAGAATTTCAAAAACATATTAAAAAAATAAACAACAACGACTTCATTTACAAACATAAGATAGCTTTCTTTTTATTATCAGAGCAACAACTAAAACTTTATGAAGAAGGATTTAAAAAAGGTTTTGAGTTAGCACAACAAAAAATGTCTGACCATGTAAGCGAGATAAAAGAAACACACATTGTACCAAGACAAATGGAAAGAAAGATTATTGGTTATCAGTTTAGAAAACCTAAACAAACAGAGATAGACTCTGTGATTAATAAAGTTTGTATTAAGTATGAGGTAAGTAAGAAAGAATTATTTACCAAGACTAGGACCACAGATATTGTACGATCCAGAAACATTATTCATAATATACTCAATGAAAAATATAAGATGAGCTTGTCAGATATAGGTAGAATTTTTGCACAAGATCATACTACAGTTTTAAATTCTATACAAATGAAACAGCATAGAAGAAGATTTTGGAATGATGAGCAAACAATATGGCAGGAGTTTGACGAACTTACTTCTTAAATCCAGACTTCATATTTTTATAAGCCTTTGAAGATATAGTAGATTTCTTTTTTGATCTACTTGTACCAGCTTTTTTTCTTTTGTTTATATTATAATACAAACCTTTTTTAGCTGTCTTACCTGATTTAGTTTTGTGATAACCTTTTTTCATTACTTCTTCTTTTTAGACTTTTTAATTTTCTTTTGCAAGAATTTTGGTAAAGTTTTTTGTTTAGCTGTTAGCTTACTTTTACCTTTTGATTTACCATACATAGTTATTCTCCTTTTGTTGATTCATTTTTAACACACAGTATTTGTCAAAGCAACTACCATCTTTACCATCATGACAAAACCTTTGCTTATTAGCTGTAACTATCCATCCCCCTGCATCACTCATAAGCATCTTCTTGCACCACACACAGTAGCCACAGATTAATGATTGTTCTCCAGGTTTCTTCCAAGTTTTATTTCTTGCCACACTTACACTTTTTTTTATTTCTCTTACTAAAATTAGTAAAATCCATATTAAAAATATCTTCTATTTTTTTAAACTGATCATCTATAAAACTAAAAAATTTATAAAACATTCTATCTAACATTTCCATCTCCTTCTTGCCTGTCTTATTCTTGAGTTAGGATCATTCCTAGTTTTAGCTGATGATCTTTTTAACTGACCTGCACTTCTTGCACAATAACTTTTTCTACGTTTGGCATCTTTAGAACCTTTCTTAACTTTACCTGTTACTGCTGTCTTTAATTTAGATCCAGGATTAGCTCTTCTATATCTTGCTACACCTTTAGCTGTCATACCAGCTCCAGACTTTGTAGGTCTGTAGTTTGCGTTCTTACCTTTTGTAGTTTTTCTAATAGCCATAATTATTCTTTTATTATTTTTTTAATTGCTTTGCTACCATCAATGTTTTCTTCTAATTCTGCTTTTACTTTACCACATTTATATTCAATGTTATCGTTGGAATCACGTTCAGCAACACGCTTACCTTTTAGGCAATCTGACATAGCAGGTTGTATTCTGTGTTCAGTTAGTTCACCTGCAACAAACATACAAAGAGCCACAACTGTGCTAATGACTGTTTCCATTTTGTCTTACCTTATCTTTTAAATCTTCAACATCAGCTAACGCTTTATCTAATTGATCTCTTAAAAATTGTATATTAACTTTGTTCGTCATGTTTTGTTCTTGAGTTAATTCTAATTTTTCTGTTGTTTTATATAAATCTTCTATCAACATATATTGTTCTTGATCGGTAGGAAGTTGTTCTGATTTTTTAAGTAGGTCTGCTTGAAATAATTCTCTTGATGTCTCAAGAGATGTAAGTCTACTTGTTACTTCTGTGTATGCAAACACACCCATAGCTACAGCTACAATGATACCAACCATATTTTTAATTGGCATTGCTACTGATGTGTTCTCTGATACTTTCATCTAACTGGATAACCTGGTTCTAAAAACATAGCCATCAAGCATAACAATATTATTAGTATAGCTGTAAATCTGTAATCCATCTGCATCATCCATTGTTATCTACCTTGTCTATTGTATTTCTTATAGCTTCTCTTCTCGGATTTGTTAAGATTTTTTTTATGCCTTCTAGGTCTTTTAGGTGCTTTATCTCTAGGTACAAAGTGTGTAAACTTCTGACGAGCCATTACTTTTTCTTTTTATATTTAGGTTTCTTTTTCTTTTTCTTACCAGTTTGTTGAGATAACAGAGTTACCTTCTTACTGTATTGTTGTGAGTATGATGTGGATATATTTTTCATTTATATTTTTTTTCCCATATCTCTTTTTGAGTTAATCCTACCTCATCTTCTTTTAATTTTAATCTGTGATCTATTTTAGTTAAATCTATCTCTTCTACTAGAGCATATCTGTAAATTTTAGTGTCAGAATTTTTCCATTGGAAATGTAAAAGGTATTTAGGTTTATCATAGTTACTTAATAAACTGGGATCAAAAGCAGATATTGTCATTTCTTTCTCATTATATCTGCACCTTTAAGACCATAGATAGCTGATATAACTCCTATAAATATAGCTTGATACCAATAAGGTAGGTTCTTAAAATACTCAAAGAATAAATCTAGCTTTGCACGAATGTCAGGATCGTCAGAGAAAACAGAATAAGCCAATAGCAGCATAGGAATGGATATAAGAATGAGTACAAACTCATCCTTCCAACCATTATCATTGCTCTCAATAATCTTCGCTTTATATTCCAGTTCACCACTACTCATCTTTTCTGCATGACGCATTTGTGCATCTGCCATCAGCATTTTTGTTTGCTGTTTTTTTTTGTATATATGAGATCCTGCTTGAACTGCAAGTTTAATCGCACTTAACCACATTATCCTTTTACCTTTCCATCTTTCCACTCCATGTCTGGTAAGCCATTGTCGAACTTCTTACCATCATAAGTTAAGACTTGTTTTCTATTTGATCCTGATTCGTTGTAAGATACATGAATCCAACCACCAGCAGGATCATCTGGATTATAAAACTCTAATATAAGTTGGTCAAAGTCTACATTGTTTTGTAGCCAGTAAGCTACTTGAATGTTAGGTACACCTGCAATCTCAAAGTCTACTGCCTGACCCTTTGCATGTTGTGAAGTTTTCTTTGAACCAATAGCTTCACATAATGCTTCTGATCTATATCCTGATGTAACAGTTATAGGTTTGTCAAACTTTGCTCTTACTGGTTCTAGTATTTCATAACAGACATTCTCAAGGTTTTTAATATCACCAGCTCCAGGTGTATTATCAATACCCTTACGAGTTGCTGTCATTGATTTAGTAAATTCTTCTAGTTTAAAATGTTTAGATAGTTGCATAGATAATTTTTACCTTTAATTTTTTTTGTTCCATAGTTGTTTGGCGGTTAATAAGAGATCCTTTAGTGTTTCTCTTATACCCATCACTAGGTGTGTGATCTTTTTTTCTATAGTTTTTCGTTTTAACATCATAAGCATTATACTCACCTGTAGTCATATTTAAAGTAACAATATCTACAGGTCCTAGTCCTCCAAGGGGTGTAAATACAAGGATATTTGGGTCTTTGGCAAGGTCAAGCTGTGCAGCAAGTTCATTAATAAGTCCTGTAACCGCTTTCTTTCTTCTAGCCATGTAAACATCCTATTAAATATTAAAGTTTTTCAAACAAAATAATTATAATTGTAAACATTCCACCAATAAGAGCTGACATAGCATAGTATAAGTGTTTCTTTATATCTTTAATTTCTGATTCTATATTGTTAATTTTTTGATGAGTTTGCTTTTGCATAATACGACAAAGTTTTTCGTGTGATTCTATTTTCTGTAATGCAATATTTTTAGACATCTTCTTTTTTTACCTCATTACAAAAATAAGTTACATATAATTTTTCTTCGTTAAATTTTTCTTCATATTGATTAACAATTTGAACAGTTGATAATGAACCAGCTTTAACACAATCACTCCAAGAATTAAATTCTATTGGTGATACTGTTGTATTATTACAAAATCCTGTGATTGCTGAGCAGATTGTATAAGCTAAAACAAATTTCATAATTCCTTATATCCTATTTTCCATAATTTATCTCGCACAAGCTGGTACACCAGTTGATGTTGTGAACGGATTTTCAGCGAAAGCCATGTAAATGTATGAGCCACCAGAAGCATTTACTCCAGAGCCTGTACTTCTTAATTTAAAATTATTTGATAATATATCTATTCTATTTACTGTTTTTTCAGCATCAGATTCATTAGCATAGAAAACATGGTTATCATCATTAAAACCATTTCTTTTATTATCAGACAAATACCAATCGCTTGTAGTATCTGTTCTTTTAGTCATAACAAAAGCTGGTTTAAATCCTGTATAAATAAATGTGCCATCAGCATTTCCATTTCCTGTGTAGCTTCCAAATTTTGAGTAGCCTTTTTTCTCTGCGAAGCAGTAGGCTATATGACCACTTCCACTTTCATTTGCATTTGTATCAGTTCCAACAGAAAATACAGAACTTGTTGGTGCAGTTGAGTTCCAAGTAGTTGCTGAAGTAAATTCAGCATAATTTCCATCTAAATTTAAATTATAACCAGCACTTGTTAAATTTTTATGATAAACATTCCAAGCATGAGTTCCAGAAGTTAAATTTTTTTGTATTATCATATGTGGAACAGTTGATAACCCATGTTTTATCGTACCATTACTACCTGTTCCTGTGTATGAACAAATTGAAAACCCAGCATCAGTATTAACACTTCCAGCACTATCAATAGTTCCTATTCCAGTTGCACTTGCGTCATTGGTAAATGATGTTCCAGCTTTCCAACCCCAGCCAACATAAGTATCTCCTGTTTTATTAACTCCAGAATTACTTCCAACTGAAAAACCATTTGTGTCAAAAGATAAAGTATCATCAGATTCTGTTGTTTCAGCACCATTAGTATCAGATCGTAAAATTTTTGTTGCACCTCTAACTGAATCTGCAAGTCTATGATTAGCAGTATCTGATCTTCTTTTTACCCATATCCAATCAGGTTGCATATTGTCAGTTTCAGACCAAGTTATTTCTCTATCTGCTGAATTATTACCAGACCAAGTCTGTATTCTCATATAATCTGATGGTTTGTCTAATCCGTTAGTGTAACTCATTATCCATACTCCGCTAGGTTTTTTGTGCAAAGTGAATAGTATCCACTTGGAACTTCATGAGCAAAATTTCCATAGCTATTGCCATCTGTTTCACCACCACTCTCACTATAAGGTGGAGAGCCAAAGTTCCATTCATGCACAGGATCTGTTCCACTATCTAATGTAGTTGATACAAAAGAATAATCATAACCATCAGTAATTGAATACATAGCACCAGTACCAGTTGCACCAGATGTAGGGTCGCCACTATTTTGCCAAGTTCCATTTTTACTAACATAAACTTTATTATTATCTAAATCCATAGCAATACCAATTATATCTCCAGTAGTATATGAATCAGCACCCCAAGAACCACCAGAATCATTACTATATCTATAACCATTTTCTAAATAAACATATGCTCTTTCAATAGCATTTGCATACCAAGAATCTCCTGTTGCTTTAGTTATATCTATAATTCCAACTTGGCTTTGACTACCTAATTGTGTAATTTTAACTTCTGCGTACCATTTTCCAGAAGTAACAGCTATATTTCCTGTTCTTGAAAAATAATTTCCACCAACATTTGTAAGTTTTAAATTTCCCTCAGAGAGTTGTGAATTACTTTGAGATTCAGGATTTAAAGCATTAAGAGTACAAAAATTATTAGTGCAAGTATCAGTAGATTGATCTATTGCTGTTAGGTTATTAACTGTAAAGTTATTAGAACCAGCGGCATCATTTCCTAAAGCTGAACTATCTTCAAAGTCTAAATAAAATCCATTAGTTCCAAAGGTTAAACCAGATACATCTATTGGTTTCCATATTCCACTATCTTCGTCAAATTCTCCAAATGATGTTGGGTCTAATGCTGTTCCATCTATGAAACAAACTTCTGACATATAACCATCAGCATTATTACTACCACCCTCTGTACCTAAATAATTAACATAGCTAGTTGAATTAAAAAAACTGTCATAATTTTGAGATGGATATGATGATGTTGCAAAAGAAGTTTCTTGAACTCCATTTACATATAATTTAATTCTATTTGCGGCAGTTCCTTGTGAAGTATCGTAAGCTAATAAAATGTGGTAGTTTGACGAAACATCTCTAAATAATCTATTGGTTTTTAAACTATATTGAACAGCAGAACTGTAATATTCATAGTGTTCTATTTGATCTCCATTAAATCTAAATGTGCTGTAATTAGCACTTGCATCATTAGCACTTAAAATATATTGAGTAACACCTAATTTTGTTCTTTTAATCCAAAAACTAAAAGTCCAAGTTTTTCTATTTCCAGAACTGCTTGGTGTTCTATTTAGATAATCACTACTACCACTATTAAACCTTAATGAGTTAGCTACATCATAGCCTGTGTCTTTTATGGAGTTAGTTCCAAGAATAATCATTAACTCTCCAATGTTGGAAGTTCGCCTAATGGTCTTGGTTGTTGCACACCATCACTATCAGTAGTGTAAGTGTATAAAGTTTCTAATGCTGGAGTATCACTTGCGTTTGTTATAGCAGTTTCCATTTCTGCTTGTTTAGTTCTAACAGCATCTCTGTGAGTAGATATAGCACTTGGTATAGCAGTTTCTTTTTCTGAGTTTCTAGTTATGTACCAATCAGTTCTAGCAAGTTCTCCAGCTACTTGTTGTTTTAAAGTTCTAATTAATTGTGTTTTTAAACCCTCAACTTTTACATCTCCAACTTCTTTGTCATCAGGTAAATCTCCATCATCTGAATCTTGTTGTGTCCATAAAGTATCTGCATGAGCTTTAGGTGTAGCAGTACCATAAGAAGCTGTAACTTCATTACCATCAAAATCAAAAGATTGATTAGTATTAATATACCACTTCTCATCTTTTTTATTACTGTCATCAAATACTACTTCATAAATACCTATTGCATTTAATTCAGAAGCTGACCATACAGAAAATATTTTAGCAGGGTATCTTACATCACCAATTACTAAAGATTTAGGATGGTTAATAAATTTTGTTATTTCGTTAT
>Ga0208162_1001561_pt1 | contig 11839 bp, 15 predicted proteins | sample CB_VirMetaG_4_FD_184539 | JGI IMG/M metagenome (GOLD analysis project Ga0208162, IMG submission 184539) | Freshwater to marine saline gradient viral communities from Chesapeake Bay - CB_1508_1M Viral MetaG (SPAdes) (version 4) | ecosystem: Environmental > Aquatic > Marine > Coastal | place: USA... | reverse complement strand
CAGCTCCAGTGTTCTGCGCTAGACAGCTGTTCAAACATAAAGTTGGGATCTCTGAGAACGAGATTTCTAGGCGTTATGTCGATGATGAACCGGGGATCTTTCACCCCGGGGAATGGCGCACCAAGGCTGAGAATAAGAAACAAGGTAGCGGTGGTCCTCATCCAGATCAGGAGAGTATCAACCAAGCCTACCTTGACGCAGTTCACATGGCCTTAGCCGCTTATGATCACATGATCGAGGAAGGTGTAGCGCCAGAACAGGCCCGTATGATCTTGCCTCAATCGATGATGACAAGCTGGTACTGGACCGGAAGTCTTGCTGCCTTTGCTCGCGTTTGTAAGCAACGAATGCACGAAGATTCTCAAGCCGAAACTCGTTACGTAGCCGAGATGATCAGTGAGCTTTTGGCTCCTCACTTCCCTGTCGCTTGGGAGGTTTTGTGTGGTCATTTGATCCCACAAGGGGAACCAATCCACTAATGCTACGTATAGCTATCCAACTAGGAGAAAACCCATGCCAGTCGCAAAGCAGACAGCCCTGATCGACGCGGACATTACAGCTTACCAAGTCTGTAGTGGCGCTGAGATCGAATGGGACTGGGGAGACGACATCTGGTCTTTGGTCACTGACTTCAAAGAGGTCAAACGCAGCTTCAAAGAAGCCATCGACAAGATCATTGAGACGACAGAAGCAGACGACGTGATCCTTTGTTACACGTCCCCTGACAACTTCCGTCACGATCTACTCCCAACGTACAAAGGCAACCGTAAGTCCGTCCGTAAACCGATGAACCTCGCAGCACTGCGGGACTGGTCTAAGGACGAATATGAGGTTGTCTCTCTCCCTCGACTTGAGGGGGACGACTGTCTGGGGATCCTAGCGGGTCACCGTCCTAACTCGTTCGTGTATAGCGCCGACAAGGACATGAAGACCCTACCAGTCAGGCTATGGTCTCAAGATGACCGCCTCGCCTACAAGAACAGCGAGGTTATCGCCGACTGGTATTGGATGAGCCAGACGCTCTCTGGTGACGCCACAGATGGCTACAAAGGCTGTCCCGGCATCGGTCCCAAGAGAGCAGCAGACATCCTCGGTGAACCCGGGAGACACGAGCTTCCGGAGCTTTGGGAGCGGGTCGTTAAGGCCTACGAGAAGGCAAAGCTCACCGAGGATGACGCACTTATTCAGGCAAGATGCGCCCGGATCCTTCGACACACTGACTACAACCTCGATACTGGAGAGATTTCTCTATGGACGCCGAAGATATAATCAGAGAGCCAAGCCACTACACGCAGTACGAAATCGAACCTGTGACATTCATCATGGTCAACCGACTGTCGTTTGAGATCGGGAATATCGTGAAGTACGCCTGTCGAGCAGGGGACAAGATATACCCCGGAATGGACTGGAATCAGTCACGGATCACCGACCTCGAAAAGGTACGCCGTTACGCGGAAATGGAGATCAATAGGATCAAAGGTAAGGATATCCTGTGACCTATGAAAACTACCTGACGATAGCAGTGACGATGGGCCTCCTGTCGCCCTTCATAATCGTAGGAGTAGGGACGGTACTGGGCCTCACACTTGGGGTTACTCAGTTCATGCTCGGTATGGTGATGGGCATGATTACTCTGTTCCACGGTAAGGACGATGAATGATTAAACACATCACTCAACAAGACATGGTGGCCGAGTTCACGAAGGCCGTGGGTCAACCAATGGCCGAAGAGCCAACCCCTGAAGTCGCCAAACTACGGCAATCCTTGATCATGGAAGAGGCTGGAGAGGTATGGGACGAACTAGAACGTCCGACCATCAACAAGGCCGCACTGACCAAAGAGCTGGCGGATCTTCTCTATGTTGTCTACGGCACCGCAGTTGCCTTTGGTCTTCCCTTGGAAGTGGGGTTCGTTCGTGTTCATCAGAGCAACATGTCGAAGCTAGATACTGACTACAAACCGATCTTCAACGAGGCAGGAAAGGTCTTGAAGGGACCCTTCTACAAGCCTCCAAACCTAGACGATCTATTCGAATAACACAGGGGACCTCCGGGTCCCTTTTTCTTTTACAGGTGAATTATGTCATTCAAAGACACTCGGGCGGAAATTGTTCACCGCCGAACCTACAGCCGCCCCAAGAACGACGATGGGACGAGCTTTGAAACCCTCGCAGAAACTACCGACCGCATCATCAAGCACCAAGAGTGGCTTTGGGAACGTGCGCTCGGTCGTGACCTCAACTCCGAAGAACTCACCGAACTGGATGAGCTTTGGAATGTCTTTTACAAACTGGAAGCCTCACCGTCTGGCCGCACTCGTTGGCTTGGTGGTACTGATGTCGCTCGTACTCGCGAAGCAAGCCAGTTTAATTGTTCATTCAACACGGTACGTACTCCCTCCGATGTGGTTGACGCTTTCTGGCTTCTACTCCAAGGCTGCGGAGTGGGCTTCAAGCCAGAGACAGGAGTCCTCCGAGGCTTCCACAAGCCAGTATCCGTTGAGATCAAGCGGTCCAACCGACTGACTAAAGGTGGCCGTGAGAAGAACCAGTTCCACAGCCCTGTTAAAGGACACTACATCCTGTCCGTGGGTGACAGCGCAGAGTCATGGGCGCGGTCTATCGGTAAGATCCTGACCCTCCCGGCTGACTGTGAGAAGCTGTTGATCGACCTGTCCGAGATCCGCCCAGCGGGTGAACGTCTCGCAGGGTACGGCTGGATCAGCTCTGGCGACAAGACCTTGGCCGATGCCTTCGAGAAGATCTGTACTGTCTTGAACGGTAAGGAAGGTGACCTTCTGGATGAGATCGATATCCTCGACATCCTCAACCTCCTTGGCACTACACTATCCTCCCGGCGCTCCGCAGAGATTGCCTTGATGGACATCGACAACGCACTGGCACCAGAGTTCATTCTTGCCAAGAAAGATCACTGGATCGACAAGCCTTGGCGTGGACAGTCAAACAACTCTGTCATCTTCTGGAAGAAACCTACGCGGCTAGAGCTTGAAGGCGTCTTCGCAAAGATGGTCGAAGGTGGTGGATCGGAACCCGGATTTATCAACGGTGCCTCTGCGAAGAAGCGAGCGCCTTGGTTCCAAGGTGTCAATCCGTGCGCAGAGATTCTGCTGGGTGGCGAAGGTAGCTTCTGTAACCTTGTTGAGATCGACCTGTCCAAGTTTGGTATGCACAACCCTCGGGTTCTACAGGTCATGCGCCTCGTAGCTCGGGCCAACTACCGCCAGACTTGCGTTGACTTCCGTGACGGTGTTCTCCAGCCCTCTTGGCACGAGACCAATGACTACCTCCGTCTCATGGGTGTTGGTATCACAGGTATCGCTGCTGCTAACCCTAGCCGTGAGTACCTAGAGGCTCTACGTGCTGCGGCTCATGACGCTGCCCGGGAAATGGCTGACGAACTTGGTCTTCCCTACGCCAAAGCAGTAACCACTGTGAAGCCATCAGGCACCCTGTCCAAGGTCATGTCCACGACCGAAGGCGTACACAAGCCGCTGGGCAAGTACATCTTCAACAACGTCAAGTTCTCTGTCCACGATCCTCTGGTTCCTAAGCTGGTTGAAGCTGGCTATCGTAACTTTAAGGATCCTTACGACGATGACTCGATGATCGTTACCTTCCCGGTCGCTAATGAGACTGTGAAGTTCGATCAGGTCGATGGCGTTGAAGTAAACCTTGAGTCTGCTGTGGATCAGCTTGAGCGATATAAGTTGCTCATGGAAAGCTACGTCGATCACAACTGCTCGGTGACCATTAGCTATGATGTTAATGAGATCCCAGCGGCTATCGATTGGCTCCTTGAGAACTGGGACACTTACGTCGGTGTGTCATGGATCTTCAGGAATGATCCGACAAAGACAGCTAAAGATCTCGGGTATCCGTATCTGCCTCAAGAGGTAGTGACCAAGGAAGAGTACGAAGCTTACGCCAGTACCCTAACTACCGTGGATTTCTCCGGCTCTGACAGTCTCGATGAGCTGGAAGATGACGAATGTCTGACAGGCGCATGTCCCGTTAAATAACTTCTAATGCTCCATATAGCAGAGTGAGAACTATGGATAACCTAAAGATTCCATATGTTTCCGATGAGATCATCCGATACTTGGAGGCCGTTTTTCCTGACGGTCTCCCTCAGGATTCTGTTTACGATCTCAACGAAACGAATTTCAAAATAGGGCAACAGCACGTCGTTAGACATTTGCAGGAAATTGCGGCCCGACAACGAGAAGAGTCCTTCAATGTGTAATGTTGCAGCCGCCCTTGGGGTAGGCTTATTGCTCCTAATGAGCAGGAGACCAAAAGAAAAACAGAGCGCTCCACAAGCAATGTCAGCGCCTATGCCTTCAACAAACTATTCTTCAACAGCCAACAGCCTCGCTAGTACCAATCAAGGATTAGCAGAAGATTCGACTGGGTCTCCATCGACTTCAAGCTCGGTTATTACAGCGAAGAAACAAAGTCCCGGTGCGGCGAACAGTTATCGAAACTCCTTGGCAATACCAACCACTAGTTCGACACCTCTAAGCGGTCTTCCGACCATTGGCAGTTACACCAGACAGAAGCCAGTGAACTATTAATATGCACACTTCTAGCAAGGCCATGTACGGTCGGCTGGAATCCAGACGTAATGTCTTCCTTGAGCGAGCGCGAGAAAGCGCCCTCCTGACGATTCCAACGATCATGCCCCGCGAGGGGTTCACCGACGCTAGTAAGATCCGGACACCCTACCAGTCCATCGGCGCACGAGGCGTAAACAACCTCGCAGCCAAGCTCCAGATGGCGCTCTTTCCTCCGAACCAAAGTTTCTTTCGATTGACTGTAGATGACTACACAATCGCAGAGATTACTGGTGGTAACGATGAAGCCCGTGCAGCCATTGACGAAGATCTTGCTACCGTTGAACGCTCAGTTATCAACGAGCTAGAGGGCGAAGGGATGCGTAATCCCCTCTTCGAAGCCCTCCGACATCTAGTTGTTACCGGAAACTACCTTCTGTACCTCCCAGCGGAGGGCAGTATGAAGGGTTTCTCTCTCGACAAATATGTTGTCAGCCGAGATCCTCTTGGCGAACTCAAGAAGGTAATTATTAAAGAGACCTTCTCTCCAGATACTCTAGATCCAGACGTACTAGCGATTGCAGGGTTTGACCCAGCAGCTAGTGACGGATCAAGCCAAGTCATTGATATCTATACATGTTTCTACAAAGGACGTAAGTCTGAGAAGGGGCCGCTGCGGTGGATGACGTACCAAGAGGTCAACGAGATCATGATCCCGGGGACCGAGGGTGACTTTCCTATCGATGCTCCTCCGATCATGGCACTCCGTTGGTGTGCTTTGACCGATCAGCCCTATGGTCGCAGCCATGTAGAAGAAATCTATGGCGATCTCCTGTCCCTCGAAGGCCTAACAAAGGCAATCGTGGACGCCTCTGCTGCCTCTGCACGTCTTCTTGTTCTGGTGAAGCCTAACGGTCTGACCAGTAAGGATGCAGTTGCCAAGGCCCCTAATGGTGCTGTGGTTACAGGAAGAGCCGACGACATCGAAATGATGCAGGTCCAGAAAGGTGGAGACTTACAAGTCGCCTCTGCAACAGCTAATCGTATCGAACAACGACTGGCTCAAGCGTTTCTTATGGAGTCCGCAGTGACCCGAGACGCAGAGCGAGTAACGGCAGAAGAGATCCGGATGCTCAGTGCTATGCTGGAGAACGCCCTTGGTGGTGTTTACAGCGTACTGTCCAATGAACTCCAGCTTCCCCTGGTCAACCGCCTGATGGCTCGGATGACTAAAGCGAAGCGTCTCCCACGGTTCCCCAAGGGTGTCGTCAAACCGTCCATCGTGACTGGTCTTGAGGCGCTGGGTCGTGGGCATGACCTGACCAAGTACGGTCAACTCCTCCAGATGGTCGCTCAGATCCCAGAAGCTATGGCTATGGTGAACGTAGGTGATCTGGTGAAGCGAGTAGGCACGTCGCTGGGTCTGGATATGGACGGTCTAATCAAGTCCCAAGAACAAATCCAAGAAGAACAGCAGCAAGCGATGATGGCCCAGATGGCCCAATCAGCCCTTGAGCAGGGTGTTGCTACTGGTGCAGCGCAGGAAATGGCCCAAGGCCAACAAGGTGAATAATGGAAACAACAAACAGCGTAACAATCAATACGACTGAAGGCACTCAGCCAACTCCAGAACAGATGGTTGAAGATGCACATCGGGCAGAGCTTGAGCGCCAACAGAAGGCTCAAGACGCAGGACGCCCGGACTGGCTCCCTGAGAAGTTCTCTTCACCAGAGGACATGGCGAAAGCCTATTCGGAGCTAGAAAAGAAGCAGAGCAAAGAGACGACTGAAAAGCCTAAGCCAATCCCACAGCCAACCCGAGAAGAAGCTGAAGAGGCAGGTCTCGACATGGCTAAGATGGAGCAAGAGTTCCTAAAGAACGGCGAGTTGTCAGAAGCTTCTTACGAGGCCGCAGAGAAGGCGGGTTACTCTCGTGAGATTGTCGATAACTACATCGAAGGCCGACAGGCTGTAGTAGCTCGGGAAACCAACCAGATCTACGAAAGCGTAGGAGGCCAAGAAGCCTATGGCGACCTTCTGTCTTGGGCATCTGACAATCTTACAGACACCGAGATCGACGCATTCAACTCTACGATCAATTCGAACGATATCTCTTCGATCCAGCTTGCAGTCCGGGGTCTCAAGGCTCGCTACGATAACGAGCAGACCTCCGAACCACAGCGCAACATCGGTGGTGGTGAGCCTCCATCGGCTGACGTTTACGAAAGTTGGCAACAGGTTCAAGCGGATATGCGTGACCCTCGTTACAAGAAAGACTCAGCCTTTAACCGCAAGGTAACCGAGAAGCTCGGTCGCTCTCAGCTCTAAGGACAAGTAGATGGAATTATACACTGGTCCTTGGCCGTACTCTCTCACAGATCGGTCAGTCCCAGCGTCTGTCCGTCTGCGCAATATTGGGGCCATCGGGGCCTCCCGGGACGGACATGAAAACCGTTTCGGGGCGCTGCCTCCTCACCTTCTCCCGGCCTCCGATGGCTCCCAACTTCCAACCCCAGCGTTCGAAAGTGTCTATGGCGGCGCTGCTTACTGGGGCCACTATGTCATCCGACGAGCATCTGTTGATACTTGTCAGACTTCGATTGCTCATATCCTCAAGGCGTACAGCACCGGGAACGAGGCGGACTATGCTGCTGCGGTTTCTGTAGATGCAGGGATTGCTAAGGATGAGCGGATCAACCTTTGGCAAGATCCGAAAGGCTATCTCAAGCTCTACAGGATCATGATTGCTATGGGTCGCTGGGAAGCTGGCGCACGGTCGCGCTATGGCCCGGGATGGGAAGCCTTCCAGATCATGTACGATCCCAAGGACAAGCAAGTCACGGATGAACTCTATTGGGGCATGGTTCACGGGTGTCGAGAAGCTTGGCGTGACCAAGGCTACGGCATTGAACGTACCCCCGAAGAGATGACCTACGTGAAACCAAAGCAGCCGAAGAGCTTCTGGAAGCAACTATTCAATAAGGAGAAGTAGATGCCTCGTGGACTCTACGACAACATGAACGCTCGGAAAAAGGCTGGCACAAGTCGTCCTAAGAGCAAGTCAACCATTTCCGCTAAGACGTATTCAAAGATGAAGAATAAGACTGGCGGCTTCAAACCAAAGAAGAAGTGACATGGCTAAACCTGCGAAGGGTAAGGCGTCCGTAAAGATCACTGCATCTGGAAAGAAAGTCAGCTACGGCCAAGCAGGTAAAGCAAAAGGTGGTGGACCTCGCGTTCGCCCGGGTACGAGCAAAGGCGATGCTTACTGCGCAAGAAGCGCTGGTCAGATGAAGAAACATCCTGCGGCAGCTAAGAACCCTAATAGTCCTCTTCGTCTCTCACGAGCCAAGTGGAAATGCTCCGGAACCAAGAGCCGGAAATCATGAAATATCTCTCAATCATTCTGTCATGGTTGGACACAGGAAAGGCCAGAGCTGCTGCGATCTTCGCGGCTCTAATCGCTTTGGTCTTTGTGTCCGGTCGGGCAGCAGTAAAGAATTACAAGGATGAGACAGATGAAGACGCGGATCGACGCGCTCGCGCTGCTCACGACGCTGCTGCCGATGCTCTGCGTCTTGACCCTAATCGTCGCCATGAGCGGATGCGCGAGAAAGGCTGGTTCAGGGATTGAACAAGCTTGTGACACTTGGGACATCATCTATGCCTCCAAGTACGACACACTAGGCACTGTCGATCAGATCTTCCTTAACAACGTCAAAAGGGAAGCGTTCTGTGGCACGTAACTACAAGAAGGAATACCGGGATTACCACGGCAAGCCTTCGCAAATTAAACGTCGATCCTCCCGTAACAAAGCTCGCCGCCTCATGATCAAGAAGCGTGGCAAGAAAGCTGTGAAGGGTAAGGACATCGACCATCGGGATCGCAACCCGAACAACAATGCCTTGAGCAATTTGCGGATACAAAAGAAGTCCGCGAACCGCTCACGGAAATAGAGATTTCAACTCAAGGGGTCACTGGTTTTCTAGGCCCCTCTCCGTTGCCGCTTCTAAGTGGAACGGCCCTGCTGACGAGCAGGAATATACCCCCAAGACTACACAAGTCACCGGAATGCTTGAAGCCCGATGCGTCGGACAACTTCGAGAGATACGCAGCTCAGTAGCGCGGGGATCGATCCTTTCAAAAAATGAATATCTCTAAAGGAAAAAGAAAATGGCTCAGACTGGTACTCCAAGTCCAGCTCAGGTCGCCAACTTTCCTGCGTCTATCGATGGCTCCGCTAACGATAATACCTATGCAGGTTCCCGCGACCTCCTCCTGAAACAGTTCTCGGGTGAAGTACTTACTCACTTCGATGAAATGTTTGCTCTTAAAGACCGTATTCGTGTACGCACGTTGAACGGTGGTAAGTCAGCTCAGTTCCCTCTTCTGGGACAGGCTGCTGCCGAACACTTCACGCCGGGCCAAGAAATCATCGGCCAGCCTTTCGCTAGTTCGGAAGTAACGATTTCCATCGACGACTTCATTGTGTCCTCCGTGTTCCTGAACAACATCGATGAGATGCTCACGCACTTCGAGTTCCGTGGCGAATATTCGAAGCAAATGGCTCAGTCAATCGCACTGACCGCAGAGCGTACCCTCTTCCAGATGGCTGTTCGCGATGCACGTCTTGGCGACCGTTACATCTCCACTCAGACCGTTACTGATGGCAGTCCGACTGCTGGTGCGTCTGGCGCTGGTCTCGGTAAGGTTGGCATGAACAACGCAATCACCAAGCGCCTCAACGGTGCTGGTACTGCTGCTGACCTGATTGATGAAGCGTTCACGGCTGCTGCGTACTTCGATGAGAATAACCTCCCTATGGAAGGCCGCTCTCTCTACGTATCGCCAACCACGTACTACAACCTCATCAACCAGACCTCTGACAACCGCATCATCAACTCCGACTTCTCCGCTAACGGCGGTGACTTCGCGAACGCGGTTATCTACAAGGTTGCTGGCTTCGATATCGTGAAGACGAACCACCTCGCGATCAACGGCACTGCAAACACCAACACTGGCCCTGATGGCCGTACTCCTCTGAACGCGCCTTCCAACGGCTTCGGTCAGGACTACGCTGTCGATGCTCGTGATACTCTCGGTATGTTCATGCACACCGAAGGCATGGGTATGGTCAAGTTGCAGGATCTCACCACCGAGTCCGAGTACTCTGTGGCGAAGCAAGGTACTTTGCTCGTTTCTAAGCTCCTCATGGGTGCGGCAACGCTCCGTCCATCTGCTTACTACGAAGTAAACAACCTCAGCGACACTGCTTAATTCCCCGGGGGGACTCCAGATTTGGGGTCCTCCCTTTTCCTATAAAGGCGGAAAACATGCTCATCACACCATCGACTAAGATTGAGTCGGTCAACTCCATGCTCTCCGCTGTAGGAGAAGCACCAATCACCAACCTCGATGAAGATCTCGCTGAAGCGCAGATGGCCGTGAACACTCTTAATACGACCTCTCGTGAAGTGCAGTCCCGTGGTTGGTCATGGAACACAGACCGCAAACGGAAGATGAATGTATCTTCTGGCGGTGAAATCCTAGTCCCTGTGAACGCTATGAAGATCGACGCTGTAGACGGACGAACTGGTCAACCAGATCGAACCAAGCGCTTCGTCATTCGGGACAGGAAGATTTACGACGTAATAAATAGAACCTACGTGTTCACGGATCACCAGTATGTAGACCTTGTGATTGCTTTAGATTTCCCAGAGCTTACTGAGTCTGCCCGTCGTTTCATCACTCTCGATGCGACCACGCGGTACATGGTGGATGTCCTTGGCGCTGATGCCGATCTTCAGCAAGTGCAAGCACAGGCTCAAAGAGCTTGGATCCAGCTTGAATGGGAAGAGGATCATACGAGCGACAACAACATCCTGAAAGACCAACCCTTAGTATCCGTAATTTCCAATCGGTTGATTTAGACATGCAAATTACAGATCACATACCCAATCTAGTCGGAGGTATCACCCAGCAACCTCCAGAAACTCGGATTAAAACTGCGGTTGATGAGATGGTTAATGCCTATCCATCGGCAATCCAAGGGCTGTCCAAGCGTCGTGGAGCTGAGTTCGTAGCATCTCTAACATCCACGGCCCTCGGGACCACATCGTTCATGCACACGATTGACCGAGACGAGCTGGAGAAATACTTTGCGGTAGTTAATAGCGATGGAACCGTAGAGGTATATGACCTCAACGGAAATCAGCAAAGCGTTACTATGGACGCTGATGCTGTCTCGTACCTGACAACCGTAGACCCCAGCGTGAGTATCCGCGGGGTAACTGTGGGTGACTACACGTTCCTAGCGAACCGTGAGAAGACCGTGCAGGTCGTTGGTGGTCTCGCTGGTACTCCCCAACAGACAACCCACCAAGTTAAGTTCGATAAGTTCTTGGACCCTGCAAGTCATTATGATGACGGGGGGAGTTGGAGTAGTTACCCCGGGTCTCCTAGAATAGACCTTAACTACTACAGGGCTGATTTAACTCTTGCACATGAGAGAACACTCGCAGACGGGTCTACAGAAACCTTCTACATGTACCCTAACGCTGGTGAATCTCTTACGGCTACTGAGAGGTATTTACCATCCGAGAGAACCTACAGTTCTGGTGATTACTCCCACGTCGGGTATAGTGTTTTTAGCGGACCACCCATTGTATTCCGTTGGTTCGCTGGGCGGGGAGCAACCCAAGATACTTTAGGTTGGAATACGACCTCTGTAGCTCGCTACAACTTTGCAGCAGGAAGCGCTCAGAGCAACTCCGGAATCCTGACGATACCAGTTCCCACTGACAACTCCGATGGTGTTTATTCCACGTTAGTTTCTGCTGGTTTTCAGGCTAATGCAGTATGGACTGGGGGGATGCCTCAGGTCTCTAGCAGTATGGATGGTACACCGTGGCCCTCGAAATACCTGTTGAGTACAACGGTCGCCTCAGACACTAACGCTGATTACGATAGCGCTTATGGTACGCCAACGGATTGGCTGGCATATGGTATGGGCGTTAGGTCTGTCGCGAACTTAACAAATTCGAAGTGGAATGCGCCAGTATCCTATAACGACATCGTAGCTACCCGCACGAACGGTATGACGTTTAACTTTACGGATAGCGATGGTGTTGCCTTCTCGATCCAGATTACGTCTACAAGTGTGTCTACGAATGGCGAAGTTATTACCTTTGTGACCGACACGCCTTGTTATGTTGCCAACGCTACGGAAACCCTCGACGGAACCGTGTCAGCCGCAGAGATCATCGG
>Ga0208162_1001556_pt1 | contig 11860 bp, 6 predicted proteins | sample CB_VirMetaG_4_FD_184539 | JGI IMG/M metagenome (GOLD analysis project Ga0208162, IMG submission 184539) | Freshwater to marine saline gradient viral communities from Chesapeake Bay - CB_1508_1M Viral MetaG (SPAdes) (version 4) | ecosystem: Environmental > Aquatic > Marine > Coastal | place: USA... | reverse complement strand
AACCTTAACGTCAGACTCCTCAAGATATGGGAAAGTGAAAGAGAACAACGTAGTGCTGTTGTCCCCTGTATAAGTATTTTGTGTTGTAGCCATTACGCAGATTAGTTAGGGGGTAATGGGTGGATTACTTAGGCATCTCTAGAAGAGAGGTGATGTCCTCACCACGCTTCAGTTTCTTTTGCTTCAGACCTTCCTGGTACTCACGACTCAGGATGCCCTCTTGCATTTCTTCGGACAACAGACGGAAAGCAGATTTCTTAGCCTTCAGCAAGGCTTGATCAATCTCTCCATACAGGTTCCAAACTTTCTTTTCATCAATAGGCTCACCGGTTTCACGGTATCTATCAAGCAGTTCCTTCCATTCTTTGTAAGGTTTCCGCTTCATAATATCACCAACCAGCTGCTTAAACAGACCTTCTTCGCCCATCTTGCTAAACAAGGCAGAGCGTTCAGCAGCATCTAGTTCAATCTCATTCCCGCCAGTATTAAACGACGGACGAGAGTCAAACTTAATGTCAAGTAGGAACTGCTTTTCAGGAGAAATGTCACCATCATAAACCTTCATAGGCATGATAGCATTCCAACCGCGAACCCAGGGGTTCTCAGGGAAACCGACCTTACCACCTTCAAACCAGTCATAAGCATACGGCAACTGCTGGAAGTTAGGATTCAACCTGTTATTGTTAAGGTAGTAATCCATAAACTCATCATTAAGTTCCCGCAAAGCAGGGTCCATAATCTTAGCAATGTCGCGCTGCATACCGTACAACGGAGTCCAGCGGCTAGCGTAACTAGCAGCCCAACGCTTCATCTTCGATGAGTTACCAGACATCATGTCGAACAGAGGTTCCATCATGCCAAACATGCTCTTGTCAGTGATACTAGCACTAAGAACAAAACCAAGTTTAGCAAACATCTCTTCTGCTTGGTTTTCAGTAATACCGTCGTAGAAGTTATCAGCAACGTTGAAAGTCAACGCCATCCAGTCGCCCAAAGGTCCAAGCCAAGCAAACGAGTACCAGTTACCGTCATCACCTTGGATAGTACGGTTTTCCCAGTTTAGTTGTCTACGGGTACGTTGACGTGCCTTATCGTAAGAGCCGTCGCCGCGTCCACGTCCATCGCGCCAAACATCCAGTGCATACATAACAGCAGCAGTGCCGACAGCAGCACGACCACGATACTCTGCACGTAGCATGTTCAGTTGTGCACGGTTCTTAAGACCATGCTGCTGCATGATTTTTTGTACCGCTTCTGCCGGGAGGTTGTCTAGTCCACCAGGACGAACCAAAGTTTTGTAGTCACCGATAAATGCGGTAACAGGACTAAACTTACCAAACAGTGAAACAACGTTAGCCATTGCCCTAGGGAACAAGATCTGAGTCTTCATCCAAGGGTTCTTTTGAAGCAGGTTGCTGAAAGCACGGACGTTATCTGTATCCAGGTTCAGTGCAATCTCACGGGTTTGATAATCAACCATCTCATCGGTGATCATTCCTTTGCTGTCCAGCATCTGACGGTAATGAGCGTCATTAGATGCTTTCAGATCAGCAGGAGTCATAGCACGACCACTTTGAACGAATTCATCCCAAGAGTTCATGCGGGCTTCAATGTTGCCCATAGCAGCACGGGTAAATCCGTCAGTAGCACTCAGCAGGTTAGAACCAATCCTAAGAACAGGGTTGTTCTCCATATCTTGCAGAGTTTCCGCAATATAATACAGAGCTAGAGGACCATCTTCACCACGGGCAGATGCAGCTTCAGCAAAACTCTTACCGAGTGCAAGCTGTTCCACCTGTTTAGTTGCTAGGTCTTCACGAATAACGTATTTAACGGATGAGGGGTCTTTAGAAGCCATGGTAAACACTTTACCAAAGTGCTTCAAACCTTTACCAAATGTGTCAAATGCAGCACGATAACCGTAGACAGCACGAGATAGCGTGGGAATATCAGCACCCATAATAGCCCCAGCAGCGATTGTAAGGGGCTTGAGAGTCAGAAGTACACCGTTACCCCACGCAGCGTTTTGAGCCGTGCTGATGGCTGCCAGAGTGTTGTTATAGAGGATACCATTAGCACCTTGTATAATCTGGTTAGGAATACCTGGCTGCTCATCCCAAAGATACTTCTGGATAGCAGGGAAGCTTTCACGGAACCAGTTGTTAAGCTGAGTCATGGTAGCAATATTACCATCACTCATTTCATATGCCATCATCAATGGTGCAGCAAACTCTGGGCGTTCATCAACAACTTCTGCAAGAGTGTTGACAAACTTCTGAGCGTTATCACTAGCTTCCATGACAATCTCTTCAGCGTTAATCGCTGCTGCACGTGCTGCCTCTGCGAGTACTTCCGGGTTATTGCGCCGGAGCTTCATAGTATTCAGCAGGTTCTGGTTCTGACCCCTGAGTCGGCTAGCGATCTCTTGCTCAGCATACAGGTAATGCAGACGGTTAAAGATACGATCTTTGGCGTGAGTCATAGCTGCATCACTTTCCAGGTACCTAGCACCTTCAGCAATGTCAGAAATTTGACCAGCAATAGAATGAGTGAAATAAGCCTGTGCCTTCATAGCGTCCAGGTTCAGATACTCATCCATCAAACCTTTGATAGCCTTGTTGACAGCATTAGAGCCGACTTCACCAAGACCAGCAACAGTTTTACCAACTTTGGTATACTCTACTTTAAACTCGTTAAGCAGTCCACGAAGAGTACCAGGCTCAGTCAGGGGATCCTGCAGGATTTCAGCAAGACGAGTGCCCTGCTCATCCATTTGCTTAGCAGTGATAACCGTTCCATCAGCCAGCTTAGCGTCAAACGTAGCACCTGTAATCTGCTCGGTCAAACCTTTGATGATTTGACGATCCGGCAATTCCTTAAGACCGTATTCTAGTACAGGTTCAGAAACCATACTAGACAGACGACCGTTAACAGAACCCAGGTTTTGATCAATACGAACAGCGTCAACTTGAGCTGCATGGATACCCATGTCATCTACAGAACGGGCAGCAATCTGCTCCGAATCGAAGACGTCATCAATACCAGGCAAAGGTCGGTCACGGTTAGGGTTGTTAGCCAGGTTCAGATTACCGATCTCGTCAAGCGTCTCCTCATGCTTATTAGCACCTTGAAGCAGAGTTTCCTCCACATTCATCGGATCTACTTCAGGAGGACGCTGATCTAAGATTTGCTGAGCCTTCTCACTCTTAGGAATCCAGGTCGTTGAACGCCGACCACCTAAGACGGCTCTACCCAGTTTAAAGGCAGACTCCAATACACTACCGTAAAGACCAAACATCTGACCGTCGATAATGTTCTTACGTCGAACATCATCAGGACCATCATCTCCAGTAATTACATGGCTAGTGGGGAACAAGAAACTAGGAGCATTCTTCCAGTTCTTACGTACCCAAGTAGTAAAGTTGTCGTCAAAGGAATTGAGTTTATTAGTGTAATCAACGTAAGCGCCAACGCCTTGGTCGATACCCATTTCTGATAGGTACTTAACAAGGCGTCGTTCACCAATAGGACTTTTTACCCTTGCTTGAGCCAAACCACCTGCTTGCATAGCTTTACGCTTCATTGCAATAAAAGGTAGCAGCAGTGAGGAGAGTTCACGGACAGCTTGGTTAGCCTTGTTCTCAAAAGGAGCAGCTTTCCTCAGGTTAAGCCCAGGAATCTTATTGAGTTCGTCAGTGACGTAATCATTAAGACCAGTACCCGGAGCTGACAAGGTGTCCATAACCGTTCCCAGGAACCCACGCTGTTCGTTGGATCCTGGAGGTGGCTGCCTAAAAGGTTTCAGCCAATCAGGCGTCTCATACTCCTGGGGAGCTTTGGACGGCTTTTCGGAAGCATCAGGTTTAGCTACCTCTAACTCAGCAGTTGGTTCAACAGGCGGTTTGTCGATTTTCTTTTTGTTTTCGTTGTACGCCTCTATCTCATCTAGAGTAGGGATTGTAGGTTCTTCCATTTAGCTTCCCATAGGGGTAAGATATTGTTGAATAAACTTAGTATGTTTACGTGAATCGTTTGCAGGGTCGGCAGTCCGCTCCCATTTACGCATCCACCAGTCAGCAGCCTCTTGAACGCTAGTAAACTTCTGACGAAGATACTCTTGTCCAGGCTCACCTTTTTCTTCTAACGCATACTTAAGTTGAGCGCGTGGATCATTCCACTGATCACCCAATGCTTTGCGTGCACGCTGCAATCGACCTGCGTGCCATTGGAAGATACCGTCGCTAGTTCCATTGTCACCAGGGTTAGAGGTACGGATGCTAGACTCACGAATAGCATTGATCATCAAACCTAGTGCATGGATTTCAGACAAACCTAGTTCATTTCGAGCATAGGAGTATAGACCACTACCCTCTTTAAAGGAACTGAAATCTGCTTTATAAGTAGATGGACCAGAGACCGTAGACATGACCGGCGGTGGAAATCCATCACGGACATTACTTGCTGAATTGTAGTTAAACATCCTGCCTTTGATATTGCAGTAACTTCCAGTGTTAATACAATGGATGATTTTTTTATCAGTAGCTGACAAAGTTTCTTCTTTCTTAGCTTCTTCAACGTAAGCTTTCGTATCAAAGCTAGGGTTATAAGATTTCAATGCAGCGATAGCAAGATCCATAGGTTTTGCAACAAGTTTTGTGGGTGAGTTTGAATTAACGCGGTCGAAAGCCCGCATCAGTTTTGGTGGAACGTAGCCGTTCCGTTGGTATTGAGAGTAGATTTTAAGTAACTCTTCTTGAGTACCGATGATTCCTGGTTTGCTTTGGATAGTGCTGAACAATCCCAGACGTGGGTTGTCAACATCTTTACCGTGAGCAGCATCTACAATAGGTTTAGTGTATTCTGAAAAGTCTACCCCTTGATTTGATTGTTTATCGACAGCTGCTTTCCAAAGATCAAACTTACCGTTTTTACCACGATCGTAACGTTTGTGTCCACTGCCAGCAGCCGTATCTTTAGTCCAAGAATTTTCCAGGTAACTGTACATAGCTTGAGATGCAGCCTGATGATCTTGAGTACGTGCAAATTCACTTGCGTAAACAGCTTCTCCACGTACAACAAATTCAGACGCAACTTCCCCTACGCGACCTTGAAGCTCTTCAAATACATTAAGTTCTGTTCCAGTGTCACCTGCAACAAACTTATTGAAGTTCTTGATTGCCCGTTTCTTTTCAGGACTATTCATCATTTGATCACGACGCTCTGCACTTTTATACAAAGGTTCGGTAGAACCGGGCGGTACGTAAGCACGACCAAACGGAGTATCGAAGAATGGATGATCAGTAAACAACATTTGACGGAAATCCAAGTCCAAGGCATCATCTAGTTTAGCCTGAGACTTTTTACCGTCTGGGGTATGTGACATAATGGCACGTTGAAGTTCATCAACCATGCCCTCACGAGTACCAAGAGTAGTACCTTCGAGATTTTTTAAACCTTGCTTATAAAGATTCATAGCGCCTGCCATGGTCATCTCATCCCCGGCAAGTTTAATTGTTTCGATTAAAGCCTGATTACTTTCAATAGCATTACGTTTTTTACTAGCTTCAGTAACAGTGAACTTTTGGTTTTTAGCTTTAAGATATGCCATTTGCATTTGGGCAATCTTGTCACCATAAAAACCTGTTTGCAGTTTACCGTCAACTGTTACATCTCCGACAAACTTACCGTTAGGAAGTTTGGTACGTTTTAGCTTTTCAAAATCGTAATCTCTACCAGCCAGTCCTGCTGCTTCAGCATCTGAGGTTAAAGCATCCCAGAACTTATCAAAACCACGGCTTCCCAAACCATTAGTGGCAGGTTGCATAGCATATTTACGGGCGGCAGTATCAAGAGCTAGACCTAGGTCAACCTGTCCAGACGTATCACCCATCGCTTGTCTAAAGGAAGTTACTGCATTTTGTGCATTAATTTCGCCTTGATTGATTTTAAAGATTTTATCATAACGTGCAGCATCCATATTGTCTGCAGCTACTCTAAAATTTTGACTAGCAGTTGAAGTAATATCAGGTGAGATATGTTGAAAAACAGGGTGCTCTAGGAATTTATCATAGAGAACCTTTTTAATTTCTCTTCTGATATTAGGATGTAAGTTCGGATCATTTATTTTAAAACGACCCGCAGGTAAATCAATGAAGCCGTCATTACTAGAAAGCTGATCATTAATAAATTGGTTGTAATACGAACCTTCACCTTTGAACATACGTTCAGCGATGATCTGTTCCAACTGACGCCGTGTCTTACCGCTATTTGCTTTTAACAGAACATCGTAGTTGTTAAAAGATGCTCCATTTTGCTGAGCTTCTTGAGCACCTGCTACCAGACCCGCTTCAATTTGATTACCCTGTTCGTTAATCTGCCCAGTGTACTCAGATATTTTACCAGCGGTTTGACGGTCATGTTCTTCAACTTTTTTAATAGCGTTTTTCCTGGCTTCAACGTCCAGGAGTTTATCTATAGGTGCAACTTGTTCTAAAAATTTAGGAACAAATGCAGCTAATTTAGCCTGTTTTTCATACTTTAGTGCTTCATCTTCAAATGCTAATTTACCAGACTGTGCTAAGTTAGTAAAGCTGTTTGAAATAGCTTGCAGGTTTTGTTGTAAGTATGGGTTAGGATCAGGAAGCTTAAGTGGGTCAAAACCTTGGCTTTGCGTAAACCCCTGAAACTGAACATTAAATTGTGGTTCTTGTGCCAACGATACTCTCCCTTAGGATAGTGTGCATTCTCATTTTTACTGGATACCTTTCATAAAACCAAGACCGGTACTGAGGAAGCTTTGAGCAGCGCCTGCAATCGTAAGTGCAGTATTTAAACCGCCACCTCCCGGTGCCTGATAGGTTGATTGTGCCATTTCAGGAATTGGACCTTCAACAATACTTCCGTAAGCTGACATATCTGCTTGATAAGCATCGCCAGCAATTTTACCTAAGTTTCGTCCAAATTGTCGTCGTGCACTTGCTTCAGACAAATCCATTTTAACAGCTGCCCTACCGTATCGACCGGTTGTACTGATAGCCGCCGCTCTTTCAGCACTTCGACCAAACTGTTCAGTAGCAGCTGCATAACCTTCAGCTTGTAATAGCTGCTGATTTAACGCTTCTTTATTGAATGTAAACCCCAATAACTGCTCATTAAAACGCGCTTGTTCAGTCTGCCAAGCAGCGTTAGCACCTTTGAAGTTTTCAACCATTTGCTCACGGACACGCTCAACTTTACGTTGATGTGCGCGTTCGCGGTATGCGTTCATCGCTTGCGTTTTACGCTGCGACAGCACATTTTGATAAGTAATGCCAGCTCTCCTGGCTGATTCAGCATTTTGTTTAGCGTTACTTCCGATCATGGAAGAGATACCGCTAACGCCACCCATAATGGCGGCAACGCCCCAAGGTCCTATCGGCATAGTAATACCATCTCAACTAGATAAGTGTGTGTCAGAGTACTCGGGAATACTCTTAAGATTTTAAATCCAAAGAATTTAGCCATCTTTATGGCTTGACTATATTCAATACCAGTGTGATTCCAAAGATAATCTGGCTTGGTTTCTTTAAACCAGCGTTTAGCCCATTTCATAAATGCTACTGGATGCTCCTCCATGCCTCTGCACATGTGCATCCAAAAACAGTCAGATTCAAATCCAACAAGAGCAGCAGGTTTATCTTCTATTGAGATCAGGTAAGCCCTGCTATTTTCCATATCCATAGCAAGGCTTAACACTGGGTTGACTTTATATCGAAGTAAATCCTCTAAACTATTATCTAGTAAATTATCTAGAACGACCGGTATGTCATTGACTTTAGCAGGTCGAACTGTAAAACTAGGGGCGGAATTAGACATCAGGATCTACGATAAAATCGGTTGTTATAATTACCTTCCCATGACAAGCTGTTCAGGCTGACTGGGAAAGCTGTATCACCTTTAATGGTGAGTTTAATGTTAGTGTTACGTTGGAAAATGGGAACAATGTGTTCAGCAGATGCTGACAGGTTTACGTTACCCAGGTTGTAACTATTAGGTAAGGTGACATTGACAACGTTATTCCACGCATCTTTACCAGTAACATCTACATTATAAGTAACAGGACCACTAAGTCCAGTGTTTACTTTAATGCGGTGAATAATCAAATCTGCCGTAGCATCTGAAACGTGCTGTTTGTTCTCCGTTTGACCGAAGTAGAACTTAGGCATCTCGATAGTCATATCGTACAGGTAACCAAAGATAAGGTTCCGTCCACGATAGTCCCCATCAATCTCAGCATAATGATCACTACCAGATGTACCCATGGTGACACGACTACCGGTCAGAACAGCTCCAATAGAATCAGCAGCCGCAACAGTAGTACCGATGTAACCTCCAAGAATTACAACACAAGGGTCTTCCCCAGTGATGTGATCATAAGGTAGGATAATTCTAGTCTTACCTGTGCTGCTATCGTAGGTACGTTCTGGGTTAATGGTGAACATGTCCATACACACATCTGTCTTCTCACCAGTGCTCAGGGTCAAGAAACCTTGTTCACTAGATTGAGTTAAGTCGTAGGACTGTACAAATACATTAGTGCCGTCTTCACAAACTGCATAGAACGTAGTTTCATCGAAGAATTGTTCTAGCAGATCACCAGTCAGTTTCCATTTGTACCAAGTATTAGCGAGACGATTCTCACCATTACTATAGTACCTAAACTGATACAAAGTATCTTTACCTTGTTCTCCAAATGATAGGAGCGACAAAGCAGGTGAAGCGATAAACGTATCAACACCTGACGGTATAAGCTCAGACACGTTGTCAGTAAGCTCAGCAGGGGCTGCAGGGGCTTCCTTTCGGATGTTTGATAGTTCATACACCCTGGTCCACAGAATCGTCTTAGAGACGAAGCTGAGCGTAGTACCAAGAGATACACAGGCGACGTTTTTATCACACTCAAAGTTAGAAAGAGTGTTGATTTTGGCAGTAGTAGGGCTAAGAATGTCAGCGTCAGTAGAAAGCAGGAACTGCTCATTCTGACCAAACAGCACCAGACCCACGCTAACAGTCTGCACGTAAGCCAGGTTAACCGGCTGTTGTGAGGTAGCACTGAGGTCGATAGGGTCATCGGCGGCTACAAGCTGTGCAGATCCAGCAAAGAAGTTAAAGTAATCACCAGCTTTGCTAAGGATGACATTCTCGTTAGCCAGGAACCCTAATCGGTTGCGGTAAAAGAATAGGTTGCTGATCTTATGACCGATGAAACTTGGCTGCGGGTTAGTAGTATCATCACCAACCAAACGGTCAGTCCAATCAACAGCTTCATATTTAAACGAACCGTCTGATTGACGGACAAGTTGATGAGGCATAGTCAGCTCATCAATCTCATACTTCAAACCAGGGGCAACAGTCTCTTCCCACACACCAGGACCAAAACTGGCACTGTCCTGTGTCTGAAACTTGACCCACATATCATCAGCATCAACGATGTCACTGTTGTACACTTTAACAGTGTAACCATCTTTACACTGATTAGGTAGTCTACCGCTTACGTTGATTTCATTCTGGAAGGCGTACATACCCTCCTCTACAGCAGAACCAGAGGTGCTGATAGTAAAGGCACTCGTACCAGTAATATGGATACCAGGACCAACCTGGGTTGCAGAAATACCACTAATAGCATTGATTGAACTGGTCAACGCTGATGCAATAGTGCCAGCATCGGTAGTACCACCAGAGGTATCAGTTGGAGTAGTGTGAGTGTAGTTTGTACCGTTGATTGTAACAGTGTAACCAGCGTTATAAGCTACCACAGAAATAACAACGAAAGCCTGATTAGGCAATGCAGCTACTGTGGTCGTCTTCATAGCCGCCGTCTTTGCTTTGTTTAAGACGAAGGTATAGTCGTTGATAGTTAGTAGTTCCAGGTCATCAGCAGTAGCACCAGATAGATACTCAGTGCCAGGTAAAGAGCTAATAGCACAAGCAGTTACCTCGGAATCATATGCAGTTTCAGCGGTAGCTTCAGCAGACTGTGCATTGTTATAGTCAGTCTGGGCGGTAGTCAGGTTATTTGTAGCAGTTGTCAGCTGTGCAGCGGTGTGAGTAGCAGCAGCAGTAAATCTAATTTCATAGATTTTTAGACCTTTCTGCTTGAGGATAGGGTACTCATCGGTACGCTCATCACCCAACGTGTAACCACTGGCAAAGGTGGTGTTAGTGTACTGACCGATGACGGTACCAGCGTTAGTAACAATGTACTTAGAACCATCATAGACCACACCAGACTTTACAGTTTGGTTGTAGTCAGTGTCATAGGTAGTCGTTACTTCAAACAGTGAGCTTTCAACACCAGTCTGACCGTCATCAGTTTCAGCAAAGGTAGCGCCGAACTCATTCAGATCTTCTAGTTCAGCAGTTGTAGTGTTAATAGCACTACGGTAAGCAGTCAGATCAGTTTGCAGATTAGTATAGTTACAACCACTAGGCACACCCTTTGTACCGGGTGTACCCATCTCTACCTTACGTGGTTGACCATCGGTCAGTCCCCAAATACGGAAGACATTGTTATCATATTGAGCAACATACTTTTCACCTGCATCCCGAAGGATTGAAAACCACTTGCCGGAAGTCGAAGCATCTTTGAGTTGAGCTACAAACTTACCGCCAGGACGCTTCAGCATTCCCAAAGCGTAGTCAGGGAAGACGTTCTGAGCGTCTACCACCTGACCAGGAAATTTCAAGTTGTCGGGTTGTTGCGAAATGCCAAGCAGAAGGGTTGGAATCCTTTGGGTCAGTGTACTCATCTTATCAGCGCATGGAACGGTTGATAGTTGTTGTAGTAATTCTCACCATCACGCCAACCAAAGATGCTGTAATCAGCTTGATTACAATCATACTCCAGTGCAGCAGCACGGGTTTGAATCTCCTGTTCCTGTAGAAGTTGGAACAGAGTTGTATCACCAACCATTTTATTAGCTGCAAGCCGTGCAGCCCTGGCGGTGATGTACAGTTGGATAGCAGGAGGAACGTCCTCAAACTCAAACAACCAAGTTACATCGGCTTCAATTTTATCTTCCCACTCATAGGTGTGCTTCAGTCTATCGTAGAACTTACCATCCCGACGCACCGGATCAAAGTCATCACGGTGTTTCTGTTTGGTAGTATCTAACTGAAGAACGTTAGTGGGATAGGCAATATGTTTGGTAGTTGAATCGGGGGTGAATTCGTAGCCACGCTCAACGTTATAGTTCCAACCTTCAGCTTGAACTTGTTTGTTAACTTCACGCAGGGTGGTAAGAACGATAGCTACTTCAGGGTTTTGTAGGTCGAGTGTGGTGACAGGAGCCTGTCCCACAGAGCTTAGTATTTGATTAACAGCATCCAGTTCTGTGGACGCAGCATAAGTGGCAGGCATAGTTCAAAATAAAAAAAAGGAGCCCCCGAAGGAGCTCCCGTTGAACAAATATTTAATTGGATCAGAATGCGGCAGGCTTGGTAGCAGTACCAGCAAACAGTTCCACGCAAGCAGCGGGGTTCAGGTAGTCAGCACCCATGGCAAGACGACCCAGGATCACGTCGCCCTGATAGATCACGGAGACGTCACCGCTGGTGACTTGGACCTGAGGACCGATAGCCTCAACGCAGCCAGCACCTTCGCGTTGGAAGATGAGACCACAGCTGTTAGCGAATTCGGTTTCTTCACCGTACTCGTTGTTGATACCGGTAACATCGGCAGCAGCATCTTCAACGGCTTCAGACACGAACGAACCGGTGTTACCAGGATCGGTGGTACCGGGGTTAGTGGCAGAACCAGTACCGTACTTGGTACCGTACTGAGAGAAGAACGGGATGTTCATGCTCTTGAAGATCTTGATAC
>Ga0208162_1001555_pt1 | contig 11861 bp, 13 predicted proteins | sample CB_VirMetaG_4_FD_184539 | JGI IMG/M metagenome (GOLD analysis project Ga0208162, IMG submission 184539) | Freshwater to marine saline gradient viral communities from Chesapeake Bay - CB_1508_1M Viral MetaG (SPAdes) (version 4) | ecosystem: Environmental > Aquatic > Marine > Coastal | place: USA... | reverse complement strand
GATTGTATTTGGGTTTCCGTTTACGTCTGCAGTGAACAGCCTTCCCCACGCTGCAAGCACCTCATTGCCGTACATCGTAGATGATACCCCGTGGGCACCGCTGACAGAGGACATTTTGGTGACGGCCCCGAGGGAGTTGGAGTACACCAGAGGCTCTTGTCCGGCCTGAAAGAAGTACAGGTGGTCATTAAAGTTGACCAGTTTCCAGTTGTCGTTCGATACCGTGTACGAGGCTGGGGTGGCGTCAGTCAGGGTTGTGGTTCCAGAGAGGATCTTGTTATTTCCTACACTGAAGACCAGCGTATTACCAGCAGAGTCACGAAACTCCTTGATCGCCCTCAGAGAGTCCGAGCCTAGCTCCGTCTTGGTTTCTGTGACAACCGAGTATCCTTTTCTTGATGCGAGCCTACCCCTGCGGTCAATCACCGCATTATCGGCAACCTCAGCGAAAGACGGGTCTTGCGCCAAGGGAGAGTCCTCGGTGTTCACCCCCTTGAATGCCGGGGCGATGAGGTTGATACTCTTGAGTGGTTGCGCCATTATGGAGTGTACCAGATAAATTCTTCAGGGTGTCGTGATACGTCAATCGCAATCGCGTCCGACAGGAAGTTGTTGGCAATTTCAAAGTATTCCTGCGTAGACGTACCTCCGGTCTCGCCACGCTCCCTCGCTGCAAGGGCAAGGGCAAGGTGGATAACAGGGTTCTCCGGAATTGCCAGTGTGTCAGAGTCTGAACTCAATACGTTGTCTCTAATAACTGAATCCACGTACAGCGTGTAAACACCATCGGGAATAGGGTACAGTTGGATCTGTACATCACCATTACCGTCCAGTCCGTCTACAAAAGTGTACTTATTCGGTGACTGAGATAAAGCAGTATTTAGCAGGTTCTGCTTGTCAAACCACTCGTTAGTCTGGTATAAGACCTCCCAATCGGAGGTGTCGTTCCAAACGTTCAGAATCTCCCCATCATGCCCGTAGCCGGTCAGGGAGTAGGTGTCGTCATCCGCCGCAGTATTGATGGTGATTCGGCTTCTCAGTTCTGTCCACTCGTGCGCCGCAGCAACGAGCACCCTGGCGTCATTCACAAAGTCGCCAATCATGGTGCTGTAGTCTGTCTCTGATACAGTAGCCACCGTGTTCTCTCGAAGCCTTCTCAGCACTGCGTTGACTAGGTTTAAGTAGGTCATCAGATCATACCTTGAAATAAACTTTTCTGAATGATTCTGTCAAGCTGAATCATCGGGTCTGTTGGGTCATAAATCACGCTTCTCGGTGCTTGCAGGTCGTATCCCAGGCCTCCCATGTACGGACTCGAATCAAATAGTCCTCCACCGCCTCCTCCACCGGACCCTCCACCGGATCCTCCACCGGACCCTCCAGTGCTGAATGGGGAGTCTTGGCTTTCAGTGGCTCCACCACCGCCATCGCTAGCATCAAGAGGGATAACAGGACCATCTCCGTCGCTAGTGTCGAGAGGGATAACAGGACCATCTCCGTCGTCGCGAAGATCAAGAGGGATAACAGGGCCATCGTTTCCGTCAGTATCGGGAGGAATAACAGGACCACCGCCTCCGTCAGTAAGCGGTGTTTCGTCTGGTGTATCTGAGCCAGATGGGGTGTCGGTAAATCTCGGCTCGTCATCCTCTTCATCAATAATGGGAGGCTGTTCCGTAGCCGGCTTGTCGTCCTTATCTTCTTCCTCGTCGGGTGCTTCGCCACCCAGTGGTGGTTTGATTTGATCCGGCTTATCAGTTGTTGGTTCGCCAGTAATCAGTTCATCAACAGGCTGATCGACGGATGGCGTAAGGTCGGCCTGCTCGCTAACAGCGTCCAGAGGCGTCTCAGGGGCTTCTGGGGGCGTGTTGAGAATATCTACCACTTCACCAAGGATGGCTCCTGTCAGCCAAGCGTTGTCGTTCAGGAAGTCCTCAGCAGGACCGCCGTAGATGGTCCCGATGATATTCCCTGCGGCATCGAGTATGTTTCCGTCACCGCTTACTGTGCCACCAATCTCCTCAAGAATGCCTTCAGCTTGGTCTATCAGCTTTTCAGGCAGGGATTCAACCTTCTCCCATACACCCTGAACAGCTTTCCTGATCGCAGTGCCGGCAGTGATATTTCCGTCCTTATCCTTTAGTTCAATCTCAAAGATGCCTAATGGTCCTGGCAATCCGATGTTGCCGATGAGGTCGATAGATCCGTCGCCGTTCACTCGTGTACCGAGACCGCCACCCCGAAGCATCTGTTCTTCCAGCCATTTCATGAGGCGGTCTTCGATGGGGGTAGACGCCGTTCCCTTCAGCTCCTCGAATATATCCCTTGCCTGACCTTGGAAGCTGTTGAGCAGGGATTCCTCATCCAGACCCGAGAGGTCGCCGTCAGTCAAATCCTGATCGACAATGTTCGGGTCTTCGATCTGTGAGTCAATAGCGCCCACGGAGTTCTGCTCGGACTGATTTGCCAACATTCCGCCACGACCAAACTCCGGTGCCAGAGACGGATCATTGGCTATTAGATAGTCTTTCTGTTCGTCTGACAGGTGAGCGAATCGTTGTCCAGCATTCGTCCTATCACCGTTCTTTAGCCACCAGTCGAGTGCGCCCTTGTTCTCCACGGCGGGTTCGTCCGAGTAGATAGGCTCCAGTATAGACTCGTCTTCAGGCGCTTCAGGCACTTCAGGCACTTCAGGCACAAAGTCTGTATAGTCTTCTGTCGGAGGCCCGCCAGGGAGTGGCCCGTCGTCGAGCGAAGGCTGCGGTGTCGGGTTCGGAGGCGTCGGTCCGGTATTCGGCGGCTCGTCCTCAAACCTTGGCTGATCCCTGTAATTTGCCTGAACAGAAATAAAGTGATCGACGTTTGGCCGAATAAACGAAGGGACATCCTCAATGTTCAGCGCCCCCGAAATAACGCCTTTCCCCCAGCTCCTTATCGCATCCCCAAGACTCTCGGTGAGAATTGACCCCGCGCTATTGAGAAAGCCGGGGTATAGGTCTTCTGCAGAACCGCCTTGGCCGGGAAATATTCCACCAGTGCCAGGGGCGCTGTTATCTGTCAGGAGGCCGTTCTGCCACGGGCCGCTGGGTCGCACATTGTAGTTGCTTACAGCCGCCCACGCATCCTCCGGTCTCATCGGGGGCGGTGTTAAGTCGCCAATCCAACTCACCAGTTACCTCCAGCAGCAATAGCTCCGCCTAGACGAACGCCCAGCCAGTATATTCTTGCCTTCCACGCGGGAACGCCTCGTTCGATCAATGCCAATCTAAAATACTCGTCACAAATCTTTCTGGTTTCGAACCTTCGAGAGTACATATGGTCGTGGAATACCGCTGGTTTCCTCGATCTACCAGTCTTGCTAAACAGGTTTCTCAGGCCAATAGGGATTGAGGCTAGGTCAGTCTCAAACCCTCTAGGCACGAGATATACGCCTCCGGGAAGGTCGTCGTGATGCCACATGACATCCTCAGTTACCAGGAAGTATCCCGGCTTCTCGTCAATCGTTCTCAGATTTAGCGGGCTGAACAACCGTTCTCTCCCTGAAATAACAGAACTCAAATCCCATGCCGGTTACGCAACGAGTGTCAGCTCCCGGCGTTGTAGCTGCATCGAGTAGAGCTGCGCCTGATTCAGTGGAAATCGTTCCGCAACCGGCGAGCAATGTCAAGCAAACTAAAACAATAAACTTCTTCATTTGTCCAATCCAAATAAGTGAACGAACCATGCGGTGAGAGCGCCGGTGCCGGTAACGAATAGGCCGGTCATGACGGTCTTGAGTATCCGCACGATATGCTTGTTGAGCTGAGCATCCAACTCCTCCATGAAGCCATCCTTTGTCAGCATTGTTTCCTTTATCTCTGACAGCTCCTTGTCCTGATGATCTGCGCGCTTGTGCATCGCTTCAGCAGTCTTGCCGCTGTCGTGTAGCTTCTCAACCAAATTGTCCATCTGGTGATTGACTGACTGCAGGCCGATCTTTAGATTCGCTAATTCTTTCTCCGTCTGATCTTTATGCGCCAAAAAATCCTTTTCGTTCACGGCTCCCCCCTAGAGTTCCGCTATCTTCTTTCTCCGAACTCCGACATAAGCCTTGGTTGCCGCCGTAATTGCTGTTACCGGGCCGATCATTACAACACCCCATTTTCTGGCTTCTCCGGCCAAGTTATCGTGCTGGGAAATCCAGCTTGCTGTGGTACGTCCCGTAGAGCCTGTCTGTACGTTGCCATAGCCTCTGTCATGGTTACATCAGATAACCCGTAGTGGTCAGTAGCCTTTAACAGTTCGTCCCGTGTAGCTCGTTCCGTGGACGCTAAAGCGGCATTGTCAGCGGTTACCTTGGCGTCTATCTGATCCTGTACGGTTACAGTGGTTTCTACACCATCCTCGTCAGTCTCAGTGTATTCGGTAAACATCTCTTGAGTTACCCACTTTTCTTGCCATACACCGTCTACTTCTTCTACGCCATCTTTGACAGCTACTTGCCATTCGCCAACGTCAGGTGCCGCAGTCTTTGTTACCCGTGCCACACCCAAGGCTTCTAGGGTTGCATCAGTCCACGATGAAGGCAGAGACATATGCTTGTTTTCTTGTTGTAACTGTATTTTTGTTTTTGGCTTTCCAGTAGCCACTTCAACAAATAACATATTTGTCTCCTCTTAAAACTTGGGTAGTTCCGCATTAGGCGGTGTAAAGCTAGATGTGTAACGGGCTACGCCTTTGGTAATTCGGAAGTCATCTATAAAGCCATTAAGTAAAAAAGATGTACTGTACCAACCGCCTATTGTTAAATAGGTGTCTGAATAATTAGTGCTATCACTGACAGAAATTAATTCAGTTCCGTCAATATACAGCTTGGTAGTTGAGGAATTTCTAACATACGCAACATGATACCAAGTATTTATTGAGGGAGCCGCCGCTGTAGCCGTTTGTTGAGATGTCCCATAATAAATAGCCCATTTACCGTCGCCGTTATTAACTCCTACGGCGGGGCCTCTTACAGCCGAATTTAAATACCCGTTAGATATTTGAAACATTCCTTGACCGTTGCCTACCGGATTTGTTCCGATATACAACCAGCCTTCAATGGTAAAATCGTCTGTTCCTAATATAATGTCATCTGTTGGAGGTACTGCTAAATAATCCCCAGTTTCATCAAACTCTATTGACCCCGTGCCGTACTTTTTAACGGCTGTGTCAATCTGAGCATTACCTACAGTATCTACATTATTGATGCCTGTGAGGTCGTAGATGCCAGCGTCTTGGAAGTTTAATAATAATTGCGGAGAAACATCCACTAAAGAATATTGATATACAGCATCACCGAGAGGAGAAATCATATACAGTGCGCTTCCATCGGGCTTTAAATCTATTCCGAATGGATTATTGGATTCTGAACTAACGTCTAAAGTAACACTGTCAAAAGATGCTGTTGAAACATCCCACGCCGTAGACAGCGTGTATTGATTAATGTCATCGTCATTCGAGCCACAGACAAACATTTTTGTCCCGTCTGAGCTAAATGTTAAGCCTGTTGGCACGGCTTCTTGAGAGGCAACACTAAAACTTTTAGATGCGTAACTAGCCGTGCTTATGTCATTAGCGGTGCTAAGAGTGTATTGATAAACTGTATCATCAACTTTATCTATATAATAAAAATCTGTGCCATTTGAGCGCATAAAAGGCTCAGCTGGACTGGTAGTGCTAAGTAATAAAGATTTGCTTGCGTAGCTGGCTGTTGATAAATCCCATGCCGTAGACAGATCATACTGAAAAATTCTCTCATTAGTATTACCAGTAATATAAAGTTTTGTACCATCTGACGAAAATGCAAGGCCGGTTGGAGAAGTGTCTTCTGAACTTACACTTAAAGTAACAGAATCAAAACTAGCCGTAGAAACATCCCATGCAGTGCTTAATGAATACTGACCAACATCATTACCACTATCACCAACCACATACATTTTAGTTCCGTCAGACTTAAACCTTACGCCTTGTGGCGCAACCTCTTCAGAGGCAACACTAAAACTTTTACCGCTGTATGCGCCATAAGTTAATGCGTTTGCAGATCCAGCAAGATTACCCAAAGGTTCTGTAGGTGGGTCAAAAGCCGCAGTGTATACAGCAACCCCTTTAAAGATTCTTACGTCTGATATATAACCAACGTAATCGCTGTTTGCGCCACGGTTTGTGCCAATTCTTAAAGGGTCAGAAGTATTCCAGCTAGTGCTGTCTGTATAGGTTCCTTCTGAAACACCATTAATCCATAACGTAACAGTTGTTCCTGAGCGTGTTAAAGCAATATGATGCCATTGGGATTTCGTTGTACTAGAAGTAGAACTTGTTATTTGTGGGCTATTAGCACTTCCTGTCGTTCTAATAAACTTGAGCTTATCAGTATCTGAAAAAATAATTTGCCAGCCAGTACCAGCGCTACCTTTTGCAATAATCCCGTTTGAATTACTTATGCCTTCGTCAAAATATGCCCAAAACTCAACAGTAAGATCACCTGTTCCAAAATCTAAATCGTTGTTGTCTGTAATCTCTAAATAATCACCAGAGCCTGCAAAATACCCACTCCCCCCATCAACCGTTATGTCTCTTGCTTCGTCATTTGTGAACGGACTGAAACTACCTTGTATTACAGAGCCATTCTCAGTAACCGTAAAGCCGTTGGTAGACGAGTCAGTAAATGTGTTGTTGTCATCACCGTTAGTACCATCACCGTCTAACAGCAGGACAACATTGGCGAAATAATCATCACCAGCGTCAGCCGCACCAGCAGTAGCCTGAATTAACTTTCTGGAAGCTAGACTCATCCGAACGCTTGCCCCGCTGTGAAGCCGTACCAAGTTGTACCGCCGTCATGGGTAATGAATACAAAGTAATCAACCGCTGATGCCGTAGCTGTCAGGGTAGGCGCTGTAGCCGCAGGCCAATCAACAGACGTAGGCCACGTTACAGTGTACCCAGAAGCACTCGCGTCTTGCACAATCTTCAAAGTAAACGACGATACCTTTCCGCTAGATGCTGGGTTGCTAAACGTAAAGGTAGTGTTCTCTGTAAGCGTATGAGAAAAGTTAGTACCGTCTTGTAGGTTTACAGTCGTAGCGTTACTACTAGAAGTAACCGCTGTGTACTCTTCTGATATTCCGTTATCAAATGTAATCACGCCATTGGCGTCTGCCGTTACCGCCTTTGACGCTTCTGTTGTGCCAAGGGTTGTAACGTCAAGATAATTAATCTCTGCTGTCGTAGCTGTAACACCGTCTAACAGATTGATTTCTGCTGCCGTAGAGGTTACGCCGTCGAGGATGTTCAGTTCTGCTGCGGTAGAGGTAATTGACGTTCCCGCGATCTGAAGCGTGGTTGCGTTGACCTCACCTGCCGCGCCGTAAACAACACCTTTAGAGTTTACGATTGTTCCCGCTATTGAACCGTCTACAAGGTTCAGTTCTGTTGCCGTAGAGGTTACGCCGTCGAGGATGTTCAGCTCGGCAGTGCTTGCTGTAACGCCGTCGAGGATGTTCAGCTCATTGGCAGATGCCGTAAGTCCAACACCGTCAATAGTAATCGGAGAGATGAATACCGGGCTGTTTGAATTTGCCTTGCTGTTTACCGCGACAGCAATGTTGTCGAACTCGACCTCAAACTCAGCACCCCTGATGATCTTGTCAGAGTCGCCAGACGGCAATGTGTCCTTGGCCGCGAAGTCGGTACTCTTGGTGTAGTTGCTCATGTCAGCCTCTTAGTCCTGAACGACAGATACTTTCTGTGTTTAAAAAGAAGGCGGGGCTGTTACACCCCGCCGACTTAGGCTTACTCAGGTACAGCGAGTACAAAGCCTGCTTCTGGACGGTATACTTCTACACCGTAGAGGCAGTCAGCAGTGTACAGGTTGGACAGGTATTCCTGCTTGTACTGAGTCTGAGAGCGTACTGACAGCTGCTCTGCGAGAACGATAGCGTCTCGGTGGAACAGGAGCGCAGCGCGAGTAGCGATGGTTGCGGCAGCAGTGTTGTCACCAACAGCTTCGATAGTCGCACAGTTAGACGATACATACACGTCTACACCGTACAGATTACCGATGAGGCCGGTATTGGTAGTGGTGCCGCTCACGAAGTCAGAAGACACGTAACGATCAATGCCCATAACAGAGTTGCGTACAGAAGGCGGGATGATAAGGTTACGCATTTCCATAGGAACGTCGTTGTCATCGAGCTTCTGGATCATGTCGCGGAAGAAAGCATCCGTGAACACGTCAGCAGCGACCTGGGTGTCGTCAGTGTACTGAGTCGTAGTGCCGTTGTCGTTGAAGAAACAGCCAGTGTGCTGGTAGTCAGTTTCAGCAACAGCGTTATCGAACACAATATCGCCGCCGTCACCGAAGCCTGTACCGCAAGAGTGCAGGTCAGTGTCCACACGCTTGGCCAGGGCATAACCTGCGTCTTGAGTGTAGAACTGTCGGAGGCTGGACAGAGCCTGAACGTCAACGATATCCTCGATCAAACGAGAGTATTCAAAGTGACGATCAATGTCGATTTCCAGCTCGCTTTCAGTGTTAGCGATGATGGTTACTGCTGTGTCAGCAGCTTTTGCGTTTGCATCACCACGAACAGGCTTGGGGATATGGATCTTGTCGCCCTTCTTGCCGTTCATAGAGATTTTCTTGACGAGAGGGGCCAGCTTCAGGCTCTTCTCGTAAGCAGCAATAATTTCATCGCTCCAAATTTCGGGGATAAAAGTTGCCGCTTCTGTTTTTGCGGTATTACCAGCCGCACCTGGATAAGTGGCGGTAGCCATGGATCAACTCCTTATTTGACCCGCCCCTCCTGATATGCTCTCAGGATATCGTCCTGCAAAGCGGTGTATCTGTCAGGGTCGGTCTTCATCAGTTTAATAATGTCGGCCCTGCGATAAATCTTTCTGCCTGTACCTTCTGGGTTGCCAGAAGCCCCGCCATTGCTTGCAGCCCTAACGGATTGCTTTCTGAACTTCTCCTCTGTCGCAACAGTCTGTTGTACAGTGGCCTTACGCTCTTTCCAGAGAGTAAACAGTTCGTCTGCAGCTTCCGCATCAAAGTTCTGATCGGCTTCCACAAAAAGCCTGGTCCGTATCTTGGAGGCTTGAATCCACTCAGCAAACCCTTTGTCGGCAAGAATCTCCTGCATGTCGGGATGTTTGCTTTGCAGCATCGCCTTTGCGGTCTGCTTCCGGTGCTCTACTGCGGCTTCTTCAGCAGCCCTTACGGACGGGTGATTCTCAATTTGGCGGCTTACCGCTGCTTGAGGATCGGTAAAGTAGTCCAATTCATCTTCAGGCTCAACTTCACGTTGAGGTGCTTGCTGTGTCTGAGATTGTATAAACTCGTCCACAACCTTACGAAGATCACCGACCTCGTTGCCCTGCTCCCCAAGACGCCTTTCTGCCTCTTGGTGCATTCTTACAACGTCCTCAAGACTCTTGCCCCTGTACTTCTCGGGGAGGTCTGAGTAGTCTTTTTGAGGTTCTCCAGAAATGCCTTCTAACGGATCCTGATTCTCAAAGTCTTCGTTTTGAATCTCGTCTTCCGGTTGCTCGTCTTGAGCCGGATCTAAGATTTGCGCTCGTCCCATCATTAAACTCCGTGATTACTCATTATGGAGATGATTATTTCTACCTGCCTTTTCGTGCTCTTTCACCCACTTCATGTGCCTTCCAGGAAAATCCCCAGAGTGGCCTTCGAGGTGAAATGCCGGAGCAGATAATTGTCTGGCAGCTTCTTTGCCACAACTGCACCTACAAGTTGTGACCTGTCCATCCACCATCTTTTCAAATAGATGCCCGTCAGGACACCTGAAATCAAATATCTTGTACATCTTCCGCTTGCTCCCTTGCTGCTTCTACGGTTCCCTGAAAGTTCAGGATTGTCCGATAGGCGGCAATCTGGCCTTGGCGAAAATACAGTTCTTGCTCATCCTTTACCGTTGAGATATCGGATAAGCGTTCAACGTTTCCTTCAACTTCCTCGCATAACTGCTTGTACCCCTTGTGGGCAAACAGCATATTGAAGTTATCGAAATAATCTTCTAATTCGCGGTCCATTGATCTAGCCTCTCAATCCTGCCACAAGTGAAATCATTTGTCAAGCATTTTCTTTACTATTTGTTGATTTCGGCTTAGTGGCTGGTTTTTGGAGGGCTTTGACCTCCTCTGAGAGGGTTCTCACTTCCTCTTCCAACGCCTCGATCCGCTTGTTCTGCTTCTTGAATGCGTTGTTTACTTCTGTCATGGCCCTGTTAAACTGCCCTTGGGTTATCATGGCATCTCCTTATTGTCGTTTTTGTTCTATTTCTCGCTCTCTCAGGGTGAGTTCTGCAACCTTTAAGCGGCGCTCAAACTCCTTATCGTCGGCATCGCCTTCGTCAAGATTCTTGGTGATAGCCTCGATCTTATTGATTTCTGTCTCAACCGGAGCGAGGTCGGCCTCAATACGCATTTTGTACGCTCGGGCCGCAGATTCCTCTGCCTGAGCATTGAGCGCGTTGGTCTGGGAAGCCTGAAACTCAAGCTGTGCCTGAAGTTGTGCCTGTTGCGCTTGCTGCTCCTGTGGGTTGGGCTGCATGGCCTGCTGCATTGCCGCAATGAGTTCTTCTCGGTTCGAGAGGTTCATGTTGTCAATGATAGACTGCACCAGCGTGGCGTACAGCGGGGAGTCTTGCTGCATGGTCTGAAGAAGCTGCACCAACTGAGTTACTTCGTACTCCCGAGCGATAATGCCCAGAGTCGAGGTAGCGTTGAACTTGTAATCAGCTACAGGGTAGTCTTCAGGGTTGAACTGCATGTATCGCCATGCGGCCTTCTTTACGAACGGAATCAGGAACGCCTGCTGGAAGTTAATCAGGGTTCGTTTATGCCGCTTGATTATCGCACCAAGGGACATGGAGATCCCTGCTGCCGTGGCTTCGCCGTTCACCGTACCGGCGATACCGGCAGAGTCTACTGCGCCTGTGGCCTGTTGTACCATCTGCTGAAGCGCAGAGGCTTGTGCGAAGGTAATTTGGCTGACTTGGCCGAAGTTAAACGGAGTCAAGATTTCTCTTGGGTCTCCGTTGGTCAGGATGATCTTTCCTGGACGGACTTCAGGTTTAGCGCCTCTCGGGAGCCGAGTAGCGTCCATAGCCAGCATGGGGTGCACGGTGAGGGACAAGGCATCAATGCGTGCTCGCAGCTCTGTATCAAGAGCTTTTTGCGAGTTATAACCCTTCTCACAGACACCGCGACCCCAAAAGCGTGAGGGAACTACATCCCACGGGAACGCCACAATAGGGCGGTCCTGCATCATGTAGGGGTTGGCTTCTGACTTCAGGAGAATCCCGCCGTTGGCGATAACCACTACCGCTTCGACGTACTTGGAGTCTTCGTTGTAGTCTCCTACGTCTTCGAGGAGATGCGCCGGAACGAGACCGTAATACTTGGTCAACCTTACCTTATCATCGTGGTGGATGGTCAGGTCTTGGTCTGGCTCGAGATCAGTATCTGTTGCCGCCGGACCTACTAGAACGTCGTTGTAAACACCCTGCTCCTGAAGTTGGTGGACAAGGTGTGCTGACACGAACTCGTCTACCGCACAACCCATAGCGTTCTCAATGGAGGTCGCTACAGGGTCGATCAGGAAGTTCTGCGGCATGACCGGCTTCAGGAATACTTTGAACTTGTCTGTTACTGAAACGCCTACGGCTTGAAGCTCCCCATCAAGCACGTCTTGGGTGGCAGGAGCCATTTCCTTCCTTTCCTCAATGACGACTTCTCCGATACCCGTACCGAACACTGCCGCATTGATAAGACACTCCGCCACCGCTTTTCTGACCTGAGTGGACTCAAAGTCC
>Ga0208162_1001554_pt1 | contig 11862 bp, 7 predicted proteins | sample CB_VirMetaG_4_FD_184539 | JGI IMG/M metagenome (GOLD analysis project Ga0208162, IMG submission 184539) | Freshwater to marine saline gradient viral communities from Chesapeake Bay - CB_1508_1M Viral MetaG (SPAdes) (version 4) | ecosystem: Environmental > Aquatic > Marine > Coastal | place: USA... | reverse complement strand
GGACGACTATTGATATAAAAAATACTGATCTAATTAACTTAGCTAGGTATTTAGGTTTTAAGGTTCTGCGGGTATTCCCAGATGGACCTGACAATGTTTACTCTATAGAAATTGTACGATTATGGCAGTAGATCCTTTTGGACTAGCTATTGGTATAACCCAAATGGGTTTAGGAATTGGTAAAGCTTTTGCCGGTCCACCACCTGATACCTCTGGTGTTACTCAAGCTGTTCTTCAAAACGCAGCTATTCAAGCTTCAAATCGGCGCACTGAACAGATTTGGCAAGCACGTCTTAACCAAGTTAAAAATCAGTATCAATATAACAAAAGTGCTGCTGATCGAGCATTCAATTCATTACAATTTAAGGAACAAGAACAATTAGAAGGTTATCTGATGCAACGTCAGAGCCTTTTGAAACAACTAATGGAAGTTCAAGGTAAATATGGTGCACGTGAAGTTTATGGTAAATCTGCTGCTCGTGTAGCGAGTCAACCTGAACGTGAATATGGTCAGACTGTACGTGTACTGCAAGAAAATCTTGTTCGTTTTTCTGAACAAACTGATAGAGATTTGGCAGAAGTAGCACGTCAATGGAAATTTGCAGATGAAGCAGCTTTCGCTGGTATTTCTGTACCTCCTGCCATGTTGTCACAAATTCCTGTTCCTGGTGTTCAAAGTGCAAGCGGATTAAACACTGCCTTACAGATTGGTAGTGCTGCTCTTTCTGGTGTAATGGCTTATCAAGGTTTGGCTGCTCCTGAAAACAAAATTGGTGCTTAATAGATGACACAATCTTTCTTTCAACCACAATATCGTGGAGCTGTGCGAGTCCAAGGATTCCAACCTGATCAAGCTCCTGATGTAAGTGGTTTGCTACGGCAACAACAACAAACTGAACAGCAAAACTTTCAAAACCTGGCACAAGCATACAACCGTATGCCCAAAGCTCCAGGTCTAACTGCACTTGCTGAATTCTCTAATACTTTATCTAATGCTCTTGTTACGTTTGCTAAAGAACGTAATGAAAAGCAAAAAGCTGAAGGTATTGCAGCATTTTATGATGACCAAGCTGCTCAACAACAAGCGTTAGAGCAACATGCACTTCAAGCAGCTCCTGTCCGTGAACTTGACTATGCCTCTAAAGCGGCAGCAGCAGAAGCTATGGAACAGGGTGTACCTTTTGAAGTTGCAGAAAAGCTCAAACAGCTGTCTGGTTGGAAAAAGTACGGTTATGCTCAAGCTGCTGCTATGGCTGCAGGTGAGGGTTACAAGTCCTGGATGCTTTCACAGCTTCAAAGTAATGAAGGTTTAGTTACTCTTAATGCTAATACACCTGAAGAACGTACTGTTAAAATTAATAGTCAAGATCTTACTGTTGCTGAATCAGCTGCTGTACGTGCAGAACTTCGTACTCGCTACTTAGCTCAAAGCGGTCTTGCTAATTTAAGTGCAGGTCTTCAAGCTCAAGCATTTGAACCAATGCACCGAGCAGATGCAGAGATGCATGGTTTGACTCGTTTAAATTATGCTATCCGTAAATCTGGTGAAGATGAACAGATTCTTGTTCGTGACTTTATTGTTAATCGAGACCTTGGTTCTTTGATTACTGGTTTGACTTCTCTTGTTGATCAAAACGGTAAACCTTACGGTAATAAAGGAGCACAAGCTAGAGTTCGGCAACTTATTGCTGACATGGCTGCTCAAGGTGAAGATGTTGATTTTACTAATCTTCGTAGTCAAGCTGTTCCTTGGGATAAAAAAGGACGGACCTTTGGTGAACTTTATGGTAAGCCTGGTCAATGGTTACGTGGTCTAGAAGAGGAAGTTGCTAAAGCTAAGATAGCTCGTGCTAGCCTTGAAGATCAACAATTCAGAGTCAAGCGTAACAACACTATTAAAGGTCTTGTTGATGATTTCCGGTCACGTCCTACCTTTACCAAAGCTGATATTGACGATGCTCAACGGTTTTTGGTTTCACAAGGCTACGGTCGTAGTTCTGAATTAACTGAACTAGCTGCAACTATTAGTGAAGATGCTCTTTATCTTGCAGACCGTAAAGAGGAAGCAGAACAAAAACGTATTACTGGTACGTTGACTCCTGAATATGTAAATACTCTTCCTCCTGAATTGTATAACACATACTCTCCTATTGCAGCAGCTCAAGCTAAAGCAACTCAGACTCCTGCTGCTAAAGCTTCAATGAGTGCTTTAGAACGGCACATTAAAACTTTTACAAAAGTTGGTCCTCTTAAAGATCTTGAAGGTGTGCCAACTCTTGTTGTGGCTGATCTTCAACGTGAGTATCTGGGAGAACTAGCTAAGCTGACTGCAAGTGGTCAATATGATGTTGACCCTGTAGCAGCTGAAAAAGCCGCTATCTCAACTGTTCTTAATAACTTTGCTGCTAATTCTAAGACAGATGGACATCAGCATCAATATGTTAATGGATCCTTCCCTAATTACTTTAAAAAGGCAGCAGTTACAGCTGGTCAAAACCGAGAATGGTTGAAGTCTCGATTCCAAAAAATTCAGGACAATGGCGGTTTGATGAATGCATTGAGCGACCCTGAATTTGCATTGATGGGAGAACAACGTCTTGCTCAAGTCACTCGTAAGTACGGTACTCCTGGTTTTTCATTTCCGCCAGAAGTAACCTATTTTTCTGAAAAGTATAACATCCCACCCTTGACTATTCTCAATAAATGGTTAGAAACTTCTGGCAAAGATAAACTACCAGAAACTGATTCCATGAAGCGATTCCAAGCAAATACTGAAGCTAATGCTCATTTGTTTAATCGCTACAAATCTGAATATAGATCTGCCCGTGCTTTAGGTCGTCCTGAAGTATGGCAAAATCCTAGTAGTATGCGTGGTAAGTTTGCTGTTCAGCCTGGTGAAGTACGTGGTGTCCGCAGTGATTATCGTGGATCCGTTAACATCATCGAACTTAAGCAGAAAGATAGCAAAGGACGTACTTTACGTCTAGCACCCGCTGCTGCTGGAGCTTGGCAACAGATGATTGATGCTGGTATGCCAGTCAATCCTAATGATATTACCAGTGTTTACCGTGATGAAAATGATTACTTGAGACTTAAGAAAGAAGGTTACAATCCTGCTTCTAACTCTTATCACAATTACGGTGAAGCTGTGGATGCTCACGGTGAAGTCGGTAAATGGCTTCGTAAAAACGGTCCTAAGTTTGGATGGTTCCCACATGATTACAATGGTTCACACGGTGGACACTATGAATTTTTAGGAGTTGAATAATGTACGATCCATATGATAATAAAGATCCTAATGTTTATTCTGAACAGGATCGTCTTACAACTCAAGCTGAACTAGAGCAACTGCAGCAAGCAGAAAAGAATGCTGAAGCTACAGAAGAGATGCGGCAAACAGTACGGGAAAAAGGTATTACCGGAGAAACACCTGTTGGTGTGACTCCTGCTCCTATTCCTGACGAAGCTCCTACTGAAGAAGAACCAAAGATTAAAAAGTTTATGGATGAAGGTGGCGCTCTTGGAGCTGCCATTCGTGATCCTAGGTCTGTTTTGGAAGGATTGGCTTCTATTCCTGTTGGTGTTGTTGACTTTGCAGCTGATTACATCAATCTGCGTCCTCATCCTGCCGACAAACGAGACAAACCTTTTGTTGGTCTTCAAGTACCTAAAGTACCTAAGTTTCATAATGATCTAGCACAAGCTGTTCGTGAGATTAGTTCAGTTGTTGTACCTACTGCTTTTCTAACTTCCAAAGGTCAAGCTGCAGGTGCTGCTGCTAATGCTCGAATTGCTTGGGGTATTGGTCAAAGTCAACTTGTTAAATGGCTAGGTTCTACAGGTGTTGCCGCTGGTGCTGGTGCATTTGTTGACGCTGAAGTTAAAATTAATGAAACTGATGATAATGTACAAGGAACTTTTAAAAAGATGTTCCCACGTACATTTAGTTGGCTGAGTGATGATTGGGCAACTCTTGATTCTGATAGTCCTGATGTAAAACGTTCTAAGAACATTAATGAAGGTGTTGGTCTAGGTATTTTTTCTGACCTTCTTCTTGGTGCCGCTAAACTTCTTCGAGCTGCTCGTAAAACCAAAGCAGGTCTAAAGGTTATTCCTGAGAATGAAAAGGCATTTAAATGGACTAAAGAAAATGTAACTCCTGAACCTGATACTGCTGAAGAAGTTGTTCTCAAAAGTATGCAGACTCGGGAAGAAGCGTTAGACCAAATCGGTGAATACAATATGTCCAAAGCTGTTGATCTTGATCAACCGTTGTTTGGTGTTCACGATGCATATGGTCTAGAAGAGTCTGGCATTCGTTCTGTAGATAATCTTGGTGTTGTTGGTGCTTCTATTGACCAAGCACGTATTGCAAAAAATGTTGATACTGTATATGGTCGTCTTGGTAGTGTTGTAACTGAAGCATCACTTAAATACGGATTAGAAGCAGATCAACTTCCCCGACGTACTATCATTAAAGGTATTGCTGAACAGATCAAGCTTGCTGGTAAATACAGTGCTGAGCTTGCTAGTGGTAAGAAGCTGACTTTTGCAGAGATTGATGACGCTGGTACTCGTCTTGCTGAGATTATGCTAGATCCTCGTATGGATACTGGTATGCTCAAAGGGACTCTTGATGAATTCAAAGAGTTTACCAACGGTATTGAGAACTTGACTGCTGTTGGTTATAACGCCGCTATGAAGTCAATCAAAGGTTATCTTGATGAGTTTATGAATCTTGATACCCTTAAAGCACAAGCTTATCTTACTACGTCTCTTGGCGGTCAAATCTCTGACATTGCAGAAGGTGCTCGTTATATGGACGGTACTGCTGCAATTGAACGTGCTCAAGAGCAAATCATTGACCGTCTGGAATACCTGATGGTTGAAAAGGGTCTTGCTGCTTATTCTAAAGGTAGTGCTCTTAACTTCCTCAATACTTGGCGTCGTATCAGTAAAGATCCTAAACAGCTTGCTGCTTTGGGTCAGAATGCTGTTGATCAAAGTGAAGAAGCTTTGCGTGAGATTGTCAAACGTTCAAAGAATACTGCTAATACTCTGCGGTATTTGAGTAATGAACGTCCTGATCTTCTTGTACCATTTAATATGGCATGGGAGTTTAGTGATGGTAACATTGACACAATGTATAAGCTCAACAATTTTATTGAGCAAAGTCTACCTGATCTGAAAAAAGCAGTTATTGATCAACAACCTGAGATCCCTAATGTTATCGTTCAAGGTGCATGGGCAAACATTTATAACTCTGTACTGACTTCTATCTCAACGCCTCTCAAAGCAGGTTTTGCTAACTCTATCTTGATGATGGAGAAACCGTTTACTGTGTTAGGCGGTGCTTTAATGGCTGGTGATATAAAGGCTGTAAAACGTGGCTGGTATCAATACAGTGCTTTCTTGGATACTATGCAAAAAGGCTTGAAGCATATGAGCCTGGTATTTAATAAAGCATCTACTGATCCTATGTCTGTTGGCTACATTATGCGTGATGATATTGCACGTAAGAATGAAGCTACTATGGACATCCTGCGCTCTTATGCACTTGCAGAAGAGAAAAAAGGTAACCCTGGACCAATGGCAATGTATCTTCAAGCAGAAGCTCTACATGATTTGTCTATGAATCCTATGCTGCGTTTTGGTGCTAATGCCATGTCAGCATTTGATGGGTTTACCCGAGCAGTGATTGCTAACGTTGAAGCACGCGGTAGGGTTTACGATAAGTTTATTGATGGTGATGTTCCCCTTGATATTAAAAACCTGAAAGCTGCAAACGATGAAGCTTATTCTTCTATGTTTGATAGCAATGGATTTATTACAGACAAAGGTATTGAGTATGCTAGCCGTGAAATTGCTATGAACTTGGATAGTCCGGCACTTGCTGGTCTTAACAGTGTTCTTTATCATTTCCCAGCTCTTAAACCCTTCATGATGTTCCCGAAAACTTCGATGAACATTTTGGATATGGCTAATAAGCATAGTCCTTGGAGTATCTTTGCTAAAGATTATAATAACATCGCTTATAAACCACTGCATGAGTTTGCAGAAGGTGAAATTGAAACCATCTTACAAACACGTGGTTTGCCAGTTAGTACTGATGAGTTCTTGCGTCTTCGTTATGAAATGCGTGGACGTAAAGCTATTGGTACTATTGCATTGACTAGTGCCTTTGGTATGCTTGTTGGTGGTAACTTGCGTGGTACTGGTCATTACGATAAAGAACGGCAACGTACTCGGCGTGAACTTAAGTGGGCACCTAAAACTTATCGTGGTACTGATGGTAAATGGTATAGCTATGAATGGCTTGGTCCTGCTGGTGATTTCCTAGCATTGGCTGCTGATATTTTCGATAATTTTGATTCTATTACCGAAAATGATGCAGAAACTATGTGGGCAAAGCTGACATACATTATGGGTGCAAGTATTACCAACCGTTCTACTTTGGCTGGTCTTGAACCGATGAATGATGTTCTTAGTGGTAATCCTGCTGCTGGTGCACGTTGGGCGTCTTCTTTTGCTAGTTCTTTTGTCCCTCTTTCTGGTGCAAGGAATGAGCTTGGTCGTTTGATGTACCCACAACTTCGGGAATTGAACATGGATTTCCTGGAACTTCTTCGTAATCGTAATAAGTTCTTGGATTTAATTGATCCTGATAATGCTCTTCCCGATGCATATGATTGGGTTGATGGCAGTAAAGTTGGTTATCCTGAAAACATCTTTGTACGCATAGCTAACGCTACGACTCCATTTAAAACTTCTGATAAGATTTCTCCTGAACGTCAATTCTTGATGGATATTGAATACAACAAACGTCCTAGTTTCCAAACTAATGGTCAAGGTATTGAGTATACCCCAAGGGAACGTTCTGAGTTGTACAACATTATGGGTAAGCAAGGTATCTTTAAAAAAGCTATCCAAGATGCCATGAGTACTACAACTGCTAAAGCGTGGCGTGAGCGTATCAAACGTGCACGTGGTAAAGGTGCAAGCATTGATCCTACTGAATGGGAAAACCTTTACAATGATCTCAACACTATGATGGTTGTAGCTATCCGAAATGCTGAGATGGAGTTGTCTAATCGTGATGAAGTTCTACTTCGTCAATATGAGCAAGACGTTAATGTTCAATCTCAACGCATGGGTGTACCTGTTATTCCCATCCTTGAAAACAAATAATCCACCCATTCCTTTTTGTTAAAGCGTAATGGCAACTACACAAAACACATACACTGGAGATAACTCAACTGTTAGTTACTCCTTTACATTTCCATATCTTGAAGAGACGGACATTAAGGTAAGCCTTGATGGAGTCGTTACAACTGCATATTCTCTGTCTAACGCTACAACGGTTACCTTTAATACGGCTCCTGGTACTGGAGTTGCTATCCGTATTTATCGGGACACCAACAACGACGAATTGGCGGCAACCTTCTTTGCGGGTTCCGCCATTCGTGCACAGGATTTGAATGATGACTTCCTGCAGAACGCTTATGTTACTCAGGAAGTTAAGAATCGGTATCTTGATAAGAGTACTGGTGGTACGATCACTGGTGACGTAGCTATTACTGGTGACTTTGATGTCACTGGTGATACTACGCTCACTGGTGCTGTTGATGTCACTGGTGCTAGCAGCTTTACGGGTAACGTCGGTATTACCGGCACCCTTGACATGAATGCCAACCGCATTCTTGATGTCGGGACTCCTACCGCTGGTACTGATGCTGTCAATAAGACATACGTTGATGCCTACATCAATACTGTCTATCAAGGACCACTGGCTGCTGATCCTGCTACCCGTACTGGTGGTTCAGCATTGCAAGAAGGTGACCTTTACTTCAATACTGTTGAGGACATTCTCAAGGCTTGGACTGGTACTGAATGGGTCATCTCTGCAGCCGCTGGTAACATTGTTCGCTGGCGTAAAACCGCTGCTGGTGGTGAGACGAGCCTGAGTGGTAATGATGACAGCGGTTCAGCTTTGTCTTACCAAGCAGGCAACGAACAGGTGTTCCTGAATGGTGTTCTGCAGCAACGTGGTGTTGATTACACTGCTGGTACTGGTACAAGCATTGATGGTCTTACTGCGCTGACTGCTGGTGACATTGTTGAACTTCATGCTGTTCAAGGTTATGTGTCGGCAACAGTTACAGATGGTTCTATTACATCTGCTAAGATTGCAGATAATGCGATTGTTAACGCTGATGTAAATAGTTCTGCTGGTATTGTTGCTACTAAACTGAGCTTCACTCAGTCTGGCACTGGTGCAACAGAACGCACCGTTGAATCAAAGCTGAAAGATGTGGTGAGCGTTAAAGATTTTGGGGCGGTTGGTGACAATGTAACTGATGATACTGACGCCTTTAATGCCGCTATTACTGCATCTAATTATGTTTTGATTCCAGCAGGAACATATAAAATTAGCACCCAAATTAATCTAACGGGTAATAAAACAATCATCGGCATGTCTGATGCAAATGGTTATCGTCCTCTTGTTTCAAAGATTAATTTTACTGGAGCAAGTGGTAACTGTTTTTCGGCAACATCTGCCGAGTTTGGTGGTATTACAATCAAAAATATATGGATTGTTGGGGGCAACGGTTCTTATGCAATTCGCAGCTCTCGCCCACAGTCTGTTTTTGAAAATATCTATATGGAAGAGTTCAATGGTGGTGGCATTGAACTGTTTGAAGCTGGAACTGGTTCTCAAGCATCTTGGTCTACAATGATCAAAAACTGTAAATGGGTTCCACCTGTTGCAGCAAATAATTATAGAGGATACCAAATAGACATCAACGGTGGTCATGTCACCTTAGAAGGATGTGTAGCTGCTCGTGGAGCTATTGGCTTAAACATTGATCAAGGTGAAGCAATTAATGTCTATCGCTGCAGTTTTAATGTTCAAAACAGCACATACTCGTCAGAAGCTGATGTAGATACAGCAGCCATTAGGCTTTCTGGTGCTGATTATAAAAAAGCCATTTCAATTCACAACTGCTATATCGAAGCTTGTACTCATGGTATTTATGCAGAAAAATGTGAAAGTTTAAGCATAAAAGATAATTATCTTGCGGATGTTGGTTTTGGCGCAAACCGTGCTGAAATTTATCTTAAAGATAACAACATTAAAAACGTCACAATTAAAAACAATAATTTTGCTGACGCCGCTAGTGGTAAATCTTCTATTGAAATTGGAGATGGTGCTCAAAATGTTGTCATTGAAAACAACTTAATTTCTAATACCGGAGCTAATGGTTTTGGTATTAAGAAAGGTGCAACAACTTATAGCTGGATTAAAAACAATGACATCACTGTCAATGTTTATACTGGAACAAAATTTAGTGATCCAAATCGTTTACTTGTTAAAGCTGATTACCAACAAAATGGGTTTGCTAATTACAAATTCGCTATAAATGTACCGCATACAACTTGGACGGATATAGGAGCAGTTGGCAACAATCAAATCTGGCAAATTATTATAGCTGACAGAGGTACACCCTCAACTTGGCATCGTCAAGATACTCTATTTATTGACGGTAGTGGTACTGCAACATTTAAAAATATTTTTAATGTTAATCCTGGATACGCTACTAGAGAACTTCAAGTTTCATCTGGTATACTGCAGTTCAGAGTAACAGGAGTAGCATACACTACATCAAACACAATTACAGCAATACGGCTGGCATAGAAAAAACCATGGCTCTTCAAAAAGAAGTAACAGTTACAGATAGCTTTGGCGAAGATCGTACATTTCCCAACGCTTATCACAAAATTACACAAATCAGTGGCAACAAAGAAATGATTCAAGCTGTTGTTACATCATTTGCATCAGCAGATGGTGCAAAATTGCAAGACATGACGACAGGTTTTGTACCTAATTTGTCGGAAAGCAATTTTATTGCTCAGGCTTATAATCACCTTAAAACGTTGCCAGACTTTGCCGACGCTGTTGACTGCTGAGGCTAAACTATGACTAAAACACGCGACTTAGCCGACCTGGGTGGAGGTTTCATCCAGTCTGGCACTGGTGCAACGCAGCGCACCGTTGAAGAAAAACTAAAAGATGTGGTGTCGGTAAAGGACTTCGGAGCCGTTGGTGATGGAGTCACGGATGATACGGCTGCTATTCAGGCTGCTTTTAATAGCGTCACAGGAGAAAAGGGTAAGAACATTTCTGTTGAAGATGGTAGTAAAATCTCCGTTAGCCCTGCATACACTGGATCTGACGCTACCCAATTTGAAGCACTTACTTGGCCGCAGGATTGTAATGTTACCTATGCAGGTCCAACGCGGGAGTCAGTTCTACATATGAACAACATCAGCACCCCCTATCAGGTGCTGCCTGTTGTTACTGCCACTTGGGCGGCATCCACGGCATATGGTGTTGGTGACAAACGTCTCAATGGTGGTAATGCTTATTACTGCACCGTTGCTGGAACCTCTGCATCGTCCGGCGGTCCTACGGGCACGGGATCAGCCATTACCGATGGCACGGTTACCTGGAAATACATCACAAACGGATTGTATTCAGGTGTTCCAGTAAATGAACAAAGATTTTCAGCTCCGTACCACCCTGGCATCATTCTCGACAACAAAACGTCAGCCAGCTACGGAGGAACAAGTCAAACCGCCCATGACATTGCTGCAGATATTGTGGCAGCTGGTGGCAGTGATACTAGCCAGTATAAATCCATTATTTTTTCCAAAGATGGAGTTGATCATTGGCAACAGGTCAGTGATGGTAGCACTGGCGAATTAACTTTTCATCATTTTCGACCTTCCGATAGTGCAGGAAGATATAACAGATTAAAATTTGAGCCAGAAACAGGTGATGTTGCAATCCAACGGAGTTCCGCTTCATATCCGCTAGATGTATCTGGTGCAATGCGGTTGTCGTGCGACCGCTCAACCAATACAAAGATGCAATATGATAACTATGCACGATTTACTGGTCGTCCTAGTTTCCGTCTTGAATATAAAGATAATAGTGTTAACAATGTAAGTACAATCCAACTTGAAGGTGTTACTGGTTACCAACTAGGACTTAATGCTCCTAACATTGTAGGCGTTACTGCAGCAGTAGCACTAACAGCAGGCAATGGCTCTGGTGTGCTTCGAGATGTTTATTTGAATGGTTATTACGCTGCTTGGTACTCAGGTACTGATAACGTATTAAGCCTTGGTCGTAGTTCACAGAGATGGACTACCGTTTACGCAGCAACAGGTACAATTAACACTTCTGATGCTCGTACTAAACAGCAGGATCGTCCGTTATCTGATGCTGAAAAAGCCGTTGCCATTAAGGCTAAGGGTTTGTTGAAGGCATTCAAGTTTAATGATGCAGTTGTAGAAAAAGGTGACGGTGCTCGCATTCACTTTGGCATTTATGCACAAGAGTTAGCTGACGCATTTACTTCGGAAGGACTAAATCCAGAAAAATACGGAATGTTCTGCTATGATAAATGGGATGCTGAATACGATGACGATGGAAATACAAAATTGGCAGCAGGAGACCGTTATGGTATCCGCTATGAAGAACTTCTTGCATTTATTATTGCAGCACTCTAATTAATCCTTTACCCCCTTTTAGAACAATGATCGCACTTATCCGTCCTATCCTTTTCTCCTTTCTTAACAGCGAGAAAGTAAAGCGCCTTATTGTTGATCTGCTCCGTAAACTTGCTGAGCAAACCGACAACTCTGTCGATGACCAAGCTGTTGATTTTATCGAGCGTGGTCTCTTCGGCGGCTGATGGACTTGGGAGCACCACCGGTACTGCCGGTTCTAAGGCTCCCTGAGCCGCCTCTACTACCCCGTCCGGTACTGGAGGTACCACGAGCTACTTTACCCTC
>Ga0208162_1001552_pt1 | contig 11866 bp, 7 predicted proteins | sample CB_VirMetaG_4_FD_184539 | JGI IMG/M metagenome (GOLD analysis project Ga0208162, IMG submission 184539) | Freshwater to marine saline gradient viral communities from Chesapeake Bay - CB_1508_1M Viral MetaG (SPAdes) (version 4) | ecosystem: Environmental > Aquatic > Marine > Coastal | place: USA... | reverse complement strand
CGAGGTATGTTCTCTAGAGTTGCAAGTCAAAAACAAGCTGCAAAGAACGAGCGACGAGATGCTACCTATGATTTTGGAACTAATCCATGTAGCGAAATCATCCTCCGACCTTACCAGTTCTGTAATCTATCAGAAGTTGTTGTCAGGGCGTCCGATACGTTGTCAGACCTCAAACGAAAAGTACGTGTTGCAGCTATCCTTGGGACTCTTCAGGCTACCTTGACTGACTTCCGCTACTTACGCAAAGTGTGGCAGAAGAACACAGAAGAAGAAGCACTGCTTGGTGTTTCACTGACAGGCATCATGGATCATCCGACGTTGTCGGGAAGGAGAGACAAAGGTGTACTCAAGACTTGGCTTACTGAACTCAAAGAAGAAGCGATTAAAACTAATGCAGAATGGGCGGAACGTCTTGGTATTAATGTTTCTACCGCTATTACTGCTGTTAAGCCTTCCGGCACTGTGTCTCAGCTTGTTGATTCTGCTTCTGGTATCCATCCTAGATACTCAGATCAGTACATTAGACGAGTCAGAGCGGACTCAAGAGACCCCCTCTGTCAAGTCCTAGAAGCCGCAGGAGTGCCTGTAGAGGACGACGTAATGTCACCCACTACCAAGGTATTCTCCTTCCCTATAAAATCCCCTGACGGGGCTGTGGTGGCCTCTGAGATGGGTGCAATGGAACAACTTGAGCTATGGGAGATTTATCAGGACTATTGGTGTGAGCATAAGCCGTCCATGACATGCTACTACCGTGATGATGAATTTCTTGAGGTAGGCCAATGGTTGTACAACAAGTTCGACAAGATAAGTGGAGTATCGTTCCTCCCTTATTCCGAACATACGTACCAACAGGCTCCTTACGAACCCGTAGACTTAGAGACCTATGAGAAGCTGAAGAAGGAGTTTCCTGAGTCCATCGACTGGACAATCTCAGAAAACTCTGACATGACGGAAGGGTCTCAGCAGTTAGCCTGCACCGGCAACAACTGCGAGTTGTAAACTTTAGGGGACTTCGGTCCCCTTTTTTTTAACGAGGTGTATACATGGATATCAAGCGTGACATCGAAATCCGCATTAGAGTACTTGAGAACAAGCTAACCAAGTCCATACCTGCTGCTCGCAACAACGAGATACGTGGAGAGATTATGGGTCTAAAGTGGGTGCTAGAGCGTATCTAGCGCTCTTCTTCTCCTCCAAAACGATTACCCAAAAGCATACCCGCTCCTGTGTTCTGTAGTCGCGCCCCTGTAACGGCTCTAGGATCAGCCTCAAGGCCAGCAACGTCCTCAACAATGCTCTTGTAACCAGTGTCTCTAGCAGCAACCTCCTGTCTAGCAGGTATGTCAACTTCTCCTGAAATAGTAGACCTTGGTTTAGCTGATTTAAGATCAAACACAAGAGGAGGAGTAGCAGAAACTACCCTGTTAGGCATAATTTTTTCTAAAGGTCCACCGATTACAGGCGCGTTCTCTAGGAAATTGTTTTCGTCAGAAACAACAGCAGTTAGCTTACCTTCTGGAGTTAATTTAGCTACGTAGTTAACACCGCCTTCAGTAATTGCGGTTCCTTGGTACGAACCTGTTATGTAAAAACCGCCGTTCTCTTTGGCATTCTTTAGTATTTCTGCGTCGGTTTTGCCCATTGACGGATGGATGCTTATCTTTGAAGATTGCAATCCTTCTAGTATTTCTACATTTGAAGGGCTTTTGTCAGGGCCTATGATTCTTTTAAGAGCAGTCATAGGAGACCCTCTCTTCATAGCAAAGTCGTAAAGATGGTTTCCTGTTTGTCTTGACGTGGGTGACTTAATATTAATAGTAGGAGAAGGAGCGTCTGCAACACTAACGCCTCCCCTGCCTTTCCACACGTTACCTACATGCTCACCAAAGAACTTAAGGTCTTTTTCTGACACTTCTCCCAGTGCGTCTGCTTCTTTAATAAGACGACCATAGGCCTGAGGCGTGTACTCTACAGTGTCACTAAGATAACTAAGCCTTCTAATGAGATCCAGACCCGACTCTGAAGGGCCTTCAAAACCTACACGACCTTGAGTCAAGAAACTTTGTTGTCCCTGTGATATAACTTTTGATGTGTCTCTTCCTGAAACACCCTTGGGATTTTCTAGGGCTTCTCGTGCTACCTGTCTCGTTGTAGGGTCTACTCCTGTAGTGGCTAGTAATGCTCTTCTTTCAGGACTAAGAATATTTAGAGTTCCTTGTTTTGCGCCTTCAAAAGCCCAAGCAGCAAAATCTGCCGCCCTTTGTCGAAACTGCTGTGCTTCTACAGGGTTACTAATCTCTCTAAGTTTGTTCGCTATTCTTTGCCCATACTTGGGTATCAACTCAAACCTTTTAGCATACTTTTCTTTGTTTTCAAAAAATTCAATATCTTTTTGAGTAGGGTCTGCGTCAATTTGTTTTCCTTGTTTATTAACCATAGGTTCCCCTGTTTCGGGGTCTATTTTTTTAGGCATGTCTGTGGGGCCATAGTGGTTAGGTATGTAGTTTCTAGGTCCCGTTAAAAACCCTGTTTTCATAAGGTCAAAATTATCAATGACAGCGTCTGCTGCTTGATTTATCATTTGACCACCTTTTTTTATAAGCCCAGCGCCAACGTAGTTTGCGGGGATTCTTCCTTCGTTTAGGGCAAAGTTAGGTACAGCCATTAAGTCCATTGTTGTAGTTTCCGAAGGACCAAAGGCATTAGGCCCCCCACGCATACGATCAACAGGGATTTCCTTAGAATCTAAAACATCAGCACCACCAACAGGACTAAACAAAGACCCTACAGCTTGTCCTAGTCTTTGAGTACGTTGTTGTTCAGCTTCGCGTTGTTCTGCGCTTCGGCCCTCTCTTAACGCCCTGTTTAACTCAAGGATATCACTGCTCATTTTCAGGCTCCTGATTGATGTCCGCAAGCATCTGAGCCAACATAACTTTATCAGCCCGTAGTGTAGCTAGAGTCTCTGCCGTTACGTTACCGCTGTTAATCATCGTGTCTGTAGCCCGTATTAGTTCTCTGACGACTTCCTTTCTTCTTCTTTTACGACTCATTCGGGCAAACCCCATTCCTAAACCAGCGCCCCCTGCAATTTGTGCCAGTAGCGGATAACCAGCTAAGGCTGAACCTGCTGTAGCAGCCGTAGCAGCTATAGCGAGAGGAGTAGTAGGAAAACGCAGGCCAGACACGTCTTCAATACCTTTCATCGTACGACTAATCATTGTCTGATTTACGGCCCTGCCTGCCTTAACATCAAGCAGATTCTTGGCTCTAAACAGCATAGACATGCCGTTAATAAGTCGATAGGCTTCGTCGTCAGGCATCAACTTAAGGAACGCTTGATTTAACTCGTCCCGCACGTACTTACCTGCTACTTCTTTTGCACTGGTAAGATCAGGATTCTCAAGCCCTGCCGCAGGCTTCTTACGGAATATCTGCTTGTCAAGTTCGCGTCGGACTTCAAGAATGTCTTTGGCTGTAATGTTGCCGTTCTTTGCTCGTTCTTGGAGTCTTTTGACAGCCGTGTCAATGAACAGGTCCACCTTTTTCTGTGCGTCGGGCATTAACTCAACATACTCAGGAAGATCATGAAAACCAGCTTTTAACTCCTCTAGTTTATCAAACAAAGGTTGTGCCTGAGTATTGGGGTTTTTAGACCTTTTAATGTAACTCTGTAAGTCAGCCTCGTGTCTAGCTAGTTGGCCGTCAACAACACCAGCATTGACTGCTGGGTTACGGTCGCCTTTGTAGTCCGGAAGCGTGTGCAAGTAGTCAATCACAGTCTCTTCAGACGGAGAGTGAATGTATACGTTGCGGTTTAAGGCTCCCGCAGGCTCTACAGTGCCCGGCGCTTTAACGTAGTCCTCAGGCAACAGACTGTCTGCAATGGCTTTACGTTCTTCTTCCAGACGCGCTTCTGTAGCCTCTCTGGTGGCCTGAACACGGATGGATCTTGGAACACCGGGAACTTTTGGAGTTGGTGTCTTGCCTAAGGTTCCTATGTTCAGGAGCATTTCAGTAGTAGTAGCCTCCTCTGGATACGCCTGAGCCAACTCACCTAGCTTCTCTACGCCGCGCTTGATGTCAGAAACCTCGTACGACTCTGAGACAAACTCTTGGAGAGCCTCAGGAGCATACCTCTTGTAGGCTTCTCCTGCTACTGCTCCTGCTGTCTCTCCTGCTGCACCAACAGCGGCGGCAATGTCAGTTGCTGTTCTGAACTTACCGGGAGTTCTTTCGAGACCCTCAGCAAGCCCTCTGTAACGCTCACGGGTCTCCCTGAAACGCTCAGGTGTCTCTGCAATCATCTCCCGCATACTCTCAGGTTCACGGGGAGCAGGAGGAACAAGCTCAAAAGTTTCCCCATTAACTATGCCAATAACGCCTCCGGTTTGAGGATTAGTTGCCGTTTGTAAAGGAAGCCATTCTTTCCCGTCCCAATAAACTCTTTTTCCTGTTTGAGGATCAGTAGCTGTCTTCATAGTGATTAGTCCAAAACGTAACCAGTAGGTAATTTATTAGTTGATTCTTCGTCTTCTTCCTGTTTAGACTTGGGTATATTATATTCAGGGAACGCTGCAAGAGAGTCTCCCATATTTGCGTCTACGTACCCTTGACGTATTACGTTATAGTCCTCAAGAGTTTGTACCATGCCTCTACGCCTAATGTTTAGAAGTTTAATCAAAGCCTCTGCTTGAACTGTTGGGTCTCCACCAACCATATCTTGAGTGTATGCGCGGTCAGCGTCAGTAATACTTGATCCTGAACCAAACGCCTTAATTTCGTTCTTAACAAGCTCTGCTACTTCTTGCATATAATTTTGAGCGTCCACTAGTTTTGGATCATAAGGCATACCAATAGCCTGACCAATTTGTCTTAGGGTTACTTCAATGTTTGCTGTTACGCCTGTAGGTATACCTCCTTCAACCCTTGCTAACTGCCTGTCAATAGCTTCTAAAGTTCGTAAAGCACTTCTGGCTTTTTCTCCCATGTCAACAAAAGTTGCTACTCCTGCTTCAGCTAGTGCTTCTTTTTGTTTATTGTTTGTTTTGTCTATAATTTCTTGCGCCTGTGGTGCTTTTCGTACTAGACCAAGAGCGCTGGGTTCTACTGCTTTGTTTGTTTTAGGATCAACAACTTGTCCACTTGCAGTCACTCTATAGGCCGCAATTTTTCCGTTGTTGTCTTGCCAAGCTTCTAAATCTGCTTTTGCAAAAGTTTCTAAAGACTCTAGTTCTGACCTAGTAATTTTATTAACTTCCATGTTTTCAATTTGAGCAGGGGTATAGCCCGCAGCTTGCAAACGTCTTTTTACTGTTGCTGTGTCCATAGGTAGACGGTTTGCTTGAATTGCTCGTAGGTCCTTTAATATTTTTGCAAGCTCATCAGGATCTGTCATAGAGCGCGCAGCTTTTGCCTGATCGGACAAACCAAGAGTGTCTGCTGTGGTTGCTACAACTGTTTGTAGGGTACTTAAAGCAGTTTGGTCGTTTAGTTGTTGCGTCAAGTCCCTAGAAGCAGTAGCGTACTTAACTGCGTTTTCCATATCTCCTTGAGACTGATAAAATTTAGCCAACTGTTGCAAACCCTGAGGTGTATTGGTGTCTATACCGGCCATCATACGCTGCTGCGCCATCTGACGCGGCCTTGCGCCAAGCTGTTGGGCAGCCGTAAGCATTCCTTGCTGATACGAAGGTTGCAAAAGACCCTGTAAAAATTGTGTTGAAAACTTAGCCATTTGTAGCCTCCAATTAACCGAAGATGCCGAACAAGCCGCCACCAGACGGATCAAGTCCTATTACGTCGTCTAGGAACTCAGACATAGATTTACCAGTGCCTAAGACACCACCTCCGCTACCTCCACCGCTGCCGCCTCCGGTTGTTCCTCCACCAGCGCTTACGTACGTGGGTTGCAACGCTTGCTGCAATAAGCCTGTACCGATCTGACCCATGAGGTTAGCTTGACCGATACCTGAGGACAGGAGGGCCTCAATACCGCTCATTTCAGCTTCACCGAACATACCAGCGCCTGACAGCTGTCCACGTTGGGCTAGTTGAGCAGTAGTCATAGCGGGCTGTACTGCGGCAGTCAGCTGTGCCTGAGGTACGTAACCAGCGGACAGGAATTGACCACCAAGTTGTGCCTGCTGCGCCTGCTCTGCTTGCGCCTGTTGCATTGCAGTCAACATAGCTCTGTTACGGGCTTCTTCCTGTGCTGTAGCCATAGCCAGCATTTCAGGAGTAGCGCCACCATAGGCAGCAGAGCTAACCCCAAGGCGTCCCTGTGCTGCCAAACGCTCTTCCAAAGCCAACCGCTGACGTTCCTCTTCAGGACGCATAGCTGCTCTCATGCGTTCAAACACGGCCTGCTCACGGGCGTCCATAGGCTGCTGGGCTTGACCGTAGAACTGACCAGCGCCGCCTAAGAGTTGCTGTTGTAGTGCTGCTTCTTCTGGAGACACGGTCATCGTAGTCCCACCTTCAGGACCGACACCCATCATGCCACCAGTAGCAGTAGTCACAGTAAACGGCTTAAACTCTGTCTGCTCTAGGCCCTGACGTGCGATCTGAGACGCCTCACGTCTAGCCCTCTCTCCTACGTCACCCAGACGTTGGTACGCCTGTTGTGCAAGTAGAGCGCCTGCGCCAGTACCTAAAGCCTGTTGACCGCCAGTGCTACCTAAGAAACCACCAATGCCGCCTAGTATACCACCTAGGGTATCCGCAATGTTGTTGGTTTGTGTAGTACCAGAAGCAGGTAATGTTCCACTAGGTTGTGCTGACATGACCATATCTATTATTTGTTGTTCAGACAAGCCAGAAACACTGGGAGGGCTTCCTATTATTGAGCTCATATTTGGGTTTATCATAACAGTTTACCTATCAAAGCCATCACGTTAATCTCCTGTAGCGACAAAGGTGACCCGTCAATTTCTGACTCTAGGCCAACCTGTACACTTGTTCCGTATCCGGTGGTGTTGAGGCTACGTTGATTTGTTAGCTGTCCACCTGTAAATTCTACTGTTGTATACTCACTTTCACCGTAGAACCCAGTAATCTGAGTACCTACAGTAAACTCTGTTGTTGCGTATGTTGTGTCGAAGTCATACGCCCACTTCATAAATACTGTTGCGTTGTTTGCACCAACCAGTGTTGGCTTCAACTTCTTCAAAATCTTGATTCTAGAGCTATCACCAAACGTCAGGCTTGGGCTGTAGTACTTAAATCTGTAGCCTAGTCCGTTGTCACTATAACCAGTATACGTACTAATACCGCTAGTTGTGCCTATGTGTAGCGTACCGTTTTCTAATCGTGTGTACGATGTAAACTTAGTTGAGGGCCAACGTGTCACACGGTACGACCCATTTTCTAGTGTCCCTCTCACGTCAAAACAGTACGTTACGTCCTGACCAGTAAAGGTTAGCAGGTAGAAGCCCTCCTCAGGACTGTACACGGACCTAAAGAACTCTGTCTCATTCTGTAGTGCGGCAATGATGTCCTTTGTAATGTTGCCGGACAAGCTGCTAATAGGCATTGACTTTTCTTGTATTGTTCTACCAAAGCTCTTAAGTCCTGTGTGCGACAAAAACAACACGTCTGTACCAGTGTACTGCACAGTGTCCCTGTTGACGCAACCAATGCCTGCTACGGTATCTGACAAAGTCATAGAAGCAGGAGAAGTAGCGCCGTCGTACACAATGATGCTATGCTTACCAAAGATAATCAACAGACCGTTGTGTGCTGCTAAAGCTACAATCTCGTCGTAACCGTCAGGCCAAACCTTAGATACATCAATGTTGCCGCTAGAGCCGCCCGACCAAGCCGATCCATCAAGTAAGTCAGACCAATAGATAGTAGACTTGTTAGTACTAAAGTCTGCAGTCCACAAACGACCGTACGCTGCTAATACTTCATGACCATACATAGTACTAGCAACGCCAGTAGCATGAGGATGACTTGACAGCGCTTCTACAGATCCTACATGGTTTGAGTAAATCAAAGGCTCATAGCCACGTTGGAAGAAAAACATGTGATCGTTAAAGTTTACAATCTTCCAGTCGTTAGCGCTAATTGAGTAACCACCGGGAGTCTCGTCTACTAGTGTAGTTGTACCGCTAATAATCTTGTTGTTACCAACGGAGAATATCTTGGTGTTTCCTGCGTCGTCCCTATATTCTTTGATGCTGTACAAAGAGTCAGTACCAAGTACAGTCTTGTTTGTTGTTACAACAGTGTGGCCCTTACGTGCAGCAATACGACCACGTTTGTCAATCACAGCGTTGTCTGCAATTTCTGCAAACGACGGGTCTTGAGCCAACGGCGAATCTTCGGTGTTAACACCTTTGAACGCCGGAGCTACAAGATTGATGCTTTGCAGTTCTTGAGCCATATCAAATAGTCCTAAATACCATCTCTTCGGGGTGCTTTGCTGCGTCTATAGCAATAGCGTCAGACAGATACTTATCAGCAATACCAAAGTACTCAGCAACTGACGTACCTCCTGTTTCACCACGCTCACGAGCCAACAAAGCTACGGCGTAGTGAATCACAGGTTGCGAAGGTACAAGCAGTGAGTCCGTGTTAGCACTCAGGTCTGCCTGCCGCTTAATTACGTCAAACCGAAGGCTGTACACAGCATCTGGTGTTGGGCCTACGAGAACTTCTGTGTCGCCGCTGGAGTCTAGACCGTTGTACGTGTAGTACCGTGGTGCGCCTTCTGCTGCGCTGCTGATGTAAAGTTGCTCGTTAAACCAGTCTTTTGTCTGGTAATCCATGAACAAGTTGCTAGTGTCGTTTAGGACACACATAACTTTTACATTGTCACCACCGCCAGTTAGTGAGTAACTGTTGTCGGAAGCAGTAGTAGTTACAACAATGGTTTCACGCAAGGCAGACCAGTCTGTTGCTTCTTCTACTACCTTTTTAGCGTCGTTAATAAAGTCGCCTACCATCTTGATATAAGTTGTGCTAGTGACTGACGTGGTTTCTTCTTCGCGCAACCGACGTAGTACATTGTTCATTAGGTTCAAGTATGTCATGCTAATCTTCCTATCAATTGGGCAAGGTTTTCCTGAGCCGTTGGTTGTTGTTGTGTTAACATACCGGGATCTTGATACGCTTCATAACCTAAACCTGCAAACTCCTGTTTTTGGAAAGGGTCAATCTCTGGTCTAGCTGCCAGCATTGCTGCTTGTTGCATTTGTTCCTGTGCAATTTGCTGCTGTTGTTGCCCAAGGCCAAACATAGAGCCTACACCAAACCGCAAGAGTCCTTCTAGACCTTCTTGAAATTGTGACTCTAGACCGCCAATGCCTTCTTCTACTTCTCCTATACGGGACTCAACACCAGCAACTTGTTGACCTATGCCTTCTACTTGACCCTGTACGTTTTCAAAGCCTTCACCAAAAGCGTCCTGTAGACCGCCCTCAAGCTCTCCCATTGACTGTAAAAAGTCTGACTCAAGGCCAGTAATCTCAGACAGTATGTTAGCCTCTGTCTCAGACAGTTCTACAGAGAAGCCTTCCCTAGCGTCTTCTAGTTTGGTGTTAAGGTCTTCAATGTCCTGACCTAGTTGTTCTCCCTGATTTTCAAACAACTCACGCAAGGCAGAGTCTTGTGTTATAATGTCGTCTCTAAGTGCCTCAATGTTTACGCCTACTAAGGTACTTAAGTCTTCAATGTCTAAGCCTAGCTCGTCATAACGCTGTTGACTTTCTTCAGACATCTGCTCAATACGACCGTCAGCACGTATTAAGTCTTCAGCAACTCGAGCTACGTCAGAAGTCAAGACTCCAATTTGACCAGTCAGTCGTTCTTCTGAGGCAAAAATATCGGATCTTATGGCGTCAGTAATTTCTTCAAACCGCACACCTTGGTCTGCTAAAAGCGCATTAAACTCTTCTGCGTCTTCTGAAGCTTGTTGTAGCAGTCGTTCTTCTACACCAGTAACTTCTGACAACACCCGTAGTTCAGTTTCGGACAGGTCTATCTCTGCCCCGCGTTGAAACTCGTCAAGTCTACCAAGTAGTCCTTGGTACATTTCAATCCGTGCTTGAGTAGCTTCGTCAAAACGTTGGCCCGTCTGTTGCTCAAACTCTTCTACTCGTTGGGTCAGACGCTCTTCTGAAGCTACAATATCTGATCTTAGCGCATCAGTTACTTCCTCGAACTGTACACCTTGCTCTGCTAAGAGGTTGTTGAACGCTTCAGCGTCGGTTGCAGCTTGTTCTAGTAGACGCTCTTCTACCCCTGTAATTCGAGATAGTGTTTGTAACTGCGCCTCAGAAAGCTCTGTTGCTTGTCCTTCGCGTAAATCTTCAATAACACCAAGCAGTCCTTGGTACATCTGAATTCGTTCTTGTTCCGCTTCGTCAAAACGCTGTCCTGTTTGCTGCTCAAACTCTCCAGCCTGCTGTTGTAGCGACAGGATTTCGCCACTTAGTTGTTCTCTTGTTTGCTCAGTGTACTCACGTAGTGCATTAGTAGCTTCTTCTTGACTAAGCTGTCCTGAACGTAGCTCCTCAATGTTTACATTAGTACCCTCAAACATCTCTTGCATTGTTTGATCTGACTGTGCAAGCAAATCACGCATTTCTTGACTAAGAGCCGTAGTGTCACCACGGGCCTCAACAATAGCTTCCATGAGACGCTGACGATCTTGCTCTGCTTGAGTAAACCCAGCTTCACGCTCTTCTGCTGCCTGTGCAAAACCAGCTTCACGTTCTTCTGCGGCTTGTTGTAGACCCTCTTGTAGTCCACTTACGTTTTCGCTAAGTGCGTCAACAACATTACTAACGCCACCAAGGTTTTCAATAATTGTCTGCTGGTTTTCGTCCAGTTCAGTCAGCATACCACCTTGGCGTACAAACTCTTGTAGCGCCTCTTGTTGCTGCTCTGTTATTGTACCTAGTGCAGTCTGTATGCCTTCTCTTTCTGCATCTGCGTCTTCAAGGGACCGCAACACAGGGTCAATGTACTCCGCAAGCATACTACGAATTCTTTCAGGATCTCCAGCAGGTCCTTGTTCTCCTTGGGGTCCTTGTTCTCCCTGAGGCCCTTGATCTCCCTGAGGCCCTTGATCTCCTTGGGGTCCTTGATCTCCGGGAGCGCCGTCACGACCGTCTACACCGTCCCTTCCGTCTGTACCGTCTGTACCATCGACACCGTCTGTACCATCTACGCCATCAACCCCGTCACGACCATCGCGTCCGTCAAGTCCTCTAACAACTTCCATTGCTGTAGACGCTATGGTGTTAATTTGTTCTGGAGTGCTTTCTTGGCCTTCTTCTTCTAACTCATCAACTGTTTGTGCTATGTTCATAATAACATTTGCATCGTTGAGAGTTGAAACAGCTTGGCTCACGCCTACACCCGCCTGTTCAAACCTGTCGAACACTTGGCTAATAACTTGCAAGGTTTCTCCAAGGTTTCCTTTACTTGCTTCGTCTGCAAGAAGCCTAGCAAGCCCTTCTTCCCCACTTATTGCCTCACCAGCCATTATTCTTGCAGTAAGTTCCATGGCTGCTTTAACGTACTCTGTAAAGTTTACTTGATCTACTTTTTCAGTCTTTACATAAGCAGAGCCATTCCAACGGAACGTATCACCATCAGTGTTGTAAACGGTAGCACCAACACCGTACTTCTCTAAAAGCGCTTGGTTTTCTTCGGAGTTGACCCAACGATTGTAAGCAGAGGACTGTTCTTGCATACGTTCGCCGTAGAGTTCAGCGGTATCGGAAAACTCGTCACCACCGAATAAAGTCAGGTCTTCGCCTTCGAGTATCATTAGTTCGTCTTCAGTCAACGAACCTGTGTACTCGTCCCAGTCACCTACGTCATAGTCACCAGCCTGAATCAACTGTTC